>Ga0307488_10004117_pt1 | contig 12141 bp, 13 predicted proteins | sample SB02metaG_FD_202248 | JGI IMG/M metagenome (GOLD analysis project Ga0307488, IMG submission 202248) | Sea-ice brine microbial communities from Beaufort Sea near Barrow, Alaska, United States - SB 0.2 | ecosystem: Environmental > Aquatic > Marine > Coastal | place: USA: Alaska | collected...
ATCGGTGTCCTCAACGGGTCGGCGTCCGCCACCATAGACAACGCCAACCGGATCGGCTGCCCTGACTCGGGCATCAAGCGATTTAAAACTGTCGAGCCAAAGACGTAAGCCAAAATTAAGCCGATATTGGTTCTCAACGGGCCGCCATAAGGCCTCCGCAAAGAGGCCCAGTTCAGGCGTCCACTGGCGCTGAAAGCCGAGTCCGGCCCAAGGCTGAACAGTCGTTTCTGCGGGTTGCCAGTTTAGGCCAAACTGGGGATACCAGTGGGTGTCGCGTTCGGAGCTGTAGAGCAGCCGACCCGCCAATGACAGCTGCACCCCATGGTCCCCCGGCACCCGAGGCTCGGGCAATAGTACACCCAGATCCAGTACTGTGCGGTTGCCCACTGTGGTCGCAAACGACAGCCCCAGGCCGGGCTCCAGCAGCCGAACGGGCGCGGCACTGGCGTAGAGCGACACCTGTTTATCATAGGCCAAAGCGTTGGCACCGAAAATACCAATGGTGCACCACATAAGTAAAACTCGCACAGCGCTGACCCAAGCAAAAAATGTGCTGGCAGGATAGCAGTTAGCGCCGGGTTTTATTGCACTCATCGTAAAATACTACCGCTGCGACGCCGGTCCATGGCTGCGCGTACTCAGTCAGCCAAGGCCTTACGCAGGGCGGCTATGACCGGTGCAACCTGTGGACGAACACCGCGCCATATATAAAAACTTTCGGCCGCCTGCGCCACCAACATGCCGAGCCCGTCGGCACAGGCGGTGGCACCATTGGCGCTCGACCAGCGCAGGAAAGCGGTCGGCGCTTTGCCATACATCATGTCATAACATTTGGTGCCGGCATTGATCAGACCTTCGGGTAACGGGGGAACTTGGCCAGACAAGCTGGCCGATGTGCCATTGATCACTATATCGAATTGACCGGACAATTCGGCAAAGGTCGACGGTGACAAGGCTGGAAAATCATCGGCCAGCTCTTCCAATTTTTGCATGGTGCGGTTGGCCACCACCAGGCTCGCAGGGTTTGCGGCCAAGAGCGGTTCGAGTACCCCACGCACGGCGCCTCCGGCCCCGAGCAAGAGCACATTCTGGTCTTCAAGCGCCCAGCCCAGATTATCGCGAATGTCGGTCAATAGGCCAACACCATCGGTGGTGTCACCAAATATCCGGCCGCTATCGAGTTTTTTCAGGGTATTGATTGAGCGCGAGCGCTTAGCCCGATCGGTCATCTCGTCGACAAAATCAAAGGCATCGCCTTTGAAGGGCGCGGTGACATTGAAGCCCGAAAAGCCGTCCTTGAACAGCTGCCAAACGCGCGTCTCGAAACTGGTTACCGGTAATTCAATGCCTTCATACTGCAACGTCTGTTTGGTCTGATGGGCAAACAGGGCATGAATCTGTGGTGACAGACTGTGCGTAATCGGATGACCTAAGACTGCGTAACGATCCATTGTTGACCCTTTTTGTATGTTCTACTGCTGAAGATAGATAGCTTGGCGACCTTTGTCTATCCCGACCAAGCAATTAATTGTAGTACCGTGCTCCGACCCTGTCGCCCATTTTGGTCCTACACCCTCCGCTGCGCTTGGGACCAACCTAGGTCGGCAGCTTTGCCGCTGAGCGGTCACTCTGATCATGCGCTTGGGTGACAAAGGCAATGAACTCAGGCAGAGCCATGGCCTTGGCAAAATAATACCCCTGGCCCTGTTCACAACCCATAGCACGCAGCGCTTCGAGGTGACTCTGCTGCTCAATGCCTTCGCCCACTACCTCGAGTTTAAGGCGATGCGCAAACGCAATGATGGATTCCACAATGGTTCGCGCTGACGGGTCCATGTGCATGCGTTGGACAAAACTCTTGTCGATCTTCACGATCGAGATGGGAAACTCTTGCACATGAACTAGAGCAGAGTAGCCGGTGCCAAAGTCATCCAAGGAAATTTTCACCCCCAGTCTATGAATTTCGTTCAGGGTTTTCTTGACTAGGTCGGGATTGTTGAGCACTGCTGTTTCAGTCAGTTCGAATTCGAGCTGGGAATGATTCGCCTTCCAGTTTCTAATGCGCTTGGGCAAGTTTTCGCAAAAGGTCGCATCTTGTAGCTGTTTGAAACTCAAATTTATTGCCACATTTAGGCCTCTCAACCCCTGGGCCTCAAGCCAGCAAATATCCTGCTCAGCCTGGGCAAGTATCCAGTTGCCCAGCGGTAGAATCATGCCGCTGTTTTCCGCGACATAGATAAAGTCCGAGGGCGGGATCGAGCCGATGCGGGGATGAAACCAACGAATTAGGGCCTCCATACCAACGACCCGATTGGTTTTCAGATCGATCCTCGGCTGATAGTGCAACTGAAATTCATTCTCGCGCAGTGCCCGGCGTATTTCTGCGGCCATGTCCATTTGAAACCAGGGCGTCGCGGTGCGGTCGTAGAGAAAAATCTGTTGTTTGTAACGTTTTCCAGTGACCATCGCTTCATGCGCCTGGGCAATCAACTCTTCCGCCGAGCCGACCGTCTCAGGATATAAAACTGCGCCAATAAAAGCACTGACATCAATGCGTTTGCCAAACAATTCAAACGGATTGGTAAAGGAGCTGCGCACCATATCGAGCGCCTCGCTTAGTTCTTTCTTGTCGGTTAGGTTTTCCACCAAAAGCAGAAATTCATCGCCACCCAGACGCCCGACCCTGAACCGGCCACCCATGATCAATGCCAGACGCTGCGCGACAATGCACAGCACCTGGTTGGCAACGCCATAACCGTGTGCTGCGTTAATTTGCTGAAATTCGGCCAGGTCCACCGAACAGACGCCAAAGGGACGCCCGGAACTCTCCATGTCACCGATCGCCTGTTCAACTTTTGAGGTAAAGCCTTCGGCGTTCAGACATCCAGTTTGGGAGTCATGACTCCACATGGCGCGAATCACTTCACGGCGGTGAAAGGCGCGCAACAGAACCTGATTGAGGCCGCTGGCCGATAGCGTATCGAGCATTAGGACATCGTGTATGCCCATCTCCAGCAACACATTGAAGCGGGTTTCCAGAAAGACTGGCTCCAGGGCAATCCATACCGCATCGGTCTGGTTGAGCAGGAAGAGGTCAAGCTTGGCCTCGTCGGCCGAAAAAAACACCACGTCGATCTCACCGGCACCATAGAAACCGTCAATCACCTCAACCTTATGGCCCTGGTCTTCCAGCAGCGATTGAAGCCGACGGGTCGTATCCGCAGCATTGAAAAACACGCCTATTGTTAACTTTTGTTGCATTGGACGGATTCCATTTCAATAGCGCCATTAAAGTTATAGCTGTCACAAGGGGTCCTAATGTAACGTTTTGTTGAAAAAGTGTGCTCTACTTCGCAAAAATCGAGTGACAGGCAAAAAAACACTAAATTTACTATTTCCTACCCATAACACAGCGTGCATAGGTTGATCCTTATCAGGTTTGGATTTTGAAGCTACGGGTGTTTCGAGGTTCTGGCTTGGCTTGGCTTGGCTTAGGAACTTGGAACTTGGAACTTGGAACTTGAGTCGCGCTTCTGGCCAGTGACGAGTTGGTGTCCGTCCGGTCCGGATCTGCCTTTCTGGCCTTTGGACTATATCTGGCCAAGGCTCAAGCACCCTGGCCCGTTCATTACCTTAAGATCCGCCACTTGCATCGGCATCAGCCCGGCTGCTCTTGGGCAGGAAACGACTCATCAACAAACCCATCTCGAATAAGGCATACATGGGGACCGCCAAAATACTCTGGGAGATGACATCGGGCGGGGTCAACAGCATGCCCACCACGAAACAACTGACGAAGATATAGGGCCGCTTGCCGGTTAGGGACTCGACCGAGACGAGGCCGGAACGCACCAGTAAGAAGGTTGCTATGGGGATTTCAAAGGCCAGACCAAAGGAGAAAAACATCTTCAGGCAAAAATCCAGTACATTGGATATATCCGGCATGATAGCGATGCCTTCCGGGCCCGCCCCGGTGAAAAAACCAAACACCAGCGGTAACACGACGAAGTAGACAAAGGCGACACCGGAGTAAAATAGAATAACACTGGTGACAAAGAGCGGCACGGCGAGCATGCGCTCGTGCTTGTAGAGCGCCGGGGCGATAAAACCCCAGATCTGATGCAAGATATAGGGCATGGCGAGCAAGGCGGCCATTACGAAGGCCAATTTGAGCGGCACCAGAAAGGGGGATGCCACCCCAGTCGCGATCAGGGTGCCATTCTCTTTATCGGGCAAGAGTGAGTTAAGCGGTTCAACCAACACCATATAGATGTCACCTGAGAAGAAATATAAGCCGATAAAAATCACCACGACTAGGACCACGCTGCGCAGTAACCGGTCACGCAATTCGCGTAGGTGTTCAACCAACGGCATGGAAAATTGGCTAGGATCTCTCGCTGTCATCGGTTTTCTCTACCTGTTTGGCGTCTGCCGTCGGCGTATGGCCGGGTGCTTCCGGCAAGTCATGAGTTGGGGTTACCTTGGGTACCATGGCGTCTTCGTTATTATGCGAAGGTTTAATGGTATTTTGGGTAAAATCAAGGTCCCGAGTCTCGTCCATAATTTTTTTGTTCAATTCGTCGAGCTTCATTTCCTGCTCGATCTGGTTTTGCAGCGACGTCATAAAGCGACGTGCCTTACCCATGGCCTTACCCACCGTGCGCACGACCCCGGGTAGTCGTTCCGGTCCAATCACCACCATACCGATTACTGCTAAGAGCATCAGTTCGGCAAATCCAATGTCAAACATCCTGTTACCCTCACGTTGTTGGGCGCCTAGGCACCCTTAACGAGTTACCGACCCGAAAGGCTACTTGTCTTTAACGGCTGTTTTTTCGTCGGCTTTGACTTCAGAAAAATTGGCGTCTGCACTATCTTTCTTGTCCAGAGAGTCGGGTGCCTTTTTCTCTTCTCCCTTATCTTCTTCGGTCATGGCACTTTTGAAGCCTTTTATCACACCACCGACATCACCACCCAGGTTTTTCAGGCGTTTGGTACCGAAGATGAGGATCACGATCGCTAATACGATCAACATTTGCCAAATTGAAATACCACCAAAACCCATTGTGAAGCCCTCGTTAAATGAAAACTATGCTGGAAACCCGGTATCGCCGGAGTCGGTAAAACTGCCCAAGATGTGAAAATGCACATGGTGCACCGTTTGCCCACAGGCCTCTCCGGTATTGGCAATCAGCCGAAAACCGTCGTTCAAGCCCAGTTGTTTGGCGACCACCGGCGCGGCGACTATCATCGCCTGAATCAGCCCCTGATTGCTATCATCCATATGGTATAGGCTGCTGATATGTTGTTTGGGAATCAGCAGCAGATGCACCGGCGCTTTCGGTGCAATGTCCCAAAAGCCAAGCAGTTGGTTATCTTCGTACACCCTATTAGCTGGTATGTCACCCGCCACTATGCGGCAAAATAAACAGTCGGTCATATATCCCCTACTTGGGTCGGTTGGCTTTTTCAACCAAGCCCGATAAGCCTTCACGACGTGCCAACTCCTGAAGAATCTCATCTGGTTTGATGTCCAGGTGGCTCATCATGACCAGGGTGTGAAACCAGAGATCGGCGGTTTCGGAAATCAGTTTATCACGCTGATCGGCGTTCCGTTCGACGTTCTTCGCGGCGAGAACCGTTTCAAAGGCCTCCTCACCCACCTTTTCCAGGATCTTATCGAGACCCTTGGCATAGAGGGAAGCAACGTATGAGCTGTCGGCCGCTGCGCCCTTACGGTGCTCCAGAGTTTCGGCCAGTTTGTTCAGGATATCAATCATCTCAGTCTCTGTTTACAAAATTCGATAGGTTTTCTGGTCAACTCTTTCTGACCAACTAGCTCTGGCCAATTACGTTTACCAACTTAGGTGTACCAGGTGTACCAGGTTTACCAGCTTAGGTGCACCAGGTTAACAGGAGCGGTTAAGATTTTACTGACTTAAATCCGCGTCAAGGCCAAAGCAAACACAGTGCGGCGCTCAAAAAGAGTAGCCCTTGGCCGACCGACAAGCCACTGAAGAGCAGTTCGAACGGAGTAAACCAGAGGCCGACGACCAATACCAGCAGCGCGATCAGCCGGCGTACGGCGGCCCGACTTTGGCGCCGCTGCGCCACTAGCAGGGAAGTAATTTGACTCTGCTGGCGCTCTTCGGCAGTCCCCAGACGCCGCAGCTGGACCAGGGCATCGTGCACCAGATCGGGCATCAAGGGGGCTTTGGCCAGCCAACCGGGACCGTGTTGCGCAATCGCTTTGAGCAAGCGTTTCGGCCCGACCTGCTCCTTCACCCAGGTTTCGAGGAAGGGCTTGGCGGTTTGCCACAGATCCAATTGGGGATAGAGCTGGCGACCCAGACCCTCGATATTCAACAGGGTTTTCTGCAGCAAGACCAGTTGTGGCTGCACGGTCATATCGAACCGGCGCGCGGTCTGGAACAGTCGAACCAATAGCAGGCCAAAGGATATCTCACTGATCGGTCGTTCGAAAATGGGCTCGCAGACGCTGCGTATGGCCGCCTCAAACTCATTTACCCGAGTCGTGGCCGGCACCCAGCCCGACTCAACGTGCAGTTTCGCGACCAGGTGGTAGTCCCGGTTAAAGAACGCGAGCAGATTCTGCGCCAAGTAGTTCTGATCTTCCTGCGATAAGGAACCGACGATGCCACAATCGATGCCGATATATTTCGGATCGGCCGGTGTGCTGATGTCGACAAAGACATTACCCGGGTGCATATCGGCATGGAAAAACGAATCGCGAAAGACCTGAGTAAAGAAGATGCGCACCCCCCGCTCGGCCAAGACCTTGAAGTCGATTTGCGCGGCGCTCAGGGCCGCTATATCCGAGATCGGCGTGCCATATATACGCTCGAGCACCAAGACCTGCTTACGGGTGTATTGCCAGTGGACCAGCGGGACATAGAGTTCCCCGTCGGCCAAGGTATTGCGCCGCAAGGTCGCGGCGTTGGCGCCTTCACGCAGCAGATCGAGCTCATCGATGATGGTCCGTTCAAATTCTTCGACCACTTCCAGCGGCCGCAACCGCTTGCCATCGGCCGTCAGGCGCAACAGGCGGGCGAGCATTTTCATCACCCCGAGGTCCTTGCGGATGATGCGCTCGATGCCGGGTCGAATAACCTTAACCACCACTTCTTGGCCATCAAAGAGCAGCGCGGAATGCACCTGAGCAATCGATGCTGAGGCCAGGGGCTCTAGATCGAAGCGGGCAAACAGCTCGCCGACTGGCTGGCCCAGCTGGGCTTCCACTATGGCCTGTGCGCTGGCACCGGGAAAGGGTGCCACCCGATCTTGCAGATAGGCCAACTCTTCGGCCATTTCTTCCGGCAGCAGATCGCGCCGGGTCGACAATATTTGGCCGAATTTGATAAAAACCGGGCCCAGATGTTCTAGGGCCAAACGCAATCGCCGCCCTTCATTGGCTTGCGCAGAACTGAACCAGCGCAGCGGCAAACAGAAAATAAGCACCCGCAGCAACATCGACTGCCGGGGCAGCAGGGTGTCGAGTCGATAGCGGCCAAAGACCCAGAGGATGCGTAGCGCTCGCAGCAGGCTCATGGCGCCGGATCCGGCGTCGCGGTCGGGAGCCGTTGCGCGAAGCGATTGATTTTTGCCGCTATGCGCTCAACGTCATTGCGCGCCGCCTGAACTTGCGATTGATGACTTTGCCAGAGATCGCTCGGCACCATTAGACCGGATTCTTCCCGCCAATAGTTTCGACTGGTGCGGCTGGCGGAGGCGAAGTGTTGGCGCGCCATGCCGCCAAAAAAACGCAAGCCATCAGCAACCACATGGGCCGCCAGATCCCCGATCTTGTCACCGATGGCCATTTCCCAGTCGATGTCGAGATGGGACAGGACATCCTGAATGGCGAAGAAGGTGCGGGTATCGCCTTCTATATTTATCTGATGGGCCATCATCGCTGCGGTGCGGTCTGTGGCGCGCAATACCGCCAGCAGGTCCGTCGCGGTGCCGGCGACACGGGCATCATAATCGTCAATCTGGCCATTCTGAAACAAGATAAAGCCATTGGCCTCGATCGACAGACTGATCGCAAGCGCTGGCTCGGTCAGCACCAAAACCAGAGTTTTGCCGGCCAAACCGACAATTTTTTGGTGCGCTACTGGATCGTACGCCAGTGCATCATTAACCAGTTTCTGCACCGGCCATAGCCATTCGCTCATGCCTTAACACCACGGTGCAAGGCAACGATGCCACCGGTCAGATTATGGTAGGTGACTCGATCGAAACCGGCGTCGGTCATCAGTTGTTTTAGGCTATCCTGATCCGGATGTTTGCGTATCGATTCCGCCAAGTACTGGTAGCTGTCTGCGTCTTGGGTGATTAAGCGGCCCATGATCGGCAGCGCTTTAAACGAGTAGAAATCGTATGCTTTGTTGAGCAGGCTGTGCGTGGGGGTGGAAAACTCCAGCACTAGCAACCGGCCACCCGGCTTCAAGACCCGGTACATATCGGCCAGCGCGACGTCTTTATGCGTCACATTGCGCAGGCCGAAGGCAATCGACACCACATCGAATTCATTGTCGGCAAAGGGCAGGGCCTCGGCATTGGCCTGCACCACCTCAAGATTACCGGCGATACCGCGGTCGGCAAGGCGATCGCGACCGACCTGCAACATCGATGCATTGATATCGGCCAAGACCACCTGACCTTGCGGTCCGACTCGCTTGGCAAAGGCATAGGACAGATCACCGGTGCCGCCGGCTATATCGAGCACCCGATTACCCGCGCGAACCCCCGACATCTCGATGGTATAGCGCTTCCACAGCCGATGAACGCCAAATGACATGACATCATTCATTAGGTCGTATTTGCCGGCAACAGAGTGGAACACATCGGCGACCATCTTTTGCTTGTCATCGGCTTTCACCGTCTTATATCCGAAATGGGTAGTCTCGGCGTTGGATTTCGCTTCGTGTGAATCAGGCATGGGGTGCTCTGCAATAAATAATCGGTGCCATTGTAGCCGTTTCACTCAGCGCCTGCACCCAGTTGAAATGCCCCGGCGTGAATAGTTTTGCGCTTTATTTCGTGGATCGTTAGGCTAGGCCCCACCGAAACCCTGCCAATAGAGACCCTCTGCCATGCGTGCTTTTCCTGCTACCCGCCTACGTCGATTGCGAGCCCAAGACTTTTCCCGCCGCCTGGTGCGCGAACACCAGCTGAGCGTCGATGACCTGATCTATCCGGTCTTTGTACTGGAAGGTCAGAATCAGTGCCAACCGGTCGCGTCGATGCCGGGCGTCGATCGCCTGTCTATTGATCTACTGGTCACCCGGGCCAAAGAATGGGTCGAGCTCGGCATCCCGATGCTGGCTCTTTTTCCGGTTACACCACCGGCGCTAAAATCCGAGTTGGCCGAGGAAGCGTTTAATCCCGAGGGCTTGACGCAGCGGGCCGTGCGCGCGTTAAAAGCCGCCTACCCTGGGCTCGGCATCATGACCGACGTGGCCCTGGACCCCTTCACCAGCCACGGCCAGGACGGCATTATCGATGAGCAGGGTTATGTCTTAAATGACCTGACCACCTCCGTTTTGGTCAAGCAAGCCTTGTCGCATGCCCAAGCGGGTGCCGATGTTATCGCACCAAGCGATATGATGGACGGGCGCATTGGCGCGATTCGTCAGGCGTTGGAACAAGCATCCTATGTCAACACCCTGATCATGGCCTATTCGGCCAAATACGCGTCGAGCTTTTACGGACCGTTTCGCGATGCCGTCGGCTCGGCTGGCAATCTCGGCAAGGGGGGTAAAGCCACCTACCAGATGGACCCCGCCAATAGTGCCGAAGCCATCCATGAGGTCGGACTGGACCTGCAAGAAGGCGCCGACATGGTCATGATAAAGCCTGGCATGCCCTATCTCGACATTGTTTGGCGCATCAAGCAGGAATATGGCGCGCCAACCTTTGCGTACCAAGTGAGCGGCGAATACGCCATGCTCCAGGCTGCTGCGCAAAACGGCTGGATCGACAAGGATCAGGTCATGATGGAAAGTCTGTTAGCCTTTAAGCGCGCCGGGGCCGATGGCATTCTGACCTATTCTGCCATCGCGGCCGCTAAGCTGCTGGTCTAGCCATCGAGTGACCGGCGTAGTCGCCAGCAGGGCCGACCGAGCACTCGGCTTGGCCCCCGCCGCGTCGGCCCTGTGCAGCATTGTGCCAAAAAGGACACTACAGCGTCCCAAAGTTTTTCGCCCCAAAGGTTGGACAGACTGATGCTAATCCGTAAACTTGGTTGCTCAACTCTTAACGAATTAATTGCCAAATGAGCGAACATATTCTCAGCGTAACCGACGACAGCTTCGAAACTGATGTATTGCGCAACGAACATCCGGTACTAGTCGACTATTGGGCTGAATGGTGTGGTCCGTGTAAAATGATTGCACCGGTCCTAGAAGAAGTTGCCGACGAATACGCCGGTAAACTGGTTGTGGCCAAATTAAATATAGACGACAACCCTAATACACCGCCCAAGTATGGCATCCGTGGCATTCCAACACTGATGATCTTTAAGGGTGGCGAAGTCGCCGCGACGAAAGTAGGCGCACTGTCGAAATCACAACTGCTTGAATTTATTCACAGCAATAGTTGATCCGTTGACGTTAGGCGCCTTGGGCGCCTAATTTCAAATAAGTTCTGGACAGCTCCTGAGACAGCGCCTATATTGTTCGTAAATCGAACAAAAAACCCCCTCACTCCAACCCCAGAGCCTTCGAGCTCGTCTCACGTCAAGCCTATAATCTATGAATCTGAGCGACTTAAAAACTAAAGCTGTACCCGAACTGTTAGACCTTGCCAAAGAAATGGGTTGTGAAAACATCAACCGAACTCGTAAACAAGACCTAATATTTAGCATACTGAAACGTCACTCCAAAAGCGGTGAAGACATTTACGGCGATGGTGTGCTCGAGATTTTGCAGGACGGCTTCGGCTTTTTGCGTTCCGCAACCGCCTCCTATTTGGCCGGTCCAGACGATATTTATGTCTCGCCAAGCCAAATACGCCGCTTTAATTTGCGCACCGGCGATACCATAGCGGGCAAGATTCGGCCGCCGAAAGAGGGGGAGCGTTATTTTGCCCTGTTAAAGGTTGATAACATCAACTTTGAGCCGTTAGAAAATGCCAAAAATAAAATCCTGTTTGAAAACCTCACCCCGCTGTTTCCAGATGAGCGTATGACTCTGGAATCAGGCAATGGTGCGACCGAAGACATGGCCGGACGAATTCTGGATTTGGCGTCACCGATCGGTAAAGGCCAGCGCGGCTTGATTGTATCGCCGCCGAAAGCCGGTAAAACCATTATGCTGCAAAACGTCGCCCAGGCAATTTCGCGTGCTTGCCCCGATGCGCACCTGATGGTGTTGCTGATCGACGAGCGGCCCGAGGAAGTCACCGAGATGCAACGCTCGGTGCGCGGCGAAGTAATTGCCTCGACCTTCGATGAGCCACCTGCGCGTCACGTTCAGGTAGCGGAAATGGTTATCGAAAAGGCTAAACGTCTGGTTGAACATAAGGCCGATGTAATTATCCTGCTCGACTCTATTACGCGTTTGGCACGCGCCTACAACACCATTGTACCAAGCTCTGGCAAGGTGCTCACCGGTGGTGTTGACGCCAATGCCTTGGAACGCCCCAAGCGTTTCTTTGGTGCGGCCCGTAATATCGAAGAAGGTGGTTCGCTAACCATTATCGCGACCGCACTGGTCGATACCGGCTCAAAGATGGATGAAGTGATTTACGAAGAATTCAAAGGTACGGGCAACATGGAAGTACATTTGGATCGTAAAATCGCCGAAAAACGCATCTTCCCTTCGATCAATATCCGCCGCTCCGGCACCCGTCGCGAAGAACGTTTGACCTCTGCCTCGGAACTGCAACGGATGTGGATCTTGCGCAAACTGCTGGCCGAAATGGAAGACGTCGCCGCCATAGAATTCCTCATCGGCAAGCTCAAACAAACCAAAAGCAACGACGAATTCTTCAAGAGCATGAAGGGGTAAAACCTTGGTGCGCGTAAGCGCAATTAAAACCCCTTAACGGGGTTTTAATAAAGGTTTTACGACTGAAGCTACGCTTCAGGCCGGGCATCGGTGCGCGTAAGCGCAATTA
>Ga0307488_10004122_pt1 | contig 12139 bp, 21 predicted proteins | sample SB02metaG_FD_202248 | JGI IMG/M metagenome (GOLD analysis project Ga0307488, IMG submission 202248) | Sea-ice brine microbial communities from Beaufort Sea near Barrow, Alaska, United States - SB 0.2 | ecosystem: Environmental > Aquatic > Marine > Coastal | place: USA: Alaska | collected...
AGGGGGTGTCAGGGGGTGTCTGGGCTGTGTAGGGTGTTTTCTTGTGTCAGACACGGCTCAAGTTGAGCTGAAAAGTGGACAAGTGTAAGCCCCCGCCCCAGACCCGCCCCGGGGGCACGGCCCAGCCCTCGCCCCCCGCTGACCGTCCGAAATGGTCCGCCCGACCATCCACGCCGTCGCCGCCGCCACCGCCGCTGGCGCCCCCCCACGGCCACGGGCTCACACTCGTCCACTTTTCTGCTCAACGTAAGCACATTTTGTGGGATACGTTGGGTGCATGATGTTCCCCCAGTCTATTAGACAGGGAGACACAGGGAGGTGTGACCAAAACGGCATAGGTGGAGCTGAGAAGTAAGCCCCTACCCACGGCTTGCCCGCTTTCTCCCACTGCTTAGACGCCCCCGATTTGAACGGCTTGATAAACCGCCCGCTGCCAGGGGCTCACACTCGTCCACTTTTCAGGTCAACGTCAGCACTTCTTGTGGGATATGTTGGGTACCTTCAGTAAGAGGTGGGTTATGAATCGTCACAACTGAACACAAATGGGCACGTTGACCAAAACGGCTAAGGTTGAGCTGAGAAGTGGACGGGTGTAAGCCCCTGCCCGCTGCGCGACTGCGTGCGCGCCGCGTCCACCCCTTCCACCTCGAACCCACGACGTAGCGACAAGCAAGTATACTGCCCACGACGTCATCAACCAGGAAAACAAATCGAGAAACGAACGACCTTCTCGAAGCTACAGTAAGTAGCGCGCATACTCAACGTTGAGTCAAGCGCTTTAATCAAATCGGTTTCGAGCCATTGAGTCATGGGTGGACTGGCCATTTGATGTGTCAGGCAATATGTGCCAGGCCATACCACGCGCGTCGACACCGCGCGGCGGCGAGCGGCGCCGCGTGATGTAGAGCGAAGCCAGACTATCCGAGCTGGCGGTTACCGCGCTGGATATCATGGACCGACCACGTGCCATCTCTCCTGATGTGGTCGGTCTAGTCCCAGTCCCGCCGGAAGACGGATTCAACGTCCGCCGCACCGGCGCCGGAAATCCGTCGAGGCCCGCGGCAACCTGCTCCATCTGTTTCTGGAAAAACTCGTCCCCCGGGCGATGGTGATCATCAGCACTGGCGCTGGTACCCCAGGCCCCAGCTGCCGGGGAGGCGCTAGTATTGGGCCGCGACTGTTGGAACGATTGGTGCCGGTCCATCTTTTCCATCAGACGCCGTGGAATGGGGAGCTGCGGCAGCTTAGCAGCGGGCACCTCCACACAGAGGCTTACACTCGTCCACTTTTCAGCTCAACGTAAGCAATTTCTGTGGGATATGCTGGGTACCGTCAGTAGATAGATGGTCATGGCCAGGCACAAACTGGACGCAAAACTGCTCACAAAGCGGCTTAGATTGAGCTGAGAAGTGGTCAAGTGAAAGCCCCTGCCTCCACATCCGACACCAGCTGCTGCACGGATAGTTTGGGGCCCAAGCTATCCTTGCGCCGCCCTTGCACGGATCCTTTTGCCCCCCCCAAGCTGCGCATGGATTGCGAGCCCAGGGCACCCCGCGAGGCCGCTGAGGCGCGGTTGGCGCCGACAGATTGCGGCGACTCCTCCGACTCTTGCGACTCGTGCACGATGCTCTGAACCTCTACAGACTCGCGCGCGCGGCCGATGACGTGCGCGGGGCTTTCGATGGCGTCTTCCGCCATGAGGGTCACCTGGCTGAGGCGCTGGCGTTGCTTCGGCGGCGGCTCCCACTCCTTGGGCGGCTTTCCGCCGTGCTTCTTCCTTGGCGTCGGCGTCTCCTTGGACAACACAGCCGGGGTATAGGGCCGAATGCCCGGCGCGCCTCCAAGGCCCTTGCATGAGGGACATTGACAGCAAACTCTCGTCCGAGATCGGAAAGCGACTTATATAAATGTCCGTCTTGTATTTCATAGTCTGATCAAAAGCCCTAAAGTAAACTCCCCATTTAGACCCCCAGAGGGAGCCCAATTGAAGTGTGCATGAAGAGACCCCTCGGATCATGACTTTCCGTAAGTGTGAATTCTCTGTTGGACGCGCAGACTCGGTTCGTCGGTCCAGTCGGTCGAGTGCTTGTTCTCAACAACCCCCCTGCCACTCCCATGAGCGCCTCGAAGTCTTGCAGGCCTTTGGACCGGTTTGGCGACATGCGGTCCCCGTCGCCGTCGTCCTCGTTGACGATGCGTACGCCGCCCGCGCTAGAAAGCATCTCGCCGGTGTCGATTAGCTTCTCGCTGTAGTCTTCCCACTCCCCGCTCGCCTGCTCCAGGCTAGCGATGGACGTCATTCAGGGCCTTGGCACATATTGCTGACCACGTCATAGAATGCCATTTGAGTCAAAATTTGAGGTTCTAAAGTGCGTCGAATGACGTGGTGTGCAATCTGGCAGATACCGCTCATCACGTCATATGATGCGATTTACATCAAGAAACTAGGGTCCAATTCGCGTTTAAATGAAATGGTAAGCAATGCCTGGCCAGGCCCTAGAGCCATATCAGACTGATGGCGTCAAAGGACGCCATCTAAATTAAGCAAAGAGGGTCCAAATGCATCGAATGACGTGGTGAGCACTGTCTGTCAGGCCCGAGAGCCGCGTGAGCCGGATGGCGTCATAGAATGCCGTCTGACTGCAGAGACAAGAGCTCAGAATGCGTGTCGATGACATGGCTGTCATAGGGCCTGACAGCTATGGCTCGCCACGTCTTACGATACCATTCGATTGAAGAAACGAGGGCTCAAAATGGGCGTCGATGACATGGCTGGCAACATCTGCTTCGCCCTACGTCGACGAGCTCCTCGATGGCGGACTGGGAATCGGAAGTCAAGCCATCCATGGTCGGGGCCCTGAACTGAACGTGGTCCACCGCGCCGGCGCCGTCGCGCCGCACAGCCGCCATGTAGGGTCACAACAGTTCCTGTTTCAGCTCAACCTGACTGTTTGCTCTATAGTGTATCGGTGTACCTATACACTCTCACCGCACCCTCAACTCTGGTCTCACAGCAGTCCCGACCACAAGCTGATGAGTCCCCCACGTCACAGGGTGGCATAAGACTCAAGAATTAAGGGTCAGGAAGCGGTGGATAGGGCGGGGGAGTCATTGTCATTGGTGACGTGGCCCTGCCGTCATGAGCTTGTCGAAGCTGGCGCGCATCCGCGTCTCCTCCGTGTGCAGCAGCGTGGCCAGTCGCGCGCGCAGCACCGTCAACATGCGAGCGCGCTCCACCTCGACGAAGGGCCCAGTAGAAACATCTCGCCGCGTCATCGACACGCGCGGCTTGAGTAGCATTCTATGACGGTGCACGTGAAGGCGAACGAAGCAGCGGCGGTGCTGCCGGGGCTGGGTGAGCGGCTCGGGCATGGGTGGGAGAAAACTAAGGTGGGGTAGTTCGAGTCGCTCGACTTAAGTAGCATTCTATGACGTGGCGACCAATGTCTGCAAGGCCATGCCTTGAGGTCTGCCGCGTGACCGGCCCGCGCTTGCCGCATCATCAGCAGTGCCTTGCGTACGTACACCGCCTCTGACCATGGTCGCCGATAGTCGCTCCCGTTCAGCTCAACGCAAGCATCTCAGAGTATTGAGTCTAAAAGATCTTAGTGGTTTCAGGGTAAACTGGCCGGCAGCCCAAAAGGGAGCCAGAACGGGAACACGTGTGAGGCCAGGGAGGAGGAGGCGGAGGAGGGAACAGTCAAGGAACACGTGTAAGGCCCCGCCTCCGATGAGACGTGGTGCATCACAGCCTCGAGCACCTCCGTGGCGGCCTCCACCACGTCCTCAGTTCTATCCCGGTACTTGCTGGACGGCCGCTCGCCCTTTACGACGCTATCCAGAAACCCGATCATGTCGCCTACTTCGCCGTGGTGTAGCGGCGCAAGTTGAAATTGAAAGCAAAATTGAAGCAAAAGTGAAAACAGTCTAACACATTTCAGTTTTGAAGCACTTGATTCCAGGCGCTGTCGACGTGGGTTTTATAGGGGCAACCTGTACCGGCCTACCTAGGATCTTGCGAGTCCCCAGCTTGACTTCAGATCCCACAATGCCGCCCATGGCTCGCAGCCCCCCGGCGCGCACCCAGTCCATGAGAATGGTGTGCGCGGAGCCCAGCTGCGGCAGCAGCGCGAAGCACTTGGCCCGCAGCATTTCTCCCGCCTGAGCCGCCTTGAGCCGCGCCTCCAGCCCGGGGCTTACACTCGTCCACCTTTCGTCTCAATTTTACTACCGTGGGGCTCGATGAACGTAAAAATAAAAATAAAACCTGTTGTCTCAATTTTACACACTTTTTGTGGGAAACGCTGGGTGGCGACAGTCTGTCAGTGACAATAACGGCTCAAGTTCAGCTGAAAAGTGGACGAGTGTAAGCCCCCGCCTCCAGCCCCGCGTGGAAGTGCTCCTTCCACTTGTGCCATGCCCCCACAAAGTACAGCCTGGCAATTTTAGGGTTCTAGGGTTTAGGGTTTAGGGTTTCGGTTAATGCCCGCCACGTCGTATGCAGCGCATTTCGGACCCTCGTTTATTGAGCTGCATGGCGTCCTATGATGTGGCGAGCACTATTCGTCCCGACCCCCTCTACTTTAAGAAACGCGGGGTTTCAGTGAGCGACCGACCATTGTCAGGGCCTTGAGTTAGTCAACCCTCAAAATTGGGCCACATAAATTTCACGTGATCTACCCCTCAGTCTCTTTAAGTAGAGGGAGTCGGACCGTGTAGCAGTACAATCCAGGGCCTACCGCGAGGCACCGGTTTTCCATCCGCCGCATCACCCGATGCATCAAGTTCGCCGAAGTTTTGTTCTCACCCAAGACCTCGGCCCAACGTGCGAACGCCCCTGCTAACTGCTGCCGCTGCATTTTATTGAAAACACGCCGGAGCTTCAGGTTCATGTCCTTCGTGTAGCGGCGCAAGTTGGATTTGAAAGCGAGACTTGAAACCAGTCGATCACGAATTAGTTTCAAGCGCTGAGATCCAGGGGCTTTCAACGTGGGTTTCATAGGGTCAACCTGCACCGCCCCACCTTGGCCGCCGCCGACGCGTCGGCCCAAATGTTGAACGCGTCGGAAAGCGCCCGGTTCATCATCCGGCCCAAAATTAGGGCCCGGCACATAACGCTTGCCATGTCATGCGATGCCATTAACTCGAGCAAGGACGGGTACAATGTGGAGGATGACGTGGCAGGCATCATGGCGCTTGCCTCCTCATGTGATGCCATGGAAATCAGGAAACGAAGGTCTACGGCGTGGAGGATGATTTGGCGAGCATCCGTATCATCTACCAGGCCCTGCCTAAGATGCGTTTCGCGCGAAGCATCCTCTGAGCCTCCTCCGCCGCCGCCGCCGCCACCGCTGCCTCGGCCGCTCGCGCCTCATCCTGTGCTGCCTCCCAGGCCTCCTACCAGGGGCTTACACTCGTCCACTTATCAGCTCGACGTCAGCACTTTTGTGTGATTCGTTGGGTCATAATTCGTCACAAACTGGACACAAAAGGGCTCACTGTCTAAAACGCCTTAGGTTGAGCTGAGAAGTGGACGAGTGTAAGCCCCCGCCGCCTCCTCCGCCGCTGCCGCCTCCGCCTCGAGTGCCGCCGCGACCCGTGCCGCCTCTGTGTCGCGCAAGTATAAGGCGGCGCGCACGTTGTACAGCCACATTGCGAACGCGCCGGCCGCCACGCGGTTCATCATGCGCCTCACAGCAGAGTCACAAGAATCATGCTCGCCACGTCATATCATGGGACGTGTGGTGAGAATAAATGCATTGATCTAATAGGCAAACTTGATCGACCTTGAACGTCGACCTGTTTGATTTTCATCCTTTGCCCTCTTGTGATTGGTTCAGAGGAAAAAATTCCAAAAAGTCGACGTTCAAAGTCGATCGAAATCGATCGAGTTTGCCCATAGATTCATGCATTTTGACGTATAAAACAGCGAGGTTGATGCCGATGACGTGATGGATGACGTGGCGAGCGCCAGTACCCTATGTGGTCGATGACGTGGCAAAATCACCCGTACAAATACACAGCCATACCCAGCCGCGAGCTTGAGCTTGGGTAACACGTAGTCGACCCACTCATTGTACTTGTCTATCCAGCAGTCCCACGCGGCCGACAGCTGGCGGTTCAACATCTTGCGAACGGCGAAACCCACCAGCTCCTCTTTGTAGCGTCGCGCGCAAGTTGAAGGATTTAGGGTTGAGGGACAATGGTTTATGATGTAGGGTTTAGGTTGAAAGCAAAGTTCGAAAGCATTTGTGACGTATTCCAGTTTCAATCGCTGCTACCAGGCACTTTTGACACAGGTTGAATTGGTTTGAAGTCGGCCCGCCCCACCTCATGCGCCGCGCGCTCGTCCTTCCCAGCCTGTATTGCCTCGCGCCACAGCCTACGGCCAGGGCCTTGAATTCGTTCCCTGGCAAGCCTGAGAATAGTCCCCTTCTCTATTAACTTGAGCCTACAATTCGATTGAAAAACAAAGGATCGTTTGCTCATTGCAACACGCATTTGATTGGTCAGGTGAGGTGTCAAGGACAAAACGGGTCAAATTAGGCAGAAAGAGGACGAGTGGCGACGGCCCTGCCGCCAGCCCATCGACATCGCCTTCTTCAGCATCATGTTCGCACATTTCCGCATCTTGCGTTTCAGATCCCTCGCCTCCTCCACCCAGGGGCTGACACTCGTGCACTGTTCAGCTCAACGTAAGCACTTCATGGGGAGAAGTTGTTGGGTTTCAGTGAAAACACGGCTCAGGTTGAGCAGAAAAGTGGACGAGTGTAAGCCCCTGCCTCCACCATCTCACACCACCGCTCGAACGCGCCGTGCAGCAGGGGCTTACACTCGTTCACTTTTCGGCTCAACGTAATCACATTTTGAGGGATCCGTTGGGTGCTTGGAGGGGTTCAGTGACAAAAACGGCTCAGGTTGAGCTGAGAAGCGCACGAGTGGAAGCTTCTGCGCATTCGTCCACTTTTCGGACCAACGTAAGCACCTTTCTGGAATGCGCTGTGTGGCTTCTGTGCATTCAGTGACGAAATCAGCTCAGGTTGAGATGAGAAGTGGAAGAGCCCCTGCCGTTCAGCTGTCTGTTCATCATTTTCTTCATGCAGCGCTGTATCAAGATCCGCATCTCCTTAGCCTCCTGCGCCATCTCCGCCCACCGGTCGAACGCACCGGCCAGCGCGCGGTTCGACATCTGCAGGTTGAGGGTGAAGTTGCCAGGATGTGAGTGCAGTCACGAGCTTTTAACGACGATTGACAGGCTCACAAGGGACGGGGCGAGGCCGACATCTTGGTGCCTCCTTATGCAAAAGCACACCCCGAACCCCCTGATACCCCCTGACACCGCCTGAACAACCCCTGAACACCCCCTGATACTGCCTAACACCCCCTGATACTCCCTAACAACCCCTAATATGCGCCAGGCCAAAAGCCTGTCTCTCAGTCATGCGCTGACATGGTATCAGCGGCGAGTGGACGGGCTCGCACCTTGCTTAACGTGCGCTGCACGATAAACCTCATATTCGCCGCCTCCTCAGCCATCTCTACCCAGCGCTCGAACGCCGACATCTAGGGCCGGGCAGATACTGCTCGCCACGTCATAGGCTGCCATTCTACACAAGAAACGGCGCTTCAAAATGCGTGTCAATGATGTGACGGGCAGTGTTTGCCTGTCCCTGGTGCACTCAGGCAGATAATATATGGGTCTGTCTTATGATTGAAGTCTAACGATCTAAACCCTAAAGTAAACCTTCCACTCAGATAATGCTCGCCGTGTCATAGGATGCCATTGAGCTCAAGTAAAGAGGCGTCAGAATGCGTCTGGATAATGTGGCGGGCGATGTCTGCCAGGCCCTACAGAGAGCTTTGTGCGGTGCTTCATTTTGTGCGACACCCTGAGGAGTACCATGCGCATATGCGTGGCTTCCTCCCAAAAATCCACCCATCGTGTAAACGACTGCGATAGCTTGCCGAGGAGCATGCGCTTCATGATGCAGGGACCGCCATCACATCAGTACGAGCACGTGGTCAGATCACCTATCACGTGGCAAGATCACCTAGTCCGCGGTAAGATGACCTAGCAAGAGGTAAGACCACCGAATATCACACACAGGTATTTAGTCTGGCACACCTACGACGTCTCATCCCGTGAGCCCATAGTCCACCTGGAATTCTCACCACACATCACAACAAGCATTCAATCAGAACAGCAACATCTCGTGACGTGAATGTGCTGCCACACCATGATCCGCTTGAGCATCGCCATTTTGTCGTGCTCTTCCAGCCAGGTGGAAAACGCCATGCCGATGACGCGGTTCGCCATCTTTCCCGCTGCCCGCTTGAACCGTTTCTCCATCTCCTCCGCATCTTTCTTGTGTTGCTGACGTTCCATTTCGAACATCGCCTGAGGGTAGGGTCATTGAGAACAAGCACTCAAATCGAGATTGGACGTGCCCGCATGACTTACCTCCAGGGTGAAGGTTTATACAGACCGTGCCCACGAGGAGGAGGAGGAGACACAACGTTGGTCGAGTGCTGTTCTCAATGACCCCCCTGCCTGGGTGACCGGGTCGACAACCCCGTCGTCGTCATCAGAGGATGCGGCAGGGTTCTCGCGCTTGAAGATCTCCGCCTCGGTGTGCTCCAGCCACGCATAGAAGCACTCCGAAGCCACGCGCATCCGCATCTTGTTGACGATCTTGCGTAGCTTGAAGCGCAACTGCGTTATCTCCTCCACCGCCTCGCACCACCTTTCAAACGCTGCCGCCACGGCTGAATTCCGCGCTCGCCTCATCATTTTGCTGAGCGTCGCACGCAATGCCTTATTCTCACTCCAGTTCTCCTTTCGTCAGGGTCTTGCACCACTGTACGTGTCAGCTTAACTCACGCATATCCAAGGTACTAGTACAAGGTTGAGTGGATTCAGGGATAAAACGGCTGGCAGTAAAGCAGATAAGGGACCGAGGGGACAGGCGAGCATGTAGGGTATTTTGTGTGTTTCGTTTATAAATAGGTTTTGATCGTTAGACTTGCAATATACGACGGAATTATATAGGATACACTGGTGCACTGTGAGGAAATAGTCAGGAATCTCGAGCGAGGCCAGGGACGAGGATGTGTCCAGTGTAAGGGCTCTGCCTCCCACATGGCGAAAGCCTTAGCAATACACCGGTTCGCCATTCTCATCGCCGCCTTTTTGAGAATATTCCGCATGTCCTTGACCTCCTTCACCATCTCACACCAGCGATCGAACGCGCCGCTCATAACCCTATTTGTAGCGGCGCAAGGTGGATTTGAAAGCAAGAGTTGAAAGCGGTCGGTCATATTATAGTTGTAAGCGCTGCAGTCATATATTGTTTCAAGCGCTGAAACCATAGGCGTTTTGAACACGGGTTTTGATACTGTCAACCTGCACCGCCCTACCGTTGCATGATTTTCTTCATGCACCGCCGGATCTTGACCCGTATCTCGATAGCTTCAATAACATTCTCCTCCCACCGCTCGAGCGCTTCGCTCAGCTGGCGATGAAGCATGCGCTGCACGATCTTCTTGAGCCCGGCCGTGAATCAGGGAACGCAACACATAGTGGACCGGTTCACAAATCAGCCCTGTGTCCTCGTAGGGGGTGTTTAGTGGGTATTTAGTGGGTATTTAGGGGTATTTAGGGGGAATTTAGGGGACTTTTAGGAGGTACTTTGTGGGATGTAGGGGGTATGTAGGAATATACAGGGGTCACTTAGGAGCATGGAAGGCCTGTTTAGGGGGTATGTAGGGCGTGTGTAGGGGGTATTTAGGAGTATTTAAGGCCTGTGTAGGTGAGCATTCCAGTCCCTACCGCCTGCGCGTACCAGCCGTACCACGTGCCCCATGCCGCGGCCAGCTTGGCGTTCAGCATGCGCGTCACGGCCTGGACCGAGGGCCATTGGTGACAAGCACTCGAAGGTTCAGAAGCGAGGGTTCAGGGTTTGGGTTCAGGGCTTAGGATAGGTGTTAGGGACCGAGAGTCATTGGAGACAAGCACTCGTGCCAATATCGGAGCATGACCTACCTTCAGGGCGGACGCTCATACAAATGCATGGAGGAGCATGAGGAGGAGGAGGAGGAGGGGAGATTCAACACATGGAGAAGGAGAAGGATGATAAACGTCGGTCATGTATGAGCGTCCGCCCTGTAGGTATTCTATGCTCCCATATCGTTTCAGTGCTTGTTCTCAAGACCCCCTGCCTGGTTGATACGTTGGACACGCAGCTCCTCAAGTTGCGCCTCCAGGTCACTGTTGTCGTGCCGCGCGTCCTGAGTCGCCTTCCTTTGCGTAGCAGCGCAAGTTGAAATTGAAATCGAAGCTTGTAAGCAGTCTATGATGGTAGAGCTTTAAGGGCTGAAACCAGAAGCGCTTTCAACGCGGGTTTTGATGCTGTCAATCGGCACCGCCCTACCTTTGCACCGCCGCCGCGATTCTCTCTCGTTCGGCGAACTCCGCGGCCTGTTTCGCCTGCTTCGCGTCCCTCCACGCATCCTTCCACTTGTTCCATGACTTCAGAACCGTCATCTGCGTGAGTCGCTTCAAGCAGGCCTCCAGTATGCGCTGCCGTGTCACCTCCTCCGCCGCCTCCAGCCAAGGGCTTACAATCGTCCACTTCTCAGCTCAACGTGAGCACGTTTGTGGGACATGTTGGGTACCTATAGTAGTCAGATGGGTCGATACTCGTCACAATCTGGACACAAAACGGCTCACTGACCAAAATGGATTAGGTTGAGCTGAAAAGTGGACGAGTGAGAGCCCCTGCCTCGAGCCGTGCCCGCAGCCGCGCGTTCTCGCGCTCCGTGCGCTCGCTGTTGGCCGCCGCCGCGTCCGCGGCTTTCAGCACCATCTGGGCCGGGCGGCAGGGTCGTTTGAGAACCAAGCACTTACACCAAGGTTGGAGAAAGATGCAACATTTACAATGGGGGAGTAAGCTCATACGGACGCGCGGAGGGAGGAGGCGGAGGAGGAGGTTCAACGTTGGTAGAGTGCTTGTTCTCAACAACCCCCCGGGGTGATCGCTCATACAGACACGCGGAGGAGCAGGAGGAGGAGGAGGAGGAGGGTACGCGGAGGAGGAGGAGCTTCAATGTCAGTCGAATGCTTAACCATAGTAGCCTCCCTACCTGTTTGTCGCGCTGCTCCCGCAGCTGGATCTTGAGCTTCATCTCCTTCCCGTGCCCGGTGAACCCGCACCACTTCCGCAGCGCAGGGTCGCATACAATACAATGGCGGGTGTATTAGGGGTGTATGAGGGGTATATGAGGGGTGTATTAGGGGTGTATAAGGAATGCATTAGGGGTTTAACAGGGGTGAATTAGGGGAGTATTGGGGGTTTACTAGGGGTACATAGGGCTGAATTCGGGCTGTATCAGGGCTGTGTTAGGCGTGTATTAGGGGTGTTTTTGGGGTGTATTAGGGGTAACAACACGGCCCTGCCGCCACGCCCCGGTGAGATGCGAGGCGAACATTTTGCCGATGACCAGCTTGACCCGCGCCATCTTTAACCCCTCGTTCTCCTTGATGAGGCGGTCGGTGTGCGACGCCTGCTCCGCGTTGTCCCTGTTCAGCTGCGCCTCCTCCTTCTCTTCCTCCGTCCAAGGCCGCCCAAACAGTGCTCGCCAAGTCATAGTATGCGGTGTAACTCAAGAAACGAGGGTTCAAAACGCATTGGACGACATGGCGGGCAAAGGTGCAGGCGGTAAAAGTCTCTCGCCTTTAATATCAAGACAGGAGGGTTCAGGATGCGTGTTGATGACGTGGCCGGCAATAGTTGCTGGCCCATACCTCGGAGACGGCGAGCCACTTGTTGAAGCACTTGCGCAGCCGCAGCAACTTGTGCGCGTTCACCACGCGCCAGGGACTTACACTCGTCCATGCTTCGTCACGTAAGTGCTTTTTGTGGGACAAGGGGTGTTTGTGGGGTGTTTAGGGGGTACTTATTGTGGGGTTGTATGGGGTGTTGAAAATTTGGGGGTCGAGTGTCAAAACGGCTCAGATTGAGCTGAGAAGTGGGCGAGTGTAAGCCCCTGCCACGCGCTGCACGGGGTACGAGTGTAGCATGTTGTATTCCTCCATTCCGGAGGCCCGCAGGTTTGCGGTTGTCTCGGTCTTCCACGCGGC
>Ga0307488_10004123_pt1 | contig 12139 bp, 13 predicted proteins | sample SB02metaG_FD_202248 | JGI IMG/M metagenome (GOLD analysis project Ga0307488, IMG submission 202248) | Sea-ice brine microbial communities from Beaufort Sea near Barrow, Alaska, United States - SB 0.2 | ecosystem: Environmental > Aquatic > Marine > Coastal | place: USA: Alaska | collected...
GTTGAAACTTGGTGCATTAATAATATCTTCAGCACCAAAGTAGCTATTACTGCCTATATTGTTGGTAAAGACCTGGTCTCCAGTAACAGAAATGCGTTCAATTTCTTCTGCTGATTCAAGTTTTGCGTTTAAGCGAAAGGTATCGCCTAATGTTAAGTAAATATCTTTATAAACATTGACACCATTTTTTCCTGTGATTTTTATGGTGTAAGGACCGCCGACACGCAAACCTTTACTTGAAAAAGTGCCCGAGTCATTTGATGAGGTAACTGTCTTAGTACCTGACGGTTCGTGTAATATTTCAACTTGTGCATTGACAGAAATCGCACCTGTTGGTGTTAGGATGTTTCCTCTAATTGCTGAGGATGTATCGTCTGCCATAACCGAGGCCGACAACCCAAGTGCTAGAACAACAGCACTTGATATGAGTGAAAGGCGTTGAGTATTCATCTAATTTTCCTTGAGTATGTTTTAAAGTAATCAATGCTTATTATTTTTAGCAACTAAAAACTTAACCAGTTGCTCTGTTTTTTATTCTTAATGAAATTAGACCAGATATTTGTTTCATTTTCATTACATATTTTCAGACTTTGAATGAATAAAATTATAGCTAGCGTTAATCAAATCGAAAAAAATAAAAAAAGTCGTTAATTAACAAATGTATGCGTCAATAAACCTTTAAAAAATGTAAACTAAAAAAATAAAAAATACAGATGAAATTTTATTATCCATACTTCACTTTTAATGTCCTTTAATTAAAAAACTATATAACTAGCTCGTCCCCAAAATAAAAATAAAAATATTTAACTTATATTTCATATAGTTATATTAATTTAAAAAGTGCATGATTAATAAAATAGCATTAAATAGTAAAAAGTATTTATATTAACTGTTAAAGTTATCTTCCAAATAAAACGCTTAACATTTATAGTAACTTAAACAAATATAAAGCAGTTAATCGCTTGGATATCTTTTGTGGTAAAAACTCCCTACAAAAGCTAACTAACTGGTCAAGTACTGATAAAAAAAGAGAAGTACAAAAGTTATTTAACTTCACAAACGCTATTTTATATAAGAATTCTTTACTAGCATATTGTAAATATTGAGCAAAAAGCATGATAAACACGAAAGAATTAAAAAAAACAGGTCATATTCGAGCGCAGAGTCAGCATAAAATTTTAATCGCTGCGAGCACTGAGTTTGTTTTACAAGGTTACAAAGGGGCAACGGTTCAGTCTATTGCCAATAGAGCGAATTTACCCAAAGCAAATATACTGTATTACTTTAAAAATAAAGAAAATATTTACCATGCAGTATTAGAACATACCCTACAAATGTGGGATGAGGGTATTGGTGATATCAACCCTGAAGATGGACCTAAAGTCGCTATTGAAAAATTTATTGAGGCTAAAGTCAGAATGTCGTTTAAACATCCTGAAGCCTCTAAGATTTATGCGATGGAAATCATTCAAGGCGCTCAACACCTCAAAGACTTTGCCCGGACTTATCAAAGAAAATGGGTCAGAGAAAAAGCTCAATTATTTCAACAATGGATAGATAGCGGAGAAATGTTAAATGTTGACCCTGTGCATTTAATATTTCTTATTTGGTCAGCTACTCAGCATTATGCTGAGTTTGAAACACAAATATTAACCATTATGAATCGCGCAGATTATGAAGAAGAAGATGTAGAGCACGTTATCTCTTTTTTAACAGACATTATTTTACGCGGTTGTGGTTTAATTAAGCATAATGAATAAACACTTTTTACCTATCAGTAGTGCTCTGGTGTTAACTTATATGAGCATAGCTCAAGCATCACCGACACCACCAATAAAAATAGCAAGCTTTAACGTTAGCATGGAAGCGCTTAATTACGTGCCTTATAAACGGGGTAAAATAGCGAACGTTACTCATCACACATTAACAACTGCTTTAAACAGCGGTCACCAACAAATTAAAAATATTGCCGAGATCATTCAACGGGTTAACCCTGATATTATTTTACTCAATGAATTTGATAATAAAGACAATCACCCAAATAATTCACACCACACTTTACAAAAATTTATCACACAATATCTGAATAAAAGCCAAAATGGTCAAGCCACAGTTAACTACCCTTATTATTATCAAGGACCGGTTAACACCGGGGTAAACTCAGGTTTCGATTTAGACGGTAATGGTAAAACAGGTGTTTTACCTGGTGATGGTTTTGGCTATGGGCATTTTCCAGGTCATTTTGGTATGGTGTTGTTATCAAAATACCCTATTGATACTCAAAATATACGAACCTTTCAACATTTTAAATGGCGTGACATGCCAATGGCTCTGCAACCAATTGAACTAAAAACATCAAAGCCCTGGTTTAGTGAAAAAGCCTGGCAGAATATGCGACTGTCATCTAAGTCTCACTGGGATATTCCTATTAATATTAAAGGACAAATTGTCCATGTATTAGCCAGCCATCCAACACCACCGGTATTCGACGGACCAGAAGACAGAAATGGTAAACGTAATCATGACGAAATTCGTTTTTGGGCTGACTATATTTCCGCTGACAAAGCAGGTTACATCTATGATGATGAAGGAAAAAAAGGGGGATTAAAGCCATCCCTACCTTTTGTAATTCTAGGTGATTTAAATGCCTCTAATGTTGATGGTGATGCCATAAATGCAGGCATTACTTCTTTATTAGCTAATCCCCTCATTCAAGATGCGATGCCGGTTAGTCAAGGTGCTCAAAAGCATAGCCCAGACAATATTAATGCTAAACACCATACCGCTTTCTGGAAAATGAGAGCTGATTACGTTTTACCCTCATTTACCGGTTTTAATATTATTGACTCCGGGGTATTTTGGCCTATCAAAACAGAGAATACGTTTCGGTTAATCAAAGATAGAAAGGCGTCTTCTGATCACCGTATGGTTTGGCTCAACCTCTCAATAAAAAACAAATGACCATTAAGAGATAACTAATGAAAAGACTCCTTTGTGCAGCAACCATTATTCTGGCATCAACGGCTGGTAATGCCATTGAAAACCCTTCAATAAAAAACGTTACCGGAGTTGATAAACCTAAAAATATCATTATGGTGATCGCTGATGGTATGGGCCCTGCTTATACCAGCGCTTATCGCTATTTTAATGATGACCCTGCAACAGAACTGATTGAAGAAACCATCTTTGATCGTCTTGTTATTGGCAGTTCTAGCACATATCCTGCTCGAATTTCGGGGTTAGTAACCGACTCAGCTGCTGCAGCCACAGCACTTGCCAGTGGTGTTAAAACCTATAATGGTGCCATTGGCTTAGACGTTAATAAAAATCGGACTGAAACGGTTTTAGAGTTTGCAAAAATACAAGGCAAAAAAACAGGCATTGTCGTTACCTCACAAATAAATCATGCAACACCCGCTGCCTATTTAGCCCATAATACAAGCCGACAAAACTATAATGTCATCGCCAATAGCTATATCGATGAAGGTATAAAAGCTGATGTCTATTTTGGTGGCGGTTGGCAGTACTTTCTCCGCGAAGACCGCAATTTAATCAATGAATTTAAAGCCGCTGGCTTTCAATATATCGATAACTATAATTTATTAGCAGATCTTAATGTCGACAAACCTGTTATCGGATTATTCGATAATGTTGGCTTACCCTGGGCGTTAGACGATAATGACTCGCATCGGTTATCAACCATGACAAAAGCAGCGATTAAACAGCTTGAAAATGACCAAGGTTATTTTATGCTAATTGAAGCTAGCCAAGTAGATTGGGCAGGACATGCCAATGATATCTCCGCAGCAATGGCAGAAATGACTGATTTAGCAATAACAATGCAATACTTAGAGAAATATGCTCATCAACACCCTGACACCTTAGTTATCCTGACGGCTGATCACAGCACGGGCGGCTTAACTGTTGGCGCCAATGGAAAATATGAATGGAACCCTGAAATTTTGCGGGTGATGAAACAATCGCCAACGGCAATAGCAACACGATTAGGAAAAAGTAAAATCACTCAACAACACTTGTCGACATTACTAAACTTTTCGGTCACTAAAAGTGAAGTAACGCAGATTCAACGAGCAAAAATCTATGCCATTGAACAATTAGCAAGTTATAATCAACTTGATGATGTTGACAAAGTAAAGGTCAAAAAGCCAAGTGAAAGCAGAATTATATCAACCGCTATTACAAAAATCATTGATCTGCGAACTAATACTGGCTGGACATCTGGAGGCCACACGGCAATTGATGTCCCTGTTTATGCATTCGGGAAGAATAGTAAAATGTTTGCTGGTCACCTAGACAATACCGATATCGCCCAAAACATTTTTATATTACTAGGCAAAGAATAAGCCACAGTTAAAACAAAGCATTGGTAGTTATTTATAATAAATATATTTTCTTATAATATTAATTTAGAATGCTAATAGCCAAATAACAGACTAACTAATACCCAATTAATATTATCTAGCAGTAATACCTAACCAACGGTTGGGTATTACTGCTTACTTGCTGTTAATTATTTATGGTCTGCTTATGCTACAGGTACAGGTAGCATGTGCGTATAACTTGCCACTTAAGTCTTTAATATCCCCCTCAGACACACCAAGACGTTTAGAGATATTGATTAAACGACCAACCGCAATTAACTCGGTGTTTGTCGGTATTGGCCGGATCATTTTGACATTTAAATCGACAGTACCATAAGTGACACCTGCCTCTAAACAAGTATGAACTGCACAGCCAGTAACAGAATCTAATACTGTCGCTGCAAAGCCGCCATGAACACCTCCCATAGGATTGAGATGCCGGTCATCAGCTTTAACAATAAAATGCACTAAGCCCATTTCAATACTGTCCATTTTCATCGGCATAGTGTTACTTATTGATGGCGGTGGTAGTTCACCATTAGCCATTGCTTTAAGCAGTTCTATTCCAGACATTTCAGAAAGATTCATAATTTACTTTTCTCAATTGTATAACGCCTCATTTAGAGGAATAAAATTGTTGGCTAAAATTAACAAAACACGAAACGCAGCCAACGATTATGCGTCCGTTTGAATAAGATGTTATATTCAATCCTCTTTATAAAAATTTAGAACAACCCATGCTTCACTAGCGATATAATTATTCCATAATATTGAAAGATGATGATAAACATAGCACCTATAGGTACTTGATAAATGGGGCCTACACCAAAGAATTACCGCAGAGCCAACAGCTGTTGTTGTTTTACCAACTTAGATAACGCTTTAATTAGTAGGAATCAATTTTTGAGTAAGCTCATCAATTTTTTGATGCAGCCTAGTAATTTTACGATCTGTTTTATAACCAACCATTGTATCTTTTAAATAACTTATTAGCTGTTTTAATAGAGCAAAGATATCGCCATGGTTCCCATAACAATACCAACTACAAATTCTAAAATCTTCCAAGAAATTGGTTTTTTAAATACTGGTGCCAAGCACCTTGAACCGTAACCCAACGAGAAGAAAAACACGAATGAAGCCGTCATCGCACCAATAGCAAACATTAGCTGATTTGGTTGATATTGAGTTGAAATTGAACCGAGCAATATAACGGTATCCAGATATACATGAGGGTTTAACCAAGTAAAAGCTAAACTCATAACAATAACTTTTGCCATAGAGGCTTTCGAATCAACATTCGAGTGTAAAGCGTGATCTATTGTAAATGCTGACTTAAAACTTAATAAAGAATAAATACTCAAAAAAATAGCTCCCCCATAGCGAGCAAACATTTCAACTTCTGGAAATTTGTTCACTATGGCACCAAAACCGCCAACGCCAACACCTATAAGAATGGCATCGGATAAAGCACAAAGAACACAGATGATAAAAACATATTCATTTTTAAGTCCTTGTTTTAATACAAAAGCATTTTGAGAGCCAATAGCAAAAATCAGCGATAACCCTAATGAAAAACCAGCAATAAATGTAGACATTCTCTCTTTGTCCTAAAGCGAAACTGACAGAGACCTAATGGTAACTAAAACTGTTTTTAATTAACTTGTTACCTATTTATAGCAAAGGCAAACCCTTTTGTAAGGATTAGGTTACTACCGGCTTTGAAAAGAAAACAAAGGGAATAGCTAAAGGTCCAAGAAGAAATGAAGCTAACACCCAAAATAATATTTTAGCTTTTCGGTGTTTAGCTACGTAATAACACAAAATCATACTGATTAAATTTATAATGAATAATATTACCATCTGCTTTCCCTAGTTATTAATTGATGCTTAAGTCTAACTCTTTATTATAAATACACATCATGGCTACTTAGCGCTAAATATAGAGTGAAATAGCCAATGGTATTCCCTCTTACCGGCCTTGTTATATTTTACTGATTTTTGGTAAGGAATAAGTTCCAACGGCATGGGCGACTTACTCAGCAAAACCTTCCGAATAAATTGATACCTCGCCAATGACTAACGTTTTCCCAATTTTAATTAAATTGCACTGGGCTATTATGTCTTTATCAGATGTGGGCTTTCGTAGAAAATTAATGTTTAAATTAGTCGTAACGGCTAAAGCCACCAAACCTAATTCACTCAAAATGGCAACATAAAAAGCCACATCTGCCACTTCCATCAGTACTGGTCCAGAGACAGTTCCTCCAGGTCTTAAATGTTGTTGGTTTATTTTTTTTCTAATTGTTGCATATTTTTTGCCAATACTCTCGATAATGATATTTGTCTGAGGGAACTCATTATCGAAGAAATTAACCAACGCCTCTTTCGTCACCATAGTATCTCCTAAGAATTAAATTTAACACCAAAATAATAGGCTGAAAATAGAGGACTAAAATTGAGCGAAGTGAACAGCTATTATTTTAGCGCTTAATGATTGAATTGTTACATGTTTTATCACTTAGCTCTAAAAAAAGTCTAATGCAGAAATAAAAAGCACTTACCCGTGTGAACACTAAAGGCAATAAGGCTTTAAAATAATGCCTTGGAGTATAGTTATAATCCATCTTTAATAATTCCCCTTCACCCTGTAGGCTATTTATTTATGGTGTATATTTAGGGATAAGTCGCTCCTGCGCTAAAAAAAGGAGCGTAATGGTTTTCTAATAGATAACCCGGTTAGCGGCTAAATTTTGCATTGTAAATTGAATAGGACAACGCCAATAGTAGACATATACTAGCGGGAATAACTAGTGCATTAAATTTTAACATACTAAAAAGATAGGCACCCAATGTACCTCCCACAATAAAACCTATTATTATAAGCAGAAATAATAATGCTTTTCTTTGATCAAATTGCTTACCTCTCAATTTTGCACCCACCATAATGCCAATATCAGTGAATATTCCTGTTACATGTGTTGTTCGGATAATTGCACCGCTGTATTTAGTCGCTAAAGCGTTCTGTAAGCCACAGGCCGCAGAAGCTAAATAATGACCATTGACCGAGTCTTTTGACAAGAAATAGATAGAGCCAAAAAGTAATAGAGCCTCCAAGGAAAGAAGCCCACTGTAGTTGTTGCCTAATTTTAATGACCCACTATGTAAAAAATACCCTGATATAACCGAACCGACTAAAAAGCTAAGGACAACAAAAGTCAAATGAAAAATATCCACAAAATTTGAGTTTATAATTCCTGTCCCAATAAGTGTCGCTGTCCCTGACAAGTGTGAAATTGATTGGTGTTTAAAACCCAATAATCCAATGGAATTAACCAGTCCTGCAATTAATGCAAGCAGAAAAGATCCATATTCGACCCAACGTGGTAATTTTGAAATCACGACAATCCTTAAAGGCAGCTAACGCCTATTTGAGGGGCTGATAATATGTTGCTAAAATATGTACTGCAGCGAAACTGAGTAAACTGATGCCGGTAGAAAGAACATCTCCACAAGGAAAAATCCAAATATAGGGGCTAGAACAGAACTTTTAATATGCAAGTATACGGTGCTATTACGGCAGTTTAACCATTTAAATCGCAGTTTAAATTATAAATAGCCAACGATATTTTATTCCGTTTAAACAGCCTATGAGTCTTTTTAAGCACAGTGAGCTACAGGAAGACTAATATAATCATAAGAGGATTGATATAACAGATTGAATGGCTAGCCTACATTCAAAAGAAGCTTTAGATATTTATAATAGCTGCTACCATCATTATTAAAAAATTAGACTGTTGGTTATCAAAAATATTTTTTTATTACCTAGTTCAAGCATAGCTTACATACTTATCTGAACTACTCAACAAGCTTTTTTTTAAGCCGATATTATCAAAGGTAGCTCAATCATATCTAAATTGACGACAAGGATATAACGTCCTAAAAAACGCAATAACTCTTTTGCTATCTGGTGAACTCAAACAACTATATGCTTAAAGAGATGGGAGGCCTAAGAGTTTACCTTTAAAGCAATACTATTCTTACACCAGCGCTTCATTTATATCGAAAACTCGGTTTTCAAACAACGTTAGGAAAAAACTCACCTTATACTCGTTACAATATTCAAATGGATAATTATCGATAAGTCGTAAACATAACGCATACAAGCTTTACATTACCTGATAACACTACTAATGAGCTGAAATATTAAACTCAGTAAAAATAACCAACTGGAAATTACAAAACTTCAGTAGTTTGCTATATCGCTATTAAAAAAACCTACTCTTTATTTTTTTAGGTAGTAATGTTGGCATAAATGGCTGTCACCACACCGATAATCAGAGCGATCATAGCCAGACCAAACATTGCATTATCTTGAGATTCAAAGGTTAGAAGGTATAAACCAAAGGCAATAAAGAACATACCACCCCAAAAAAAAGCTTTGGGGTGCGAAGTTACCAATCCAGATTGCTGCGCATTTGTTGCTGCGTTAGGTTTAAAATGCGCTGAAGCTTTTCGTTTGTGTTTCTTTGTAGGCATCATCAATTCCTTAGGTCTTATAACGCCACGTTAAGTGGCAAAAAATAGCTAGCTAAAAGGTATAAAGAACAAACAACAACAAGCTATTTGTGGGTTTGAACGCCTTATGAACAACTTTTACTTTGTGAAACCTGAAGTCATATCAACTATGACCCTCGCTGAAACCGCAAAGTAAACAGCTAATACAATACTAATTAAATATTTACCGCTATTATAGCTAGTAATCAATTTTATGATTTGATTTGATTTTCATATAACGTTCCGCTATTAAGAATTAATCATACAGCTAACACCTTAATAACAATACAAAATAGAGGAAACACACAGTCCGATATTTTTATTCCCACTAATTTTATTATTATAAAGCCGATTTACACAAACCGTATATATAGTCATCTGTATATTGATTATTAATAAAATTATTTTGTTTCAAGCAACCTTCACGAACAAAACCTTGCTTTTCGAGCAGCTTATATGAGCTTAAATTATCAACTGAACAAAATGCGACTAATTTATTAATTGTTAATTTATAATATGCATACTCTTTGAGAATTGTTAATGCACTATTAGCAATTCCCCTTCCTTGGGCCTTAACCCTTATAAGAAAACCAATCTCCGCAATTTTTGCATCATGGTTTAATATTCTCAGGCCGATACTCCCAAGTTTTTCACCATTTGCTATTTCTGTTATGCAAAATAAAAGCCATCCATCACTTTGCCTATTCCAAGGTTGTAATCTAATTTTAAATATTAATTTCACTTCGTCATAGGTAAGAGTTTTACCTACATGTCTCATAATTTGGGGGCACGTGGATATTTCTAAAAAGAGCTCAAAATCTGACTCATCAAACGGTAATAATGTGATGGTTTCGTCTGCTAAATGCATGATAATTCCCTAGGCTTTATAATACTTTACTTTGTTGTCAAAAAACTATTGGCTAAAATTTGAGAAGTATCAAAAAAAGCCCGCTTATAATTGTCTGTTTATCCGGGTATCAAAAAAGCATGGCAGTTAGCATTAATCCACGTGTTAATTTTATCCCCATCAATTAAAGTTTAGTTAGCTGCAAATAGTGTGTATAGACAGAGTGAAAACAACTATTCATCTGCTCAATATGTTTGTGTTTTACCTGCCTTGTAAGAATCTAGAATAGCGATAACCCAGATAATAATCATTATATAAATTTTGATGTTTACCTCTTGAGCAGCTGTACTCGATGTTATACGAGATACAGCTTCAGTAATTGCGGTTATATCTAATGGGATCTCTCCACTTTCTATTTTTTCAACAACTAGATTAGTTTTACTTAAAATTTCGTTTACAACTAAAAACAGAAGTATTGAAAAAATGCTCACTATAGCGACACAAGTTTTATAATTTTTAAGAAAAAAATGTCCTGCACCAGGATAAACAACTGCTGAAAATAACGCTGCCTTTAGTGACTTATTCATTAAACTGACCTCCAATATATACCAAAACCAAGATAAAAAAATAACAGCCTAAGAATGGAGGAAATAGTAGGTTAAAATAAGCCTTTGAAGAGTAAAAGCCAACTTTTTCGTCCTTATTTATTAGCTTATTAGGCTTAAGATACACTATTAAGTAATGGTTTTGTAACATAAACATTGTCATCATCTCCCTATTTGGCAAAGGATACAATAAGTATACGATACCAATAATAGGAATTAAAGTGACAAGCTGCCAACATCCAGTACTTTTAACAAAAGAAAAATAACAACGTATATTATAAGAAACACCTAATACCCTATTTGGGTAGTTCTGCCACCAAATTCTACCTAATTTCATAGGCACTCAGAAAATAATTTATTGATATATCCATATACGTGAGAACCCCTTAAAACCTAATACCCTATTAGGGTAGAATTTATTGTTGGCAAAAATATTGAACAAAATTTAAAAGGTTAACTGTAAAATTGCCCTCTTTAACTGCTTGATATAAAATCTTTTATTTCCCTCTAAGTCAGTAGTGTTTTTTATGCAGATACTTCTTACTTCAGTAGCTTTGAAACGTAAGGAGTATTCCTTAATTTTCCTTGCCAAGGTAAGCCGTATCCAACAAGAGAATCATCATTCGGCATTTCATAAGCAAAATATTGATGTACTGGAATATTAATTCGACTGGGCTTAACCAACAGCGTTGCAATTGATAACGATTTAACCCCATAGTTATCAGATAAATGCCTAATCAGCCGCTTCATTGTTCCACCAGATTCAATTGCATCATCGATTACAATAACATCCTGACCTTCGATGCTTATATTCTGGTGATAAACTATTTCTGAAAAATTATTACTATCACCAGGAGTATGTGGACAAGAAATATAATCCATGCAGATATCAAAACTTAACTCACGAATTAAATCAGCCGTAAATAAAATCCCGCCTGGAACAACGCTAATAATAACTGCGTTTTTAAATTGAATATTGAGTTTTTTCGCAACGATTTTAACGCCTTCTTGAATTTGTTTTTTACTCAATACCAACTCGCCAATATGTTCTTTTCCCATATAGCCCACCACTCTTGTTACTTGCATAACGCCCTGTTAATGGGCTTATAATAATAGGTAAACAAAGTAAACAAAGTAAACAAAGTAAACAAAAAGCCAACTATCTTCTGTCTTACTTAAAATGCTTATTAGGTGAATATTACACTTTACCTTTTTTGCGGTCTATACAGCCTAAATCTTTATCTGGTGCAATAGTATCTCTAACACATTGTTTAAATTCACTAATTTCTGGAAATCGCCCCATCTCTTTTCGTGACCAAATAACATTACCATTGGCTATGATTTCAAAAAAACCACCAGTGTCTGGTAACAATGATAATTCATCAACTTCTTGCTCAAACGTCGTTAGAATTTCTTGTGTCATCCATGTTGAACGTAATAAGCAGCGACATTTAACACAATATTTAATTTCGATTTTATTCATAATAATTACACCAAAGTCTGTAGGAGATCTAAGGACTCACTAAAAGTCAAATAATAGTTGATTAAAATAAGCGACATAGGAGCAAAAACCAACTGTTAAAAGTCCTGCTTGAATGGCTTGTTATAGCGATTTTTCCTCTAGAATAATCGACCGAGCAAAAGAAGCAATTAAGATACCTACCACTAGCCCTAAACCATTTGTGCCTAAATCGAGCCATTCACCATAGCGATTAACATATGGCTGAATTAACTCAATAATGCCACTGTAG
>Ga0307488_10004126_pt1 | contig 12128 bp, 15 predicted proteins | sample SB02metaG_FD_202248 | JGI IMG/M metagenome (GOLD analysis project Ga0307488, IMG submission 202248) | Sea-ice brine microbial communities from Beaufort Sea near Barrow, Alaska, United States - SB 0.2 | ecosystem: Environmental > Aquatic > Marine > Coastal | place: USA: Alaska | collected...
TGTATGCATCCTGCATTCCAAAAATCTTATGACGAAGTTCGAGAAGTAGTATATTTTACTCATGCTTATAAAAGTAAATTTACTAATCCACAAACACTACCGTATATTAAAAATAATGTAATGGACTTTGACCAAGTAATTGCATTTTTAGCAAGTGCTAAGACAGTTGTTACTGATAGTTACCACGGAGCATATTGGGCACAACTACTAGGAAAAAATGTACAAGTTGCTAGTTGGAGTGTTAAATTTGATCATATGAAATACCAACCTTACTTTATTAATAGTATAAATGATGAGTTTGTACCTATAAAAAATAATATAGACGGATTTTTAGAAGAAAGCATTGACTATAATAAGAAGTTTTACCAAAAGTTTCTAACACTATTAAAGTAGCACATAAATATCTACATGAAGGTAGTATTAGTTACAGGTGGATTTGACCCACTGCACTCAGGTCATTTAGCATATTTCAATGCAGCAAAGAAGCTCGGCGACAAACTTATTGTTGGCGTGAATAGTGATGAATGGTTAACACGTAAAAAAGGCAGGCCCTTTATGCCTTTTAAAGAACGTATTGCACTAATACAAGAAATGGAAATTGTAGATAAAGTTATTGGATTTGACGATAGTGACGATTCAGCTTGCCAAGCAATATTCCAAACACTAAGTACACACGGAAGCATAAAACTAATCTTTGCTAACGGTGGAGATAGAACTAACACTACTACACCCGAATACAAAACATACGGGTCTATGCCCTATGTAGACTTTGCATTTGGTGTCGGTGGCGAAAACAAAAAGAATTCAAGTAGCTGGATACTAGAAGAGTGGAAAGCACCAAAGACTGAGAGAACGTGGGGGTACTATAGAGTGATACACGAATATAACGAACATACTAAAGTAAAAGAATTGGCTGTGCCGCCTGGCGGCAAGTTAAGTATGCAACGGCACCAAAAACGTTCAGAACATTGGTTTGTTGCAGAAGGAACAGCAACAGTATACACTCTAGATAGTAGTTCAGATGTTGACCTACACGGAGTATTTGAACAACATAAGTCTTTACATATACCAGTAGGACAATGGCATCAGCTTGCTAATGAACACGATACAGATTTAAAATTAGTAGAAATACAATACGGTGATAACTGTATTGAAGAAGATATAGAAAGAAAAGACGTATGAAAGTATTTGTAGGGTATGATACTAGAGAAGACATTGCTTATCAAGTATGTAAACATAGTATTGAAAGCAAACAACAAGAAGTAAGCGTAAGGCCTTTAAAGCAACAAGAACTACGTGACGCAGGTTGGTACACTAGAGATATTGATAAACTAGCAAGTACTGAATTTACTTTTACTCGATTCTTAATACCTGAGCTTTGTAACTTTAACGGATGGGCATTGTTTATGGATTGTGACATGATCCTAAAAACAGACATTAAGCAGTTATTTGATCAAGCAGATGACAAGTATGCAGTGATGTGTGTACAACATGATTACTCACCAAGTTCTACTACAAAGATGGACGGCCAAGCACAAACTGTATATCCCCGCAAGAACTGGTCAAGTGTAATGCTGTTTAACTGTGGACACAAGAGTAATGCAAAACTTACTCAAGACTTAGTTAATGATCCCAAAATTAACGGAGCATACTTACATCGCTTTAGTTGGTTGAAAGATAAAGAAGTAGGAGAATTGTCTCCAGAATGGAATTGGTTAGTAGGACACTATAAAGAGCCAAAGGACGGCACACCAAAATTAATACACTACACAGAAGGTGGTCCTTGGTTTGAAAACTACCGTAACTGTGAATATCATCAAGACTGGAAAGACGAACTGTATGATATGTTTAAGTAAGAATCTTACTGACGAATACATTAATATGTTTGCTAAAGGTGCAAATTTATCCGTACTTGATTATCCTGATTATGATTATCAATCAAGTCCTATATTAATACGTAGTATGGCAAAACGTAAATTAATTGAAAAATGTAAAAGAGAAAATATAGATTTTTATTATATGGATAGCGGATATGTTGGTAATTATCCAGGCCCAACTAATCCCAATGGGTGGAAACTATATCATAGGATTGTTAAAAACGATGTACAACATACCGGAATAATAAATAGACCTGACGATAGATGGCGTAAATTAGGTTTAAAATTACACCCTCGTAAACAAGGTAAGCATATACTCTTAGTAGTGCCTAGCGAAAAACCTTGCAAGTTCTATAAATTAGATTTAGAAAGTTGGAAGCATCGTACAATTAGAGAGATAAAAAAATATACAGGCAGGCCAATTATTATTAGAGAAAAAAGTAATCGAAGAGATCGAGTACACGGACAAACTATTTGGCAAGCATTAGAAAATTGTCATGCACTTGTAACATTTCAAAGTATTGCTGCTATTGAAAGTGTAATGTACGGAGTACCTGCATTTACTACAGCACCCACAGCTGCTGATCCAGTGTGTGACAAAGACCTAAGTTTATTAGAGACTCCAACAAAACAAGACGAAACTAAAATTAGAAAATGGGCTTGTCATTTAGCATATGGCCAATTCCATATTACTGAGATGCAGGACGGAACAGCATATAGGATTTTAAATGAAAACAGTTAAAGTATTTTACGCAGGCATACCTAGTAAAAATAATAATCCTGAAAAAGTTGATGTACTAAGATTTTTTCATATGGGAGTACCAGGAGGACAAAGTGTTGAAATAAAAGAACCTTTATATAGTGCATGTGACCTTGCAGTTATGCAAGGATGGGTACATGAGAATAGCGGACGTACTCCTCATCTAATGTTTCGAAGAGAAATTATTAGACAACAAAAATTAGCAGGTAAAAGTGTACTTGCAATTGATAGCAATTTATTTCTATGGAGAGATCCAAATAATACGCACCATTATTTAAGATTTAGTTTAAATGATGTATTTCCAACAACAGGAAATTACTTTACTGAAAACGTAGATCCAAAACGTTGGGAAAAAATAAAAAGTGATTTGCGTATAGAAGTTAAACCTTGGGTTAGTAGCGGCAAGCACATTCTAATATGTTTACAACGAAACGGCGGATGGAGTATGGGTGGTCTTCCGGTTATGCAATGGCTGCATAATACTATTAATAAACTACAACAACATACCGATCGAAAAATTATTGTAAGAGCGCATCCAGGAGACAAGCGTGCCAAAGATTATCTTAGACTAAATCAACCAGGCGTTATGATATCTCAGAACCCAAGTATATTACAAGACTTATTTAAATGTCATGCTGTAATAACATTTAACAGCAGTCCAGGAGTTGCCGCCGCAGTTGAAGGAGTTCCTATTTTTGTAACTGATCCTAATCCTAAGATGAGTCAAGCATACGATGTTGCAAATACAGATTTAGCAAAAATTAATGAACCTAAGATATTTGATAGACAGTCTTGGTTAGAAAAAATAGCAATGTGTCATTTTAAATATGATGATTTACGTGACGGCACTGCATGGAATATAATAAAGGATTATATATGATCGACCAATCAATAAGTGTAGTAACTACATTTCATAAAGAAGGTTTAGACAAGTACGGGCAAAAAATGTTAGATAGTTTTGCTGAAAAGTGGCCTAAAGAAATTACACTTTATGCTTATGCAGAAGACTGTACACCGGTAGTAACTGCACCAAATATTATAGTAAAAGACTTACATGCATCAAGTCCGGAACTAGTTGCATTTAAAAGTGCATGGGGAAATGTTCCTAAAGCAAATGGTGATGTGTCTCAAGACCCTGTACGTAGTTTACGTAAAGATTCAGGCAAAGGATTTAAATGGGACGCTGTAAGATTTGCACATAAAGTATATAGTATATTTCATTGTGCTAAAATTTGCAACACTGATAAACTTATGTGGATGGATGCTGACACTATATGTCATAGCCCAATTGACACAAAGCGCATTAACGAATTAGTATTACCAGCATATGATATATGTTATGTTGGCAGAGATAATAAATGGCCCGAGTGTGGGCTGTATAGTGTAAATTTAAAAACAACAATGGGACAATCATTTTTGAAAGAATTCCAACGAGTTTACGACGAAGCCGAACAAGGCATATTCCAAATGTCAGAATGGCACGATAGCTATGTGTTTGAAGAAGTAAGAAAAAAACTACAACCGCATTGTTTAAATTGGGGTCAAGGAATTATTAGAGGAGAAGGACATCCTTTAATTAATAGTGTTTGGGGAGCATACTTAGATCATCTAAAAGGTGGCCGCAAACAATTAGGTAAAAGTAAACCAAGCGATTTACGCATAACAAGAACAGAAGAGTATTGGAAAGACTCACATAACTGGAGTGAAACATGATAATCTGGGAACCAAAGAAAAAATACATTAAAGGCGACTTTGTAGAACATAACGATAAAGTATATAAGGTTGATATGACACATGTAGCAAACGATGATTTTGACAAGTATCGGTTTACGAAAATACGTGTTGACAAGGAAGATAACCTTCCTAGAGAATCAACTGAAGAAACAAACGGTACTAAATTTATGGTAATGACTAGTATGGATAAAAAATATTACGAAGCTAGTGGCAAAGCAATGATGGCAAGTTGGAAGCGCCATGCTGCTATTATTGGAGATCTATGGGTTTATAACGAACAACTATTTGAGCCAAAAATTAAAGGTGTGTTTAAAGCAGGTTGGAATCTAGGCGACGAATATGTAAAGTTTCAGCGCAGACACAGCAATAATAAAATTAAAACTTTTGCAAAAAAAGCATTTCCAATAATTGATGCAATGGAACGATTTGTACAGTTTGATAGGATAGTTTGGGTTGATGCCGACGCAGTATTTACACAGAACTTTCCAAGAATGCTAATTGAACTTATTGCTCCTGACAATGTACTAAGCACACATTTTAGTGTGTGGCATCAAAAGAACGACAAAGAATATCATAGCTGTGAGACAGGATTTTTTATTTTAAACAGAAGACACGAAGGCTACAAGGAATTCTGCGAACTATATAAAGACATATATTATAACGACAGAGACGAAGAGTTGGGGTTACGTAGATTTTATGACGGCGAAGTATACGGTAAGTGTGTAGAAATTATGGAAGCAAAAGGGCACGAAATGATGAACTTGAATACAGGGAAACATAAGACTCCAATAAGCAGAAGTATAATCTCTCCGTATGTAAGTCATTTTAAAGCAAGTTTAAAAGATAAGGTTGATTTTTCTGAGTATGAAAAGGATTAGTTTATGGAGACAGTATGGCGCACTTAATAGTGAACCTGTGTTTGATGCTTTTGAACACAGTCTTATATCTAACGGGTACACTGTTACTCATAATGATCCTAGTGCCGATATTGATGTTATATGGAGTGTTTTGTTTAATGGTCGAATGGCAGGTAATAAAAATATCTGGAGTCAACCCAAGCCCACCATCGTACTTGAAGTAGGCGGCATTGTAAGAGGAACAACATGGAAAGTAGGATTAAATGGGATTAACAGAGATGCTTTTTTTAGTCCTAATCGCAACGATAATACTCGTGCAAATGCGTTAGGCCTAAATGTAACTCCTTGGAAGACTAACGGCGAATATATACTAATATGTGGACAACACGATAAAAGTTTACAATGGAAAGATATGCCACCGATGTCTCGTTGGGTAATGGATACAATTGACACTATACAACAACATAGTAAACGCCCTATCATATTTCGCCCGCATCCAAGATGTACACTAGAATCAATCGAAAGACAGTACAAGAACGTATATAGACAAGACCCTACACACAGACCTGGAACATATGATGACTTTGATATGAAGTTTGATAATATATGGGCTACTATAAGTTGGTCTAGCAATCCCGGTATACATAGTGTAATTAACGGGGTACCAGCATTTACTGGTCCAAGTAGCCTAGCATTTGATGTTTCGTTACAAGATATAACACAAATAGAAGATCCGTTGTACTGTGATAGAACACAATGGCTAAACGACTATGCTCATACTGAATATACTATTAAAGAAATTTCTGAAGGAATTCCACTTAAACACTTGACTTCTATGATATAATACGTTATAATACTATTATGTTTACAAAAGCAGTATATGATAACACAGCAGAATGCTGTATTGAGATCTTATCCGGAACCCACCCTACACATTCTTTTACCGGTGAAGGTACACAAAATTGTGACAAATCGTTATTGCTTAGTTTAGCAAAACAAACTTATAAAGGCATTCCGTATACTGATAGGCAATATGATCTAGCAAAAGAAAAAATAAATTTGTATAGGCAACTATTAACAGATATAGGAGTTGAAGTGGATCTAGCAATTGATACTTTACGCAAACCTTTAAGACATATTGATCGTTCGCGATGGATTGGTGTTAGAGAGAAAGACGGCATAGATTATATTGCTGTTAGATTTACATTTAATAAAAAACTTATATCAGTAATTGATTCATTACGTAATAAAGAAAACATAAAAATGTATGACGAACAAAATAAAATACATTATTTTCCATTAACTGAATCAAATATATTTAACATTGTTTCAATACTACAAGATAGAAATTTTAGTATTGAAAGTAACATAACAGAAAAATATGAAAAATTACAAATCATGAGCAATAATAGAAAAGATTACATACCAGGAGTTTACGGATTTAAGTTAAAAAATCTAAACACAAAAGCAGTTGAATATATGATTTCAGATATTGGTGATGAACCGTCTCCAGAAAATCTTGCATTATATAAAGACAGAGACGCACTTTATGGAATTGAACATTTTGATGATCACGATTTAGATCAAAGTGTAAACAATTTAACAACATTAAGTCAACGCATAGTACGAAGAACACAAACACAAGTCTTAATAAATTCTAGTGAGTTTACTATTAATAACGTAGCAGAATCTATTTTGGAATTAAATAGATATCCATTATTAGTATGTTTAGCACCTCCTACAGACTTAGACGACTTAACAGCAGTGTATCAGTGTTTTCGTAATATTTTCTCTAACGATGATAACTGTGTACTATATAGGAAAGATAACGATACTGCTGATAACAAATATTTTAATCAGTTTGTAAAACAGAATTCTTTAAATAATCCTCTAGGAAAAAACGCAAAAATAGTGTATACTACACAAGAGAAACTTAATAAACCCTTATTAAAAACAACATGGAAACCCAAGTCTGCATTAGTTTTTGGATCATCGAGAAATAATAAACTAAGCACATACTTAGGAGAAATGGATTTAGTTATGTACTACGACACTGACGTATCACCGTTTTTAGCAAAGACAGTAGAAAAGATATAATGGCGAGTTGCAAACTAATAATTGAAGATGAAGTTAACATAAAAATAGAAGGCCTCAACGTTGACATACGAAGGAAGTTGTCAAATGCTCTTAAGTTTGAAGTGCCTTATGCAAGATATATGCCTCAGTATAAACTTGGCCGTTGGGACGGAAAGGTTGCTTTTTTTGGTATCGGAGGCACTGGTTATGTTAATCACCTTGACATTGTTAGTCAAGTGCTTACAAAAAATAATGTACAAATAGCAGATATTGAAGATAGGCGACATCCTATTAAATTAGATTTTGCACCTGTGTCAGAACGCTATTGGGCAGACCAAGGTGTATGCTGGCCTGAAGGACATCCTGTAGCAGGTACAGAAATTATTCTACGTGACTATCAAGTTGAAGCAATCAACAACTTTATTGCTAATCCACAGAGTCTACAACAAATTGCTACAGGCGCAGGTAAAACAATTACAACAGCTACGTTATCACATATTAGTGAACCTTATGGGCGTAGTATTGTTATTGTACCTAATAAGTCCTTAGTTGAGCAAACAGAAGAAGACTATGTTAATTGTGGATTAGACGTTGGGGTGTACTTCGGCGACAGAAAGCAATTAGGTAAGACTCACACTATTTGTACTTGGCAAAGTTTAAACATACTTGACAAGAAGAATAAAGATGGTTCGGCTGTTTTAAGCCTTGCTGAATTCTTAGAAGGTGTTAGCACTATTATTGTCGACGAAGTACACCAAGCGAAAGCAGAAGTTCTTAAGAACTTACTTACACGCAACTTACGTAATGCACCTATACGCTGGGGGTTAACTGGTACAGTGCCTAAGGAGAAGTTTGAGTTTGAAAGTATTCATGCTTCGTTGGGACCTGTTATAGGTAGTATCAGTGCAAAAGAACTACAAGACAAAGGAGTACTATCACAATGTCATGTTAACGTAGTACAATTAATTGATACTGTTGCACATGCGGGTTATCAAGAAGAATTAAAATATCTTGTTACTAACAAAGCAAGAATAGAATATATAGGCAAATTTTTAAACAATGTAAAACAATCAGGCAACACACTTATACTAGTAGACAGAATCTCCGCTGGTGAATTGTTAGCAGAACTAATACCCAACAGCACTTTCATAAGCGGAAGTGTTAAAGTAAAAGACCGCAAGGAGACATATGATACGATACGTGAAGGTACTAATGAGGTTATTATCGCAACCTACGGAGTTGCGGCAGTGGGCCTTAATATACCTAGGATTTTTAATCTTGTACTTATCGAGCCTGGAAAGTCTTTTGTTCGGGTAATACAATCAATTGGTAGAGGCGTAAGAAAGGCTAAAGACAAAGACTTTGTACAGATATGGGACTTGACTTCAACATGCAAGTTTGCAAAGCGACATCTAACTCAACGTAAGAAATTTTACAAAGAAGCAGAGTACCCATTTACAATCGAAAAAGTAGACTGGAATTAATATATGAGAATGTTAACATTAGAAAACGAATGTTTTGTTTTAAATAATTTGCCTGAAGAACTTGAAGAAGATGTAAGATTTAGTGTCTTAGATAATAGCGATCCTAAAGAACCTGATTTCTTTTTTATACCTTTAATATTTTTAGAGTCGTTTAGTTCTCCTGCAATAGTTATGGAAATTAACGGTAATGAAATTATGATGCCAGTAGATTGGCATATTGCAGTAGGAGATCCGTCAGCTGGTAATGACTTAGAAGTATTACCTCTTACTAGTATCAACGACAGAGGGTTTGAAGCATTCTTGTTTAATCCTCTTAACGGATACAAACTTGAATTTGGAAGTTTAAAAATAATTAATTTTTACAATGATGTTAAATGGTATTTTCCTAAGATGAAAAACGGACAGTTATTAAGTGTTCCAATTACTGAAGGTAAAGAACCATTGTGTGCATTTTTTGTAAAAGATATTAGCAGACAAAGTGAATTAATAGATTATAGCCAATTATTATAGGAAGGAAGTTTGAAAATGAAAGCTGGTAAAGTTTGGGGACAAACGGAATTGATCCATGCTAACGGTGTACTAGAGTTCCACCGCATTGAATACAAAGCAGGATATAAGTGTAGTGAACACGCACACGAGTTTAAATGGAATGGATTCTTTGTTGAGTCAGGCAAGATGATTGTTCGTGTTTGGCAAGACGATCAAGGATTAGTTGATGAAACTATTCTTGAAGCAGGAGACTTTACACAAGTTAAACCTGGAAAGATTCATCAGTTTGAAGGAGTTGATGATGGCGTAGCATTTGAATTATACTGGGCAGAGTTTAATCACGATGACATTGTAAGGCGGACATCTGGAACAGAAGTAAAGGCCAAATAAATGTTTACTAAAGAGTACTTAGAGGAATTAAAGGATATACATATTGATCCAAAACGCCCTCAAGGATTTGGAGGCAAGGTTAAGGATTTAGGACAGTTTCATAATTACATGAACTACTGGTCTCCTAGTACATGCTTAGACTACGGATGCGGTAAAGGAGTTATCCTTGCTTACCTAAAGGAAACTTATCCTAACACAGAGTTTGCAGGTTATGATCCTGCATTAAAGATGTGGGATTACAGACACCAAAATAAATTTAATACAGTGTTTTGTAATGATGTATTAGAACACATTGAACCTGAGTTTATAGCTGATGTATTACAAGATATAAATCAATATGCTACAGATTATATTTGGCTACGCATTGATACTAGACCTGCACGTAAAGAATTGTCAGATGGTCGCAACGCTCATCTTATCATTGAAGATAAAGATTGGTGGATGGAAATGTTACAACACAATATTGACGGCTTTGCAGTTTATAGTGAAGTAAATAAAAAAGGCAAATTAGATGTTGCCATTGAAAGATAAAATGATACCAGGCCAAGCGTTGTTGTATACTCGTGTAGATGGAGTAGTATATGCTCAGTATAGAGATCCTCCTCATAACAAAATAGAGAGATGGATTGTAGGTGGTGACCCAGCTGGTGTTGCTAGAGCACAAGGAGATTTAATAAGTTACTCTGAATGGCAAGAGATGTGTGAGTTATCGTTAGAATATCCTACATTAAAGAAATTGTTAGATACCCTAGTAACAACGTATTACACAGTAAAGGAACACAAATGAGAATTATTGCAGGACCATGTCAACACGAAGGACTAGCACAGTCAGCAGAGATTGCTACAGAATGTAAACGTGTGTGCGACAAACATGGTATTGAATATTACTTCAAAGCAAGTTACGACAAAGCTAATCGCAGTAGTATGCAAGGCAAACGTGGCATAGGTATGGCAGCAACACTAACAGACTTCTTAGCACTAAAGGTAACACTAGGTGTAAAGATACTAACTGACATACATGACTATGTGCAGATTGCACGTATCGAAAGAGAATTTAAAGATGCAGTTGATGTTTATCAAATACCTGCATTCCTTTGTAGACAAACTGATCTTATAAAAGCAGCTTGTGCTACAGATAAAATAGTTAATATTAAAAAAGGACAGTTCCTAGCACCGTGGGATGTCAAAGGTATTTTATCTAAAACAGAAGGTGCTAAAGAAGTTTGGATAACAGAGAGAGGAACAAGTTTTGGTTACAATAATCTTGTCGTTGACTTTACTGGTTTGCAGTATATGCTTGACACTTATAACACTCCAATTGTGTACGATGTTAGCCACTCGTGCCAACGACCCGGAGCCAATGGCGACTCTAGTGACGGCAACAGGGATTATATCCCTGGTTTGGCTAGGGCAAGCAGTGCTCTTGGGATTACAGATTTTTTCATAGAAGTACATAAAGATCCCGATAACGCACCAAGCGATGGTCCAAATATGCTTAGATTAGAAGACTTTGAGGAGGTTGTAGATGACATCATCCGCTATTCTTATACCCGCTAGATACGGTAGCACACGCTTTGAAGGAAAGCCACTATGCATGTTAGATGGTGTTCCTATGATAAAACGTGTGTATGACGCTTGTAGTGCGTCTAAGATACCAACATACGTGCTTACTGATGACGAACGCATTGCTAAAATGTTTCAAAATACAAGTGTGTTAATTGATTCAGAGCCGTATAGAAATGGTACTGAACGCTGTGCAGGCGCTCTAAAACAAGACTACTTAAACAAGTATGATCAGTTTATTAATGTGCAAGGTGACATGCCAGATGTTACATTACAAATGATTGAACGCTGTATTGAATGGTTAAAGTATTATCCTATTAGCACCGTGTTTACTAACATGCGTAAAGAAGAACAAGATAACCCTGCCAGTGTTAAAATGGTAAGAGCTGGAGACCAAGCGTTGTGGTTTGGTAGAGGCATGACAGGATACGGTGACTGGCATCTAGGTGTGTACGGATATAAGCGTAATGCATTACAACATTATAGTAATTTAGAATATACACAAGAAGAAGATATTGAGCAACTAGAACAGTTACGTTGGCTAAAAAATGGTTGGCAAATAGGCTGTAGTAGTGTATACTTTAATGGAGTAGAAATAAACACAAAAGAGGACGTATACTTATGGCAGCACAAACACTCCCAGTAAAAGACATACTTGCTGCTATTGACATGAACGGCAAAGGTGTATGGAAAGAACTAACAGCCGACGAGCGTAAGTCAGTTAGCTTTTGGTTGTTGAATAGATACGTAAGTGCTGTACAAGGGTCACGTGATGATCAAGAGCTTGCTGTATTCAAAGTAAATGAATATTATAATAAACACTTTAATACAATTGGTGTAGGCAAAGAAAACGGACACCAAGAGCTTATGTGGCAACTATTATGCATGAGCGGCTCGT
>Ga0307488_10004130_pt1 | contig 12125 bp, 7 predicted proteins | sample SB02metaG_FD_202248 | JGI IMG/M metagenome (GOLD analysis project Ga0307488, IMG submission 202248) | Sea-ice brine microbial communities from Beaufort Sea near Barrow, Alaska, United States - SB 0.2 | ecosystem: Environmental > Aquatic > Marine > Coastal | place: USA: Alaska | collected 2017-05-06
AGATCAATTAGGATTTAAACCTTTTGCACAAAATGGATGTGTTGGCCCCCCTTCTACCCCCCTCCCAGAAGATGCCCCCGAGCATCTTTGGATGAACGGGGCTATACCTGACCAGCCCGTGGAAGTTACACGGAAGCTCTTTCCGCACCAGCTCAAGTCGGTTGCCGACATGGAAAGATTTGAACGAAAAGAAAAAGTAACTCTGCACGAAAACACCCCTAACCCAACTGTGTGGCACTCGTTGCCCCTCGGACTCTCTACAAGCAACCTGCACGACAAAATTCCCGACCACAAAAACCAACGCTTCCTCAAACGACACTTTGGCATACAAGCGGATCCCGTTGGCTACGGCAAGACCCTGAGCGTCGTCGCCTTGATTGCAAGGGACAAAATGGAATGGGATGTTAAAATTCCCATGAAAATTACGACAATCGAGAGACAGGGGATGTTTGAATGGGAATTTACCAATTACAAAAAAAAAATGAACACGACACTTATTGTGGCTTCTCTGAGCTGCGTCGACCAGTGGGTAAAAGATTTTGAATTTGCTCCCTCTGTCAAGGTGCTCGTTGTAAAATCCCGAAAAACTATTGCCAAAATGTTAAACCCAGTTACCAAAGAGTATGAATTCGACTACGACGTCGTGCTTTGCACCCCAAATTTCTACCGTATGGTTGCTGAAGCAAATTGCAAGACCGCTTGGAAAAGATTCGTGTTCGACGAACCTGCTCATTTGAAAGTTCCCAACATGGAATTTCCGCTGTGCGGGTTTGCGTGGTTTATAACGGCAACTCCGTACAGTGTAAAAAAATGTCAATCCCACAACTGGGTAGGTAAATTGTTTTACAAAATTGGCGGCACGTACAACCCTTACTGGCATAAAGAAAATGATGGATTAATGTTGTTCACTGTAAGGAACCCCACTCCTTTTATTGAAAAGAGTTTCGGAATGCCTCAACCTATAGTCCGAGATTACACTTGCTTTCAGCCACTCGCCCGAGGGCTCCGGGGGATCGTGCCAGACAACGTCCATGCTCAAATAGAGGCAGGTGACATCACGGGCGCAATGGCCGCAATGGGAGGCAGCTCCTCCTCGAAAGACACCATCATCGACGTAATTCGCACTAAGAAAAACAGGCGCCGGGACGAAATTATATTTCACTTGAACAGATCTTTCGGGAACGTAAACGACGAGAAGAAGTGGAAAGGGCGGTTGGACGTAATTGACGACCAACTCTCGCAGTTAGAAGAAACCCTCGAAGAAGACCTCCAGGGCTCGTGCATGATCTGCCTAGACGACCTCCACGAGCCTGTTATGGAACCTGAGTGTGGCAAAATGTTTTGCGGGGGCTGCATGATAAAATGGGTTGCCGCGCAAGGCGTTTCTCAAAGGGTCAATTGTCCAAATTGCCGCAAAGCGTTCGACATTGCCTCGCTAGTACACTTCGGAACGAAAAATGTTGACGTGCCGACTCGCAAGGGACCCCCTACAAAAATGGAGTGCATGGAGAACATTTTCAAAGAGCGGCTCGCTGAAAATTCAAATGCAAAGTTTATTCTCGCGTCGCAATTCTCCGGAGGATACTTTGAGTCAATTCAAGCTTGCCTCAAACAACTAGGCCTCAAGTTCTGCGAGCTGAAAGGTTCATCTTCGACACGTACGAATATGATCAAGTCGTTCCAGGAAGGAGATACCCAAGTCGTGTTTCTGAGCAACCTAGTCAACACCGCGGGAGTAAATCTTCAAGCGGCAACGGATGTCATCATGTTTAACAGCATGGACGAGTCAGAAAGGACTCAAATAATTGGACGGGCGAATAGGATCGGGAGGACAACCCCTGTGATCGTTCACACGTTGAAGAGTTCATAAAAAACGTAGTAATTAATTAAATGAATAAAAAAATTAAAAATTAAAATGGGAACTATGTTTAGTCTATGTCAAATGATGGTCGATGTTGTGAAGTGCAAGAAGGGGAGAAATTGCTGCAATTGCCGGGCTTTTAGCTTTGATAATAGGTATCCTTTGGTGGGTGGACCCGCAAGTATTGAAAAAGTTTCCATGATTCATCTTGATCACAACAATCGTCGTTCAGGAAAATGGAACAATGATGGACTTATCGTGTTTCAATCGGCAAAGCCGGAATGACCTAGAAGGTAATTATAAATTTTTATAATCTCATATTGTAAATAATAAAAATGTTTTGCGAAAGAAGAAGAAGAATACCTCCAGCGCGCGCTGAGAACGCGATTGGATGTCAGTCATTTACGCCTGGAAGAGAGGGTAGCGGTGGCAGTTGCCAGGATTACTATGATCCGGTCAGTATGGCAAAATGCAGTCATCTAATTGATAGTCCCCTCGGTGAAGTGTGTACAACGTACATGACCAGCGAGGGAGGTGAAACTCACTTCACAGAGATGAACCCCTCCTGGTATTGTGCAATACCAAATGATTTAAATGCCAATACTATGGCAGCATATGATATTGACTGTCACGGAAGAACTATGCAATTGCCGACTTGTCAAGGACTAAATAATTATGAAGATCATGACCATGTTAGAAACACAACAAATGCCGGCGCGCAATTTAACTCCCAATCCAGAGGTATTTGTCAGGGAAGACCTGATATAAGCACAAGAGATCAATGCGAATCTGGGGGAAAAGATTGGATTGCTTATGATACTGGAGGAAGAGATTTTGATTGGAATGATGCCGACGTTGGAATGTGGAGCGAATGGCAGACACAAAATTACCCATTCACCACTTACGTAGAGGAAAGTGGAGTCTGCAGAAGCTTAACAATGGCAGAAACCGAATGTGTAGATGCAAATCATAATTGGGTTCAAAAATGCGTAGACACATCTAAAAATACACAAGCTGCGTGCACAGGTGATGGATTTACTTGGAGAGAATCGTGTAGAGGAGATGATACTAAATTAACACAAACAGCTTGTGTAGATAGCGGGCGCAGATGGATCAAAGAATGCATAGATACTACTAATAGAGGCTCGTGTGCGTACGACCATCAGACTTTAACGCAGGAATGTCGTGATAACACCAAAAGATATCCGGAAGCGTGCACAGGTAATGGATTTACTTGGGCAGCTGATCGTTTAGATTCCGGTACCAGACAGTCAGAACTTGAGACGTTATGCGAAAAGTCTTTTACTACAGGAATAAGTAGTAACGGAAGCAGCCATCAAGTTCATGGGGAAACTCCGTGGGAATTTTGCGAATGGGATCATATAACTTCTCAGTGTTCTGCCGGTGGTTCAGAAAACGGAAGAACTAGTTGTGAGAGAACGGGAAATACCCAATTTCTCACTTGCGACCCAGACCCGTGTCAAAATGGTGGTCTTTGCAAATCTAGATCAGGGGGTATTTTTGGTAGCGACGACCGTTTCTCCTGTGATTGTGTTAACGGATACACCGGAAGACTATGCGAGATACCTCCTGCCTGTCTGACCAATGCAGACTGTGAGAGTGGCGCGTGTAGGGATGGAGTGTGCAATTGTTGGCCTGGATGGACTGGTGATAATTGCGACACAGCAGTGTCGGAACCGTGCGCATCGGGACCCAATGGAAATTTATGTCTACGCGGTGGAACGCCACAAGGAACCCAACTTGGAGACAATACAAGTGGTTGTAGTTGTGAATGCCCGAGACGGGAGGAGGATCGTCAACCTCTGTATATAGGAAATTGGTGCCAAACCAATAATTCTATACCGTGCTTGGGAGGGCGAAATGGCCAAGAGTGCCAAAACGGTGGGCGCCCATCGGGTATTCAACAAGGTACCGACAAAAGAAATTGCACGTGCGAGTGTGCAGCTGGCTGGGAGGGCGACTTCTGTGAAAACAGAAGTATTCCTCCAGGAGATGTAAACTATGAAAATCCTTTAGCCCCTCCTGGAAAAGAACACTGTAACGTGTACAATTACATGTTTGCTTTTGCGCAAAATTGTCCCGGGTTTTTTGACGGAAGCGGAGGAGATGGTGGAAATTTTGTATACGATTATGAAATTGGCAGCAGAAATCATGATCATGTTAATAGCTTGTGCGGAACATGCAGTTCTCTTGAAAGTTGTAATAGTCAAGAAGGCCAAAATTATTATTGTGGGAGAAATGGAAACCCAGCAACAAATGGTAAAGTCTATCATGATTATAAAACTTGGATGAATGAGTGCACACACACAGACGCTAGAAATGACGGCTCAGATGCAACCAGCAACCACGGCCTTGATCATACTAAAGAAGAATGTGAACACAGACCTGATCTGGTAAGAGATGGAAAATGCACATTGAGAGGAATATACGAGGAAGCAACACTAACTACACAATGGCCCAATGGTGTAGACCCTTACAGAGACTTAAGAGATATAGCCACAATTACGTCATGGTGCAAAGGGCGTCAAGGTGACGCTTGAGTGAAATCTTAGTGTTGGCACCTAACAAATTCAAAATTAAACTGACATTTTGAATACCGGCTATGTTAGGAACGACGGGGAACATCCTACCAATGTCTGCGCTAGTTCCAAGTAAAAATTAAAAAACAATCAAGCCCTGACACTCTGTGTTGGGGCTTTTTTGCGTCACTGAAGAATCAAAATAATATATTTTTGATTTTTAAAATGTTGCTGTTCCTCGTTTCGATCAAGGGACCTGTGGGTTATGGGCCCACCGCGCTACCACTGCGCCAAACAGCAAATGCGACTGCCCACAGTTTTGATCTGTGATTTCTTCTACCACTATAGTGGTAAAAGCGTTCTTCCATTATACCAGGCTGTCTTACTATTTATTATTTATTATTTATTAAATTAATTTTATATTTAAATGATATGAAATTAATTACGGGCACGAAATCCCTGCGTCCTCGCAACACTTCTGACATCCAACTCCGTTGGCTGGACAATTGACGGGGTCAACAGTAGGATCGAACGACGACGTGCTAGTATTGCACTTTGTGCAGAAAAGCCCGTCAGCCCCAGGGGTGTATTCGTATCCAGGAGGACAGTTCTGAACCCACTCCAAAGGTCTAGCAACGCCGTATTCAGCGAGTGATGCGCATCTACCAGCCCCGCCCGGCCAGTCAATTGGCGTAAGGCTGTCTTCGAAGCAACAGTATTGTTTTGCATCCTCTGACAACCCAGAAATGAGACATGACGAAACGTCTTCATCTGGCCAGTGAGTAATTAGAAATTGAATAAAAACTGCACCTGAACCGGGTATACCCCCCAATTCCGTGTTCATAACGATAAACATTATAAAAACATTATCAACATCAGGGGTTATGTCCAAAAAGTTGGTAAAATTGGATCCCCTCGATAAATTTGTTTTAAGGTTTACTCCATTATCGGAAATTTGCCCAAGAGCATCGACTGTTACAACAATGTCAGCGCTGTTATTTCCAGTAGGAGCCCCCGTCAAAATCAGAACTTGATCGTTAATTTCCCGGGGGATCCTATTCGCCACCGGGAGTTGTCTAACCAACCCATTAAATACAGTGGTTTGCGTCACCGGATTATAAATCCAATTTGCGTATGTCATATCTTCTCCATTAAAGTATATTGTACCACCGGAGGATCCGAGGATAGGCACGTCGACATTGGCCGTCAGAGTATTGTCGGTCACCATTAAAGGTTGTGAAACGTATCCATTCCCGGACTGGGTGACCCAGTTGGATTGCAATACATTTTGATACGCGGGGGAAACGTACATCCCCTCTGCTCTTAGGGGTTGAAGTATTGGTCCCTGGTGCATAAGGTTGTTAACAGGATTTTGTTCAGATCCGTCGGCGTTCCTTTGGGGCCAGGGTGCAGTGGGGTCTGAATTAGGGACGCCGATAACGCCTTCAATTCTCGGACCGCACTCCCTGCAGAAATTTTTATTATCGTCGTTGCTAACCGTTCCGGCGGTCGCCGCCCCGTCGGCTGCGACCTTATTAATGGAAAGATCAGGATCTCCGTCAGGGAACGGGTTAACAGGTCGGCGCAACACTCTCTCCGTGTACACGGACGGATTTAATCGGATCTCACGACCGGGCATGGGAACGAAAGGCGGCAACTGGGAAGAAACATTTTCCAGGGGGTCGTTCCACATGGGTGGACCCACCGGACTTTCATTTTCCCAACTCGTGTATTTATTTCGTTTTCCCATATTATTTATGGTAGAGTACATGTACCTTCGTGTAAACACATCAGAATCGATGTAGGCTCTTGAATTTCTGTTAGTCATCATTTATTATATTAAAAACTATTTTGAAAGAAAATAATATAACATACTAAATTTATTTACGGGCACGAAATCCCTGGGTCCTCGCAACACTTCTGACATCCAACTCCGTTAGCTGGACAATTTGCGGGGTTGAGAGTGGGGTCGAACGACGACGTGTTAGTTTTGCACTTTGTGCAGAAAAGCCCGTCAGCTCCAGGGGTGTATTCGTATCCAGACGGGCAGTTCTGAGCCCGCTCGCCAGGCCGAGCAACACCGAATTGAGCGAGTGATGCGCATCTACCAGCCCCGCCCACCCAGTTAGCTTTGGTAAAGCTGTCTCGGAAACAACAGTACTGTTTTGCATCCTCTGACAAACCAGAAATAAGACACGTTGAAACGTCTTTATCAGGCCAGTGAGTAGTTTTAATCTGAATAAAAATGGCACCTCCAGCAGCTTGTGATCCACCCAATTCCGAGTTAGAAACGCTAATTACGGAATTGTTTTCAAAATTGGATCCCCTCGATAAATTTGTTTGAAGGTTTGCTTCAGTGACTTCACGTTGGGCATTGACTGTGACGATAAAGCCAGCGCTGGTATTTCCAGTAGGGGTACCGTTCACCAATAATAAGTTTTCCCCTGCTGCATGGTCAGTCCTTAGTGCTGCCGGGAGTTGTCTTGCTAAACCGGCGAATAAATACTCGTCATTAGCACCCTGAAAAAAGGCACTTGTGTACGTCATACTTTCTCCAAGAAAGTATATTGTACCCGTGGAAGGTGGTTGCGGACCGTTGTTGATCGGGTTTCTGGCCGTAAGAATAATATCGGTGCTCAAAAAAGGTTGAGAGAGCCGAAAATCTACAATTTGGCTTGGTAAGAAAGTTTGATATTCTGGGATGTACGTTCCTTCTAATCGGATACCAGCACGCACCGACACCGCAAAATCTTCACCAATCGCAAATGGATTTTGTTCAATTTCGTCAGCGTTCCTCTCGGGCCAGGGTGCCGTCGGGTCTAAATTAGGCACTCCGATAACGCCTATTATTTTTGGACCACACTCCCTGCAGAAATTTTTACTATCGTTGCTAACCGTTCCGGCGGTCGCCGCGCCGTTGGCTGCGACCTTATTTTTAAAGGCAAGATCAGGATCTCCGTCAGGAAACGGGTTAATAGGTCGGCGCAACACCCTCTCCGTGTACATAGGTTTTTTACGACTAGGAATGGGAACATGAGGAGGCAGCTTGGATAAAACATTTTTCAGGGGACTGTTCCACATGGGCGGGCTTACAGGGGACTCATTTTCCCCGCTCGTAGATTTATTTGATTTTCTCATATTATTTACGGAAGAATATCTACACCTGTCAACGTATGCTCCGACAACAGAAGGATCAGGCGCAGGAGCAGGAGCAGGCGCAGGAGCAGGAGCAGGAGCAGGAGCAGGAGCAGGAGCAGGAGCAGGAGCAGGAGCAGGAGCAGGAGCAGGAGCATTATCGGAAGCGGAAGCGGAAGCGTTAGCGTTAGCGTTAGTTGCAGCGGTCCGTCTTAGCAAAAGTACGATTGCGGCAGTAGTAGTACAGATGGCAAGCGAACTGACTATTGCTATTATAAAAATTTTTAATAGTTTGTTCATTTATTAAATGTTTTAAAATGCTGTGTTAAAATGCTGTGTTAAAATGATATTTTAAAATGATATTTTAAAACGTAAATATATATATTCAAATGACTGAATCTATAGGAGAAATTACCGGCATCTATTTTGGAGTACTGAGCGAAAGTGATGTCTTAAGTATGTCAGTGGCAGAGATTACGTCCCCCAAAAAAATTGGACCTGGCACCGTCTACGACCCTAAAATGGGACCAATAGATCACAATATTTGCATCACGTGCTGTCAAGATGCAATTTCTTGTCCGGGTCATTTCGGTCACATAATATTATCAGAACCCATCGTACATCCTCTGTACATTAAAAAAGTAATTTCCATTCTAAGATGTATTTGCGGAGACTGCAAAAGGTTGCTATTGTCTCCAGATCACCTTGCAATAAAGGGTTGCACAGACAGAGCCCATTCTCCTTTGGTTAGGTTTAATCTCGTAAAGAAATTAATGACAAAGATTGACATTTGCAGTTGGTGTGGCACGCCCCAGCCGGCTTTCCGAAACAATACTGTAGAAAACACCATTAGCATGACCTACGAGGATCCTGAAAATGAAAAACAAAAAGTTTCTATAGATATTTCTGCTCAGGAAATTTTAGATATTTTTAAAAAAATCAGTGACGAAGATGTCAAGCTTTTAGGGATGAATCCCAAATTGACAAAGCCGTCTAGTCTAATTATTACCGCTCTGCCCGTTCTCCCCCCTCCTGGTCGACCGTTCGTGAGAGCGGCTGGAAACATGTGCGACGACGATTTATCCAATCAATATGTGGAGATTGTGAAAGTAAACATTAAGTTGAAATCTGCAGGCACGGAAGGGGCGGCGGAGGGGGCGCGCAGACTGAAGCTTCTGCAAACTCTTAAATTCAGAATTGCAACGACCTTTAACAATTCAGCAGGCAGGGCTAAGCATACTACGAATGGTCGACCTGTGAAGTGCATCAAGACCCGGATCAGCGGAAAGGACGGGCAGATGCGCGGGAATATCATGGGGCGTCGAGCAAACCAAACTGCAAGAACCGTAATTGGTCCAGACACTGCGCTAAAGAACGGAGAAATGGCAGTACCCGAAGAAGTAGCAAGGATACTTACCATTCCAGAAATTGTAACCGACCGCACAAAAGAGGAGTTGACTAAAATTGTAAATGAAGGCAAAGCTAGATTCATCGTCAGAAAAGGAGAAAATCGAGAAATTAGAATTAACTTGGACCACGCTCGAGTAGACAAAGGAACTAAACTACAATTAGAAGACAAAATTATACCCTACAATAAAAAGGAACACATCCGAGGCGGTTTTGCATTCGAAATAGGAGACAACTCGTCAGAATCTCACGACAGAATGAGCAACGGTCTGAAGAAGGGGGATGCTGTATTTAGAAACGGAAGCCAGTTAGAAAAAGTAAAATTTAGAAAACAGCGCATTCTCGAGCTCGAGAATGGGGACGTTGTAGAAAGATGCCTACGAGACGGAGACTTTGTCGTTCTCAACAGGCAGCCTACCCTGCACAAGGCTTCGATGATGGCATTTAAAGTTTTCATCCGAAAAGGTAAAACTTTTCGCTTCAATCTTGCATGTACCAAAGCTTTTAACGCCGACTTTGACGGAGACGAAATGAACATTCATTGCGCTCAAACTCCAGAGGCACGAGCCGAGATTGAGTTTCTTTCTACAGTAAAATCTAATCTTATTACTGGTCAGTCTTCCAAAATGAATATTGTGATCGTTCAGGACGGCGTTCTCGGCTCGTATTTAATGACCAAAAGGCTCTCCAAACAGCTCTCGCGAGGTCAATTTTTTAACGCGTTGATGCGGGTCTCCGCGCTCGACAGATGTTTAGAAAGGATGAAGGAAATTCAGCAAACGTTGGACAGAGTTGGCGATGGATCGAGCACCACTTTGTTATCAGGAAGAGGACTAGTGTCCATGATTTTGCCACCAGACTTTTGGTACAAGAAAAAAATAGGAAAGGAAGAAGATGAACCTTGGCTTGTAATTGAAGACGGTGTAATAATACAAGGATGTCTAAGTAAAACTTCAATAGGAAGCTCCCACGGATGCATCCCTCATTACTTACACAACGAATACAGCCCCCAGAAATGTCTTGACTTTCTTGACGACCTGCAGTTTATTACCAACGAGTACCTTCTTCTTACCTCTTTTAGCGTAGGTTTCCGAGACTGCCTACCCTCGAAGGGAGGAATGGTAGAAAACACTATTTCCAGGTGTTTTATGGAAGCAGACTCTATAGAACGAGGCACGCGAAACGTGGCGGTAAAAGAATCCCGAATCAATGCGGCTCTCGGAAAAGCCAAGGACATCGGCTTGAGAATCGCAAAAGATAACTTAAACCCCGACAACAGCTTCATTTCTACCGTGCTGGGCGGATCAAAAGGAGACTTTTTTAATATTGCACAAATTACGGGTCTGCTGGGTCAACAGAATATTTCGGGCAAGCGCATCCCGCTGTTTCTAAACAACGAAACAAGAAGCATTCCCCATTACCCAAAAAATAAAGAAGACTGCACTATGGAAGAAAAATATGAAAGTAGAGGATTTATTTCCTCTAGTTTTATTAAGGGTCTCAACCCCCGAGAATTCTTTTTCCACGCGTGCAGCGGTCGAGAGGGAATGTCAGACACCGCGGTCGGGACTGCCGTGTCGGGATACATTCAGCGCCGCATCGTAAAGCTGCAGGAAGACATCAGAATTCAGTACGACGGAACAGTCAGGGACGAAACCTCGAGAATATTTCAGCTCAAATACGGAGACCATGGTATGGATCCTGAAAAAACAATCAAGAGTAAAGGGGAAATGTGGTTTACGGATCTAACAAGGGTAGCGGATAAGTTAAACAGAAGTTAATTAATATTTTGAGGTTGTTATTCTTTCAAAGAATAACAATAAGTTTATCAAACAAGTTTGCAGAGCATCGGACCGAGGCAAACCGAAAGTCCTACAATGACGGCTACGATGAGACTACTTGAGAGGGGCGTATTGGCGTGGTGAACAAACATGTGCATAATTTTGTCAAGGAAAGAAAGGGTTTTCATGTCGGTAGGATTCTTTTGATTTTCAGTCGCGACTAATTTGACGAGCTGAGGAAGGGTAAGATTGATTACAACAGCGACCACAATCGCGCAAAATTTAGTTTTCATTTTGTTCACATTCATTTATTAGTGTAAATATAATTATAGTAAACTAATAACCGTCATTTTTGTTGAAGGATAGGTTTTTGTATAATATACAATTTTTTTGGCTGAAGGTTTTTTCTTTCCTGGTGAGTCGCCCCAGAATTTAACTTTTAATTCTTTGACAAATTTCATTTATTAAAAATGATTTTTTTTTTTAAACTTATCACTTATCACTTATCACTTATCAGCACAATGAATCTTTTCCTGCTGAACGAAAATGCCATATTATCTGCTCTCGAGCACTGCGACAAACACTGCATCAAGATGATTCTCGAGACGTGCCAAATTCTGTACTCAGCATGGCACGTTAACCGACCCGGCGTGCTCGAAATCTCCCACCACTTTACCACCGGAGACCCGTGCCCTCACAAGCCGTACAAATGCACGCACAAGAATCACCCCTCTGCCAAGTGGGTTCGCGCCGACCCGACCCACTACGACTGGGCAGTCAACCTCGGCTTTGCCCTCTGCCACGAATACACCCGTCGCTACGGCAAGGTTCACAAGTGCCGGTCGCATCTAGACCGCCTTTGCATGCTGGGGTTTCCATCATCGGGCAGCGCGGTCGACAACATCGACTCGCCCGCCAGAAAGCGCGCCCTCGTCGGCATTCCAGAAGGCTGCAAGTACTTTGACTGCGCCATAAACGACGAAGTGTTTGACGACTGCGCCGTGTACGACGAGCAGGGCAAGCTCAACGGCGTCGAAACCTACCGCAAGTACTACGGCACCAAGAACACCGAGAAGTGGACGCTCAAGTGGAACAAGGGGCGCGACGCCGAGCCGAGGTGGTACGTGCCTGAATTCGTAAAAGTCGCAAACTCTGAGATTGACGAAAATGTAAAGGAGGACTCGGACGCCGATTCGGTCCTCTGTCAAGCAACTTACAAAAATGGCAAGCAAAAAGGTAACAAGTGTAAATACAAGGCAAAATCGAAAGGGTTTTGCGGAATCCACAAAAATTTTACCATCGAACAACCAAATGTTAAAAATAAAGGCACTGGCGCGGGAGGAGCAAAGACAAACAAGAACGGTCTCAAATTCGAGGAGCTTACCGACCTGAACTCCGAAT
>Ga0307488_10004131_pt1 | contig 12124 bp, 8 predicted proteins | sample SB02metaG_FD_202248 | JGI IMG/M metagenome (GOLD analysis project Ga0307488, IMG submission 202248) | Sea-ice brine microbial communities from Beaufort Sea near Barrow, Alaska, United States - SB 0.2 | ecosystem: Environmental > Aquatic > Marine > Coastal | place: USA: Alaska | collected 2017-05-06
GCTTCCGCCGGCGTTCGCTGGTCGGCTGGTTTCTTCAATCCTGCGACAGCCTCCACCGGCAAAACCCGCGCAGCTCCATTTTCCGCATCGGTCGCGGAGAGCCGGAATCTCCCGATGAAATGTTTGGGCGGATACAACTGCTTCAGGGTGACGGCCAGCTTTCCGCCAGCCGCCAAATCGATTGGCTTTGCCAGTTCAAACACGATGTAATGCGATTGGTTGACCTTGGGAAAAATCGCCCAGCCTGATTTCCAATCACCGTCAATCGCCTGCGCCGCCGTCCAGTCAACCTGATCAAAATCAGCAGACGCTCGCGATGTTTTCAGCATGACGGGTTCCTTCGCACCGGCGGGAAACCACTGCAGTTCCACCTCTGACAAATGAAGATTCCCGTTCGCCGCCCGCCCCGGGCCTCCTTTCGGGAGTCGCTCGTCCATGAGCGCATCCACCCGCACCGCTGACAATCGCTTCAGTCCCACGACATCAGACGTGACGGTGTAGTGTTCCTGATCGGAAAATTTTCCGGAGGCGAAGATCGATCCATCATCTTGTTTCGTAAGCGTCGCTCCGCTGGAAGCGAGGAAAACTTCAGGATCGAGCGGCGTCCATTCAACCGTTTGCTTTTGCCGCCCCGCTGCCCATTTACCAACCACTCCTGCGTATTTTTCCTGAAGTAAGACTGGCGCATCCCGCCCGGCGGCGGCTGTCAGCAAACCTTCCATTTCCTGGCGTAACTTCATCACCTCCGCCGTGGTATCGAATTCGATATCGCCTTTCCCGACTCCGGCGAAAACCGCCTGCAACGCGTAATAATCCTCCTGCGTGATCGGATCAAACTTGTGCGTGTGGCAGCGGGCGCAATTCGCCGTTGTGCTAACGAACGCCGCCATCGTTTGCGTTACCATGTCGTCCCGATCGAGATAATCGAACGTCACCGGCGCCGTTCCTGCCCGGCTCAATTCCAAAGGCCCTGCCGCGATAAAACCCAGGCCTGCGATCAACTGTGGCTCGTCGGGATAAAAAATATCAGCCGCGAGTTGCTCCTGAATGAATCGCCCCCACGGCACATCTGCATTCAGGCGTTCGATCACATAATCCCGAAACCGCCACGCGTTCGGGCGCTTCACATCGTGCTCGCAGCCATGGGAGTCCGCAAAATGAATCACGTCGAGCCAATGCCGCGCCCACCGCTCGCCATAGCGCGGTGATTTCAGCAACTCGCCGACCAAATTTTCGTAAGCCGCCGAATTAGGGTTCTTCACAAAAGCGTCGACCTCTTCCGGCGTCGGTAAATAGCCATGAAGATTGAGGGTCAGCCGCCGAATCAACGTGCGCCGATCCGCTTCCGGCGAAGACTTTAGATTCTTCTCCGCCAATTTGGCTTGAACGAAGGCATCGATCGGATGCGAGCCATCGGCTTCCGGGACCGCTGGCTTTTTCAACGGCTTCAACGACCACCAATTCAACGGATCTTCCTTGGGATCATCCAACTTTCGCGGATCGGGAGCGCCCCGTTTCACCCATTCTTCGAGCAACGCGATTTCCTCCGCAGGCAATTTCTTCTTCGGCGGCATCTGATGATCTTCATCGATCCAGCGCACCATTTCGATGAGCAGACTTTCATCCGGTTTACCCAGCACAACTGTCGGGCCGGAGTCCCCACCCACTTCCCAACCCGATCGCGAATCCAGCGCCAGCCCGGCCTTCATTTTCTGTTCATGTGAGTGACACTTATAGCAATGCTCGCGCAGCAACGGCTCGATTTTCGTCGAAAAGAATTCGTCCGCGCGCAGCGAGGGCGTCAGGAAAGTAAATGATAGAAATAACAGGATGAACCTCACGAAAGAATAGAAACACGAATCGCATTTTGTGCCAACTCACGGATTTACGAACCAACAGTAATAAAAGACCGGCGATATCGCCTGTTAGTACCCACCAATTCGAGACGATATTTTTGCAGAAATTCAACGAGTTAACCCTGCGAAGGACGTCGCGAATTGGACGAGGACGAGAACCCGTAGAAGAGTTGTGAAATTGGCTTCGTTGATTCGATTTTTCTGACATGATCAGAACGAATCAACAGGGCCGGTTCATCGAATGGACCCTGTTTGATCGAAATTTCATCTAGATCGCAAGTGACTGAAGCTTTGTGATATTAATGAATTAACCTTGAACCTATATTGTGGGGATTGATAGTAGTCGGGGGCATCGCTTTCTTTTTATTTGCAGGCAAGTGCCATGTGGCTTCCGCCCGGAGGTAGGAAAAACCAGAGGATCATAAAAAACAGCGCCCAGAAAGTGAACGCAATGGGATCATTCAGGAACGCAGCCCCCCATGTCATGCGGTCCTTTGTCCATGTCTGGATCTGCAAATACTTCGCGGGTTTCGTTGACGGATTTGCCGGTGCGGGCTGTCATCCAAATATTCACAACCAGAAGCAGGAAACCGATCAGGTATAAGCTTCCGCCGAAGGCGCGAGCAAACATGAGTCGGCCGAATGTGAGGTATTCGATGCCGTCCGTTTCAAAAATATCGATAAACGAGAGTCCGCAGGTTTCATGGAGAAAACGCGTGATGATCTCGAAGACGTGACCATTCATCTGCCAGAAATTCAGCTGAAACGCGGCAATCACGCCAACTAACATCGCCCCCCCCCAAGTGATCGAGGCGGTCATGAAGTGACGGGTCGACTGGTCGTCGAACTCAATCGTGATTGGTTTCAGTGCAGGGGCAGTCTTTGCAGGCGCCGGAGCAGTTTCCTTTTGAGTCATCGTTGTTGTCTTTGGTATGAACGTTTTCAAAGACAGTGTTGGAAAAATCGGCCTGAACAGGATGACTCGGGTCATCTAGCTGCACGTCGAAGTCACCTGCAAACGGGAGTGAAGAATCCTGTTCGATTGAACCTGAACGCTTTTCACGTGTGCGCAAAAATAGCAGCAGAAAAAACACTGCGAAAAGTAAACTGATCACGGTCGTGAGCGCGATGACTTCCATCGTTTTGTGCAGGCATTGCTTCCAACGCTGCCTGACTGATGGTCGCCCGTTTCTTCCCCGTGGCCCCGCACTGATGGAACAAGACTGCGCAAAAATTGCTGATTAGAATCCCGGGGGAGCAAAAAGAGAGAGGCGGATCGAATGGAATCCGATTTTATTCGATCCTCGGCAATACTGCAGCCTTTGTCTCGAGAGAATTTTGGAGACAAGCCGCAATCTCACTGAATCGCAATGAATGAAGGTTGTGAGAAAAGCGATTTGTGATGAATTCCAATGAATCAGCACTCAAATTACAGCAAAGAGGCGGGCTGTTTTGTTGCGTGTTATTGTAATCCTCGCACTGCAAGCGGGGATTTCGCGGTTCAGGCGCGCGAAGGTTCGCCATCGAATTTTTTAAATATTCGATGTCACTCCGGAAAACGACGCGGCCGGCGATCAGATCCAGAGATATTCGAAAGCCGGTCGAAGGAAATGACCCGTCGGCTATTCACCGGTTTTTAGCTTCGCGAGGAACTTCTCTGGATCAGAGTTGAACTTGGGCAAGCATCCGTCGCAGCAGAACTTCACGGTCGTTCCTTTATAATCGATTACGTGGGGCAAGCCCATGCTGCCAAGCGGTTTTCCGGATACGACACAGACGTCGATGGGATAGTTGTCGGCAGGTGCTGAGTTGGCTGTTGATTCTTTGTCGCCGCAACTGGTGAGTCCGATTGCGAGGGCAACAGCGAGGAGGGTAGTGATATTTTTTTTCATCATATGATTTGGTTAGTTCTGAGGTTGTCGTTTTTCTGTTTTCAAAATTCGCATTTCCTTAATTCCGCAATAGAACGTCGGCACAACAAACACCGTCAGCACGGCAAAAACCATGCCGCCGAAGGTCGGGATGGCCATCGGGATCATGATGGCGGAGCCTTTTCCGCTGGATGTCAGCACAGGCAAAAGCGCAAGTAATGTTGTGGCGGTTGTCATCATCGCCGGGCGATTTCGAAGAGTGGCCGCTTCGATGGTTCGTTGGCGAATTTCGTCGCGGGTTTCGGGTTCTTTTTCGGCGAAGCGTTGCTCCAGGTAAGTCCCCATCAAAACCCCGTCATCGGTTGCGATTCCGAATAGGGCGAGGAAACCAACGGCGACCGCGACGGACCAATTGATCGGCTGAATTTGAAACAAATCGCGAAAATTGGTGCCCGCGATGCTGAAATCGAGAAACCACGGTTGATGAAAGAACCAGATTAAAATCAATCCGCCGGATGCAGCGACGAATACACCGCTGAAAACGAGAAAAGTCGTCGTCGCGGAGCGAAATTGCAGGTAAATCAAAATGAAGATCAGCCCCAGCGCGAGCGGCACGATCTTCATGAGCGTAGCATTGGCTCGCAGCTGGTTTTCGTAGCTCCCCGTAAATTTCCAATGCACGCCATTTGGGCGTTTGAATTCACCGCTTGCTTCTTTTTCGGCAAGAAATGCCTGAGCATCTTCGACGACTTGGACCTCGGACTTGCCGGGGTTTTTGTCAAAAATTACATAGCTGACAAGCTGTGTTTTTTCACTTTTGATAGCCTGGGCGCCTCGCGTGAAATCGATTTTTGCGAGTTGGCCGAGTGGAATCTGGGCGCCGGTAGGTGTTGGAATGAGAATTTCCGTTAGTTCTTCGATCGAGTCACGCCGTTCGCGAAGGTAGCGGGCACGAACGGTGTAACGTTCGCGGCCTTCGACGGTGGTGGTGATCGGTTTTCCGCCTACTCCCATTTCGATGACGTTGTGAACGTCCCGAATCGAAATTCCATGTCGAGCCAACGCATCCCTGTCGATCTCGATCTCGAGGTAGGGCTTCCCAACCACTCGGTCGGCAAAAACAGTCGCTGCATTGACCGAAGGGATTTGCTTTAACAGTGCTTCGATTTGAGAACCGACATCGTCGATCGTTTCCAGATCAGGACCGTACACCTTCAATCCAATCGGCGCGCGCATTCCCGTCTGCAGCATCACGATCCGCGTTTCGATTGGCTGGAGTTTTGGAGCCGATGTGACACCGGGGATTTCGGAAACCGCGAGGATTTCATTCCAGATGTCGTCTGAGTTTTTGATATGATCCCGCCAGTTTCGGACGCGATTTCCTTCGGCATCGCGACCCCATTCCGGCTTGTAATTGATAACCGTTTCCACCATCGAAACCGGGGCTGGATCGAGCGGGCTGTCGACGCGACCAATTTTTCCCACCACGGAATCGACCTCGGGAATTCCACGAATTGCGCGATCCTGAATTTGAATAATCTCAGTCGCTTCGCCTATCGATGCGTGCGGCATGGTCGTCGGCATCAGCAAGAAAGAGCCTTCATCAAGCGACGGCATAAACTCGCTTTCCAGCGAATAGAAAATGAAACCTCCCAGCGTAATGAGGCTCGCAACGATCCCAAAGAGAAGCAATTTTGCCCGGAGGAAAAATCGTAGAACAGTCGGATAAACCCGCATGAATCCGATCATCAGCAGAATCAAACCGCCGATGATGACGCATGCAAAAATTGCATTCAGTATTGGCTGTGTGGGACCGAGTGGTGCCCAGCGAATGCCGAGAAAAATCGCGACCACTGCGGCGAGTCCGATCAAGAGCACCGAGCGTGTCTTTTGCGGAAGCCGTGTTTTCTGCTTTGGCGGCTTTCCAAATAACGTTAGCAACAGAGGTGGCAGCAACGTCAAGGCGATGATAACCGAGGCGATCAGTGCAAATGTTTTTGTGTAAGCGAGCGGTTTGAAGAGTTTGCCCTCCGCACCAATCATCGTAAAAACCGGCAGAAAACTGATCACGGTCGTGAGGACCGCCGTCAGGACCGCACCACCGACTTCGACACAGGAGTCACGAATCACTTTGAGACGCGAGGCGTCACGCGGGGCGGCTTCGAGGTTCCGCAGCGCATTTTCACACAAGACGATCCCCATGTCCACAATCGTCCCGATCGCGATCGCGATGCCTGACAAAGCCACCACGTTCGCCTCGACCTTGAACAATTTCATCCCGACAAAACAAACCAGCACCGCGAGCGGAAGCATCAACGAGATCAGGATCGAGCTCCGCAAATTCAGTACTAACAATATCACAACGATGATGGTGATCAGCACTTCCTCGATCAGCGCCGAGTTGAGTGTTTCCAGCGTTTCGGTGATCAATCCTGAGCGATCATAAAACGGAACGATCGTCACTTTTGAAACCGTTCCATCATCGAGCGTTTTTTCCGGCAGACCATTTTTAATCGATTCGATCTGGTCTTTAATATTCTTGATTGTCGCCATCGGATTCGCCCCGTAGCGGGAAACGGCAACCCCGCCGACGGCTTCAACGCCGTCTTTATCAATCACACCGCGCCGCAGAGCGGGGCCGAAACCAACTTTTGCGATCTGATTCAGTCGGATCGGCACGCCGTCTTTCGCAAAAATTACCGTCTCACGCAAGTCATCCAGCGAGTTCAAAAATCCCTTTGCCCGGATCACATATTCCGCGCGGTTGATCTCGATGGTGCGTGCGCCGACTTCCTGATTCGAATCTTTCACTGATTGAAATATCTGCGCAAGCGAGACGCCGAAGGCCCGCATCGCATCGGGATCGACATCGATTTGATATTCTTTTTGGAAGCCGCCAACCGAAGCCACTTCAGCAACCCCCTCGACGCCCTGAAGCGCGTATCTCACCTGAAAATCCTGGATTGAACGCAATTCCTGTAAATCCCATCCGCCGACCACCTCGCTGGTTTTTGGATCGCGGCCCTCCAGCGTATACCAGAAAACCTGACCAAGTGCAGTCGCATCAGGCCCCAGAGCGGGAGCGGTTTCCGGCGGCATGGTTCCGGCCGGAAGACTATTCAGTTTTTCCAAAATCTTCGCCCGAGACCAATCCCAATCTGCCCTCTCATTGAAGATTACGTAGATGCTGGAGAACCCAAAGTATGAATAGCTTCGAATGGTTTTCACTTCCGGAATTCCCAAAAGCGCGGCGGTGAGGGGATAGGTGATCTGGTCTTCGACATCCTGCGGCGACCGTCCCATCCATTCAGTGAAAATGATTTGCTGGTTTTCGCCGATATCGGGAATCGCGTCGACCGCGACCTGATTGCGATCTTCGGGGAGAAATTTCCAGTCAAACGGCGCGACGAGAACACCCCACGTCACAACCATGATCGCGAGGATGAAAATGACGAGCCGGTTTTCGAGGCAGAATGTGATGAGTCTTGCGAGCATTGCAAAAAGTGATTTTTAGGAACTAACGGGTGCGTGTTAGTGTTTGTGCTCCGGTTTTTTATCCGGGGTTTCGGGAATGTTCAGTTTTTCCAGAACGTCTCCGCAGTAGAGCATGGCATCGCCAAAGTAGGGATTGACCAGTTCTGCATCCTGCTGAAGCCAAGTGCCGCCGGTGTTGTTGAATGCCATTGGGCAATGCATGACGTAGGCTTTAATTTCAAAACGGCGCACCAACTCGCCGACATTTTTTGTGAGCGGCGCAAAGGCGGCCCGAAATTTTTCGAGCGAGTCGGTTTGGTTTGCATCGGTCACCGATTTTGACAATGCGGCGTGAAGCGTTGCCCAGTCAGCATTTTCTTTCGTCGGCAAATTTTTCAATCGATTCTCGAATTCTCCAGCTGCCTTTTTTGCGGCTCCGAGATCCGATTTCACGAGGGCTTTTTGAATGCTGAGGTAAGAGGAAAACAGCTCGTTCGCGCTCGGTTTGATTTCAGGGAGATTCCATTTTTCGAACAACAACCCTGGATCGTCTGCCGGATTCATCATGCTAATGTCAGACTGAATTTGCAGAGCGGAATCGAGTTTGAAAGCCCCATTGGTGACAACGCGTTCGCCTTCGTTGAGGCCGGCGAGGATGATGTAATTGTCACCCGCGCGCGGGCCGATGAGGACGTCGCGTCCCCGGTAGTGGGGAGTTTTCTGATCGGGTAGCTCAACGTAAACCACACTTCGTTTTCCGGTGTAGAGAACCGCGCTGGCAGGAATCACGATCGGATCGTCCTGATCTCCTGCCCCAGCGATGGCGTAGCCAAGGTCTTCCGCTTTCACCAGTGCCATGCCGCAGATGTCGCATTTCCCGGGTTCGTCTTTCACGATTTCAGGGTGCATGGGGCTGATCCATTTTCCCGCAAAAGCCGGGTCGATGACTTTTCCGTCACCAATGACCTCTGCTTTCACTTCACCTCGAATGAACATGCCGGGCTTGAGGATTCCGTTAGGATTTTTCAGATTGATGCGGATTTCGGCAGTGCGGGTTTTAGGGTCGACTTCGGGGGCGATGAAAGAAATGCGCCCGGAAAATTCCCGTTCGCCCATAGCTTCGGTTGTGAAGGTCGCCATTTGGCCAAAACGCAGCCAGGGCAGGTCGGATTCGTAGGCGTGAAAAACGGCCCAGAGTTCAGTCAGATCTGCTACGGAAAACATCGAGTCGCCAGTCTTGACGTAATCGCCTTCGTTTACATTTTTCTGAGTGACGACCCCGGAAATCGGCGATCTAATTTCGAGTTGATCGGAGGTTTTTTTCGACTGCTCGATCTCTTGAATCCTCGCTTTGGAAAATCCCCACAGTTCGAGTTTGTCACGCGCCGCTTCGATTCCGTCGGTATTTCCGAATTTCACAGCGGTGAGTAATTCCGACTGGGCCGACAACAAATCAGGACTGTAAATTTCGGCGAGGTGATCGCCTTTTTGAACGCGGGCGCCATCGTAATCAACGAACAAACGCTCAATGCGACCGGGGAAACGGGCGGGAAGCGTTTTCATGCGCGTTTGATCATGTTCGAGGGATCCAAAAAGTTGCACGGTGACTTGAGGGCGCTTGCGAACGACTTCGGTGGTAGAAATACGGGCGATTTTTCTCGCGTTTTCAGAAAGCGAAACCGTTCGCGCTCCGGCATTCGCACCCATTTTGCTAAGCGGTATTAAATCCATCGCGCAGATCGGACATTTTCCGGGGCCAGGTTGTTTGACGGCGGGATGCATCGAGCACGTCCAGATTTCGGCTTTCTCTGCAGATGCCATTTTACTGTGGTCGTGACCGCCATTGCTGCCGCCGAAACCGGAGACAAGCCAGCCGATGCCAATTCCGACGATCAGTGTGATTAAAAGTGGAATGAGTTTTTTCATTTTCTGGAAGAGGTTTTGGATTCAATTTCGAGATCGCCAACCAGCGCCCGAACGGCGATCGAAGACTGGTGGGCGTTTTTAAGAGCCGCCGCTCGCTCAAGCTGCAACTGCAACAAAGTCCGTTCGGTATCGATCAAATCGGTGAGGGTGGACTTGTTATTTCGGAAGGCTTCGGCGGTCAGTTCAACGGCTTGTTTCGATGAAGGAATCAACTTGTCGTCGTAGAGTTCGAGTCGTTTCCGGCTCTCCTCCCACGCTTGATAGGCAACGTGCAATCGGGTGATCAATTCGAGTTGCACATCTTCCGTCGTAGCGCGGGCGGCTTCGGCGAGGTGAATAGCTTCCTGCTTTTCGGCTTTGTATTTCTTTCGGGAAAAGGGGAGCGAAACGCCCACGGTTGCGCCTACGGCAGCGTCGCCACCCTGGCCAATTTCGATGACATTGACGCCGAAACTCAGATCGGGTTGGCCGGATTTTGCGGCGAGCTTTACGGCTTGATCCGCAGCGATCACACCTTCTCTCGTTGCGAGAACCAACGGGTGATTTTCGAGATGAGGGAGGAGCTTTTCGATATCGGCCAACTTTGGTGCGGTCGATGGGAAAACTGGATAGGGAATCGGTTCTACACCCGCTCTTCTGCCTAACGCTTTTGCAAAACGAGAGCTTATCGCGGGTCGTTGTTGCTGGATCGTTTGGGTTTGATCTTCCACCCGGGCGATCTCGACATCGAGCCGCAGACTGGATGCGAGATTACCGCCGCCGCGGACGCGTTCTTTCACGACGGGTTTCAGCTGCTCAAGCAATTCCTGATTTTCCTTCGCAATTTTTTCGGCGACAGCGAGGTAGGCGTATTCGAAATACAAACTGCCCGTTTCCTCAATTGTCGAAAGCCGCGTCGCTTCGTATTTTCGAAAAGCCTGACGCGCTTTTGAGTCGGCGATCTCGCGGGCGAGTTTCAGCTTGCCCGGCCATGGGGTCATTTGTGAAAGCGAAACGATGCGCTCTTGCGGACCCGTTCGGGTTTCGACGGATGATAGAAATTCGGTGTAACTCAGCTTCGGATCAGGCAATGCGCCGCGTTGAATGCCGATCAGATTCGCTGCTTGAACCCGATGAAATTCGGCTTTCAGCATAGGATTTGCCGCTAACGACTCGCGCAATGCCGCGCCGAGCGTGAGCGGTTTATCTTCCGCGCACGCGAAGTTTCCAATGAGAAAAAGGAGTGCTACGAACCAACCCTGTTGGTTCATCGAACGGACCCTGTTGGATCGTGATGTCATGTTTTTGGGTGTGTGAATTTTAGAAAAATAAAAATGCAAGTAAGAGGCATGGCCCCGCCTTGGTAGGAGGGGACCAAGACGGAGAATGGATGGGAAGCGCGAGTGCGAGCGCGTTAATTTCCGTCAATGGAAAGACGGGCCCATGCCAAAGTTGGCAACGTTGCCGAATGGATCAGATCTCTAAATCAAACAAGGAACACGGCCAGAATGGCACAGCGTTCCCGCGCCGACGGCGAAAGGTCAGGCCTCGACGGAAGGCTGTTGGAATGACCGAACGTTGAATTCGACGGTGCACTCAAAAAGTGAAGGTTCGCGATCGCTTCAATGGAAAATAGATTTTCGGCGAGTTTTAAAATCGGAGCAGGAAGAGCTTCGGTAGCGAATTTGGCCTCCATGGGAGCGGCCTGTTTTTCGCAGTTGCAGGGAGATTTTTCCTGAGTGGGCGGTGAGTGACAACAAGTTGGAGTGCCTTCGTTCGCCTCCAGCACACAGCAACAAATCGGCAATGACGCAAAGAGCGTCAGGGCGATTAGAAGGCTGGCACGAATGAATCTCATTGAATGAATAATGTCACATTTTAGGACGTGGACAAAGCATTTTAATTTATCCGCGTTCCTAAAGCGTAACAGAACCGGTTTCTTTTCCACTAAAGTGAAAGGTGGAATTTTTCTCCGATTTTCGTAGATAGGAGTTTTGCACAAAGGCGGACCAAGGTAACCTTGGATTGTATCCGTATCATCGAAAATGGGTCGTTCGCCGAGTGAATATGATTAAGAAAATTGTCCTACCCATCATCTTTGCCATCTTGGCTTATGGATTTTGGCTAAGCCCGGATTTCAAGGAAATTGCTGCCGGGGTTTCTATTTTCCTCTTTGGCATAATTGCTCTGGAGGAAGTGTTTAAGGCTTTTACCGGCGGCACGCTTGAGAGCTTGTTGCGTCGCTGATCCTCCGGGAATCGTGAATTATCAGGGCAATATCTCTGTCGATGGGATGCCTTTCGATGGGACGCGCTTTTTAAAATTCGCGCTGGTCAATAACAGCGGGGCGCAAGCCTAAACTGAACGAACGCTCCAGATTGGAGAGTGTTGCCTCCCTTCGCATCACCAAAAGCGCCATCCTTCGGGTCCTAATCCCTCGCCATTTCCTCCAGCTTCCGCAGCCGTTGCTCAACGGATTTGCGTTCGGCTTTTAGCTCGGCTCGCAATTCCTCAATCTCCCGGTCACGCTCCAGCAGCTGCTGGTCGTGACGCTTGCGTTCATCTTGCATTTCGTTGAGCAACATCGGTGCGAGCAGATGATACTTCACCGTCTCCGGCTGGCCATCTTTGTTGAACACTGCCAACTCCGGGAAGACCTTGGCCACTTCCTCAGCAATCAGGCCGAATTGGACGGGATGTTCGTCCCCGTTCTGCGCCTGCTTGTATTCAAAGGTCACTGGTCGCAGCTGCGAGATGCGCTCGCTCACGCCGAAGTCCTTCATCGGGCGGATGTTCTGTTTGTAGCGGCGTGAGGACGACACCGTGCCCAGCTGACCTTCGCTGTCGACCATCACGGTGACGGCGTCGGCCAGCCCGGTGGTCGCGCCGCGAATCCCGGCGATGAATGCGCGAGTCTGATTGCCATCGCCAATCCGGGTGGTGGAGGCCTCCGCTGCGACGCCGGGATGGCCAATCACGATGTTGTTGCTGCCGGTCGTCAGGAGTCCGGCACCAGAT
>Ga0307488_10004132_pt1 | contig 12124 bp, 11 predicted proteins | sample SB02metaG_FD_202248 | JGI IMG/M metagenome (GOLD analysis project Ga0307488, IMG submission 202248) | Sea-ice brine microbial communities from Beaufort Sea near Barrow, Alaska, United States - SB 0.2 | ecosystem: Environmental > Aquatic > Marine > Coastal | place: USA: Alaska | collected...
TGACTGTGCGGTAATAGGTATGGTCTGGTTCCAAGTATTGTTACACGTCTTTGGTTAGAAGTGCTCTATTAATAGAAGCGCCCGGTGCCGATTGACGGTAGGGCCGCAGTGTATAAGGCATACATGAGGAGTAGAGTACGGAGCCGCCATGAGGCGACGCAGCAATCGCGTAAACAGTGCGTATTTAGAGATGCCTTTAAGTCATTGATAAAATTCGCTTGTTATATGCTTTTTTTTTCCGTTTAATGCGAAGATGAACATAGATAAACCCGTTAATAAGCCATTATGCACTTCATTTGACACTTCATTTTTTATTGGCTTGCGTTATATCAAAGCCAAGCGCCGCCACCAATTTATTTCATTTATCAGTGGTTTTTCTTTGATAGGGATGGCGTTGGGTACGCTGGCATTAATTGTAGTGTTGTCGGTGATGAATGGTTTTGATCGAGAAATTAAACAGCGAATATTAAGTGTTGTTCCCCATGGGTTTATTGATGAGTTGCCCGCCCTGCAAGATTGGGAGGGTTTATCCTCGGTAATATCGACCACGCCTCACCTTGTGGCTTCAGCTCCTTACATCAGTGGCTACGCCATGTTGAGTTCCAAGCAAAGCGTACAAGGTGCTCAGCTACAAGGGATTCTCCCTGATCAAGAACGCGCAGTATCTGTTATTGATACTTATATGTACCGCGGTGATACTCAGCAGTTACAACAGGGTGAATTTGGTATTGTCTTAGGGCGAATACTGGCGAGCCGTTTGCGTGTTGATATCGGTGATTCGGTACTGATGACATTGTCAGATATTTCTATTACCCCTGCGGGCATATTCCCCCGGACTAAACGTTTTACCGTGGTAGGTATTTTTGAAGTGGGTGCGCAGGTCGATCAATCCTTAGCCATGATTCATTTAGGTGATGCGCAAAAAATGTTTCGTTACGGCGATAAAGTACAAGGCTTGCGGGTTAAATTCGACGATATTTATCAAGCACAAGAGAAAATAGCTGTACTGCAGAAGCAACTAGGTGATCAATACCAGTTAACTGATTGGAGTCAGACGCAGGGCAGTCTGTTTCAAGCAGTACAGATGGAAAAACGTATGGTGACATTGCTATTACTGATTATTGTGGCGGTTGCAGCACTCAATATTGTTACCGGCCTGATGCTTATGGTGGCGGATAAACGAGGCGATATTGCTGTTCTGCGGACTCTGGGAATGACGACGAAACACATCATGTGTATTTTTATCACTCAGGGTAGTGTGGTGGGTATGGTGGGGATTGCAGTGGGAGCAGTATTCGGGTGTTTGTTGGCGGTATCAATTAGTGAGGTCATTGCGGCGTTTGAAGCGTTATTCGGCATCTATGTATTTGATCCTAATGTGTATTTTATTAGTCAAATACCCTCGGAGTTACGCTGGGGTGATGTATTGTTTATTTGTGTCTCGGGTATTTCAATGAGTATCTTAGCCACACTTTACCCTGCGTATTGTGCCGCGCAAATTGCACCGGCGGAGGTGTTACGTTATGAATAATTCTATAGAAGCAGCAAGCATGGAAACAAAAAGTGCAGAAACAAAGAGTGCAGAAGTAGAAAACACAGAATTGTCTGCTGTACTGGAATGCCAGGGTGTGCAAAAAATATATCAAGAAGGCCCTCACGCGATTACGGTACTCGATAATACCGATCTATTATTGCTGCCTGGGGAGCGTTTAGCGATTATCGGTAGTTCCGGCTCAGGTAAAAGTACTTTATTGAATCTATTGGGTGGTTTAGATACCCCTACTGCGGGCGAAGTGTATGTGGCGGGACAACTGCTTTCTGAGCTGGATGATGATACGCGAGGACGATTACGTAATCGTCACTTAGGTTTTGTATACCAATTTCATCATTTATTGGGTGAGTTTACGGCTTTAGAAAATGTCATGATGCCTTTATTGATCGGGGGTGTGGATCGGCAAGTGGCAAAGCAGCACGCGGATGCTATGTTGACACGTGTTGGCTTGGCAAAACGTAATCAGCATAAACCAGCCGAGCTGTCAGGCGGCGAACGACAGCGGGTTGCCATTGCGCGAGCTATTGTGACCGAGCCGTCTTGCGTATTGATGGATGAGCCAACAGGCAATCTAGATGAAGATACAGCACATTCGATAGAAGTCTTATTAATGGAATTAAACCAGAGTATTAATCTGAGCTTTATTATCGTGACGCACGATAAACGTCTCGCCTCTAGTATGGACCGCGTTTTAGAATTACGGGAAGGGCGCTTGTTCCCTCATGTCTAATATTATGTCTAACGCTATACCTAAGTATCCGCCCGGTAGTATATTCCGCTCAGTCAGTGTGTTGCTAGGCTTGAGATATACCCTTGCGCGTCAGCGTAGTCGGTCGGTCGCGTTTATTTCTCGCGTCACTATGATAGGTATTGTCTTGGGTGTGAGTTTACTGATTACCGTATTGTCGGTGATGAATGGTTTCGATAAAGAGTTACGTGAGCGCATATTACAAATTATGCCCCAAGTGACGCTCTATCAATCGGGAGGAATGCAGGACTGGGCCGCATTGCGTGAGCAACTACTCAGCAGTGCAGAGGTCGGTAATGGGGCGATTGTGGGCGTCTCGCCATTTGTTGAGCTACAAGGCATGATAAATGTAGGTAACAGTACCGAGCCGGCTCTGATATATGGGATTGATCATCAGTTGGAATCTACGACATCGATTATTTATAATTTTCTAGCCCCTGAGACACGCCTTGCTTTGGTCAATGACAAGGATGCCATTGTGTTAGGTCGAGGGCTTGCTGATCGTCTGGGAGTAGAAGCAGGACGTCGTGTGAGTATAATAATTCCTCGTGCGGAGGGACAATTACAAGCGTCATCACAGGCGCCCGCAATACGTCGATTACGCGTGATTGATATACTGGATACCGGCACTGAGATTGATGACGCGCTTGCCTTAATGGATATCCGAGGCGCAGCTTTATTATCACCGTATAGCCAGTCGGTGACTGACATAGCGTCTTCGGCACGAGGTGTTGAGGGTAGACGTGTTGAGAGTCAGGCAGTGTCATCTAATGCTTTTAGCGTATCGGGTGTGCACATTAAATTAGATGATTTATTTGCCGCATCCAGTGTTGCCAATACCTTGCAGATGCAACTGCCTTATGGTTTCTATAGCACTAATTGGACACGTACCCACGGTAATATTTATTACGCCATTCAAATGTCGAAAAAGCTGGTGAGTTTATTATTGTTACTGATTATAGCTATCGCTGCGTTTAATGTCGTGTCGACGTTAGTGATGGTGGTGTTAGACAAGCAAAGTGATATCGCTATATTACGTACCTTGGGTGCAAGTAACCGCCAAATAATGGGTCTTTTTATGGTTCAAGGCGCAGTGATTAGCGTGATAGGAACATTGATAGGGATCTGTCTGGGGGTGATTTTAGCGCTGTTCGTACAAGACATTGTGGTGCTGATCGAGCAGTTATTCTCCATACAGTTTCTTAAAAGTGATATCTATCCTATTAGCTATTTACCGGCGCAGTTATTGTGGAGTGATGTGCTGTTAGTCGCCATAGTGAGCTTGTTGATGAGCTTTTTAGCGACACTGTACCCAGCTTGGCGTGCTTCAAAAGTGCTGCCCGCAGAAGCGTTGCGTTATGACTAATGCCATCTATTCGTCAGGTTCTTTTTGATCGGTAGTGGATGTATCTGACGTGAAGAAACCTTCACGTATTTTCTTACGTTTACGCCACCGGTGAATAACATGCCATCGCCATGCAATATTAATAATAGTGTAACTTGTTACGCCGCATACTGCCCCTGTAATTAACGATCCCACAAAGAGGGGTTTCCAAATTCGCGTAAGCTCTCCGTTAACCCATTCCACCGTGAAGGACACATTAATATTCATTGCAGGGGAGTCTAATATCCAGGCACCTAGCGAGTAGGTGGCAAAAAATATGGGTGGAATCGTAATGGGATTAGTTATCCACACTAGAGTCAACGCGATAGGAAGGTTACAACGGACCCATAAAGCGATAATAGTGGCTGCAATCATCTGGGCGGGCATCGGTAAAAAAGCGAGAAACATGCCTACTAAAAATGCCATCGATACAGAATATCGGTTCAAGTGAAATAAGTTAGGATCGTCTACTACTGGCCCTAAAAAGCGGATAGAAGGGTGATCTTGGATAAACTGCTGAGAAGGAAGAAAGCGCTTTAAAAACTTCTTAGGCATAAACGGCTATCTCTAAAGGCGGTACACCCAAGCGCACGCAGACTGCTGACACTATCGATGTAAAAATTAGACGCATTATGCCTCGTATTGCTTGGCTTCGCTACTGGTCAGTGCGCTATTTTCTGGTGTTTCATGAGCGAAATCAATACAATGGCACAACGGTATGAATCTTTTTCGGTTTTTATAGTCCTATGTCCCAGACAGGATTTATAAGTTGATTTCACCCTATACTAACATGCTAAAACAATGCTTCTTGCTCGTGTTAACTCTTGAGAACCGGCTTTGTTTAGGTATAAATACCCAGTAATAATCAGGAGTATCTGTTGAATATACTATCGGCCGATATGTCGAACCTTTTAGACTGTAATGAACAGATACTGGCTGTTGCCAGTAAGATGATTCGGCAATTACCTAAAGAAAAATATAATCACGTAGAGCGCCCTTATTTCGAGTCTTGTTTGGGCAAGCACATGCGACATATTGTCGACCACTATTTATGTTTCATTCGAGATGTTGATAGTGGTGTGATCAATTATGAAAAGCGTCAACGCGATACGCAAATTGAAACCGACAAAGACTACGCTCTTCGTATTATCGATAATATTCGTCATTTTTTTGAAGAGGCAATGCGCAACAGCGTTCAAGATGCCTCGTTGTCTGTTTTATTGTGTAACGATGTCAATCTACCGGAAGGTGAAGCTACGCAATCATCTGTGCGTCGAGAGCTGCAATTTCTTCATGGACACTCAGTCCATCATTACGCATTAATAGCAACGATGTTACGATTTTACGGCATTAGCACCGACCGAGAGTTGGGTGTTGCTCCTTCTACGTTGCTGTATGAAAAAAAGAGAAAAAACACCCGGAATATGAAAAAACCGCAAAGGTATCCGCGTGATGTTGACACCTAAAACGAGCGTTCTGTGATGATGCGTTATCGTCAACGTCAACGCATCTTGTCTACCTTTAAAAGAGCTCTGCGTTGGGAGTTCTGGCCCATGAGTATTTTTTACGCGCCGGTAGTTATCTATATAGTGAGTTTAGTGGTTCGTTACAGAGGGTTAACATTTACCGCAGTAAACCCTGGTCTGCTAGGCAGTGGCTTTATTGGTGAAAATAAAAGTGACAGCTTGTTGACGTTACAACAGCATAGTCCAGAAATGACAGCTAAAACCTGCTTGATTATGCGCTCTACCTGCTTAGAAGAAAAATGCTTACAAAGTCAGTACTTTATGCGGCAGTATGCATTATGTTATCCAGTGGTGCTAAAACCTGATTTTGGGCAGCGAGGAATCGATGTTGAGATTGTGCATAACGAAACCGATTTAAGAGCTTACTTAGCCACAGCAGCGTGTGACACTGTGTTACAAGAATACATTGTGGGTGTCGAATTCGGTGTGTTTTATGTACGTCAACCTGACCAGTTGCAAGGTAGTATATTTTCTCTTACGCACAAATGTTTTCCTTATGTAGTAGGTGATGGAGTCCGTTCGTTAGAGCAGCTTATTTGCGAGCATCCACGTTTACATTATATGGCCGCATTTTTATTTGAGAAACACCAAGCGTATTTACACACTATTCCAGTCAACAATGAGCAGGTTGATGTGGTGACCCTAGGTAGCCATTGTCGAGGATCATTATTTTTAGAAGGCGAATCATATTTAACGCCGTCGCTAGAAGAAAAAATCGATGTGATAAGCCAGCATATTACCGGTTTTTATTTTGGGCGTTACGATATACGCGCCGAGAGTATAGAGGCATTTCAGCGCGGCGAGTGTAAAGTGATAGAGGTAAACGGAGTGACGTCAGAGTCAACCAACATGTATGATCCTCGCTACAGCCTTTTTGATGCTTACCGTATTCTTTTTAATCAGTGGCAGCTGGCGTTTCAAATAGGCCAAAAAAACATCCATTTAGGTCATGTGACCATGAGTGTAAGAGAACTGATTAATAAAGTTCGAATAATGAATTCGGGTACCCAGCAGTAAAAGACAGTAGTGAAAAGAATAATAGCAACAATATGTAAATAACAGCAGTAATCAATAGTAATAACAAAACATGAGTGCTGATAATGACCGTCACAGTAATAAATGATAATGCCGTAGTCGACAATCGCGTGAGCAACGATGCTGTGAACGACAGCGTGTTGACCACTAAAGGGATCGATATGTTGAATGACTTGTGTCAGCCGCCGCATACTAGCGCCGGTCCATATACTGTTAGGTTTGCGCAAACATTAGAAGAAGTACACGCCGCGCAAGCCTTACGCTATCGTATTTTTTATCAAGAAAAAAAAGGCTGTCCGACCTTAGAAATGAAAACGGCTCAGCGTGACATTGATGAGTGGGATGACGGCGGTTTTCACGTGGTGGTGCTCGATACTCGGGCAGACAAACAGCCGACAGTAGTGGGCACATTACGACTTTTTTATAGCGAGTGCTTCGCCCCAGAACAGCATTTTTATACAGAAGAAAAGTTTGATCTAAGTAGAATTAAAACACACTTTGGTTCTGCTTTAGAGTTAAGTCGATTTTGCATCGACCCAGATGGGCGCGGTGGTGTGATTTTAATGTTGATTTGGAAGTATGCTATGAGTTTTATTCAGGATAATAATATTCCTGTGATGGTAGGATGTGCCAGCTTTTCAGGAGTGGATGTAGATCAACATTTGCCCATTCTACAATATTTGTACGAGCATCATCTGGCCGCTGAATCATTGCGTCCCGAGCCTAAGGTAAAAGACTATATTAATTTAACTGAATTATATAAGCCATCTGCAGATTGGCAAGAGGCACAAAAATCTATCCCTACGTTGTTGCGCGGCTATTTAAAGTTAGGTGCAAAAATTAGCGACGCGGCTATTATTGATCCCGCCTTTAATACCGTATACGTGGCTATTTATGTCGAAACACAATATATGCTAACAACCAACCCAAACTTGGTGACACATGTCTGATAACATCGTAAATGAGACTTCGCCCGCGCATCAAAAGAATGATTCGACGGTGCCAACCCTTCCTCTATTCCACTCGTTAAAAGTCGTCGTATCAACAGTTTTACTAGGGATATGGATTGTTGTAATGTTGCTTGTCCATTCATCTTGGAAAATACTACAGTTGCCATATATAGAACGGTGTTATCTTGTTTTTCACCGCGGCTGCTGCGGGTTGTTTAATTTACGTTGTCAAGTGAACGGGAAGGTGTCATCGGTGACGCCGACGTTATTCCTATCCAATCATGTTTCTTACCTTGATGTTTTTGTGTTGGGTAGATATATACCCGCTTTTTTTATTGCTAAAGCAGAAGTGGCGAACTGGCCGATACTCGGTTGGTTAGCTAAAGCACAAAACACCTTATTTTTTGAACGCAATAGCAAAAAAGTGAGTGGTCAAATGCAGGTGATGGCAGATCACTTTGATCAACAAGGTAGCTTAATCTTATTTCCAGAAGGCACCAGTACCAACGGTGAGTACGTTCAACCGTTTAAATCCAGTTTGTTGCAGTCGGTAGAGTTAAGTAGCGAAACAGTAATGATTCAGCCAGTGACACTAGTTTATGCGCGTTATCAAGGTGAACCGATGGATCGTCAGCGGCGTGATCAGTACGCATGGTATGCTACGATGCCTTTTGCATCACATTTTTTTACGGCCTTAGGCCTAGCCCGTGCTGAGGTTATAATTACTTTTCATGCGCCAGTGACGTTAGCGCAATTTGAAAGTCGCAAGACCTGTGCATTAGCGTGCCAGAAGCGGGTAGCGACTGCATTAGCAGATCACTTACAGCCACCCCAATAAAATCAAATAATACCCACTTACTTTTGAGTTTGCCCATGATGTCTGCACACGATGTGCTAAAAAATACCTTCGGGTACGATGCGTTTCGCGGCGAGCAGCAAGCCATTGTTGATGCGCTGATAGCGGGTGAAGATTCTCTGGTGATTATGCCAACGGGTGGCGGTAAATCGCTATGCTATCAAATCCCTTCTTTAGTGCGGGAAGGCTGTGGCGTGGTGATTTCACCATTAATCGCCTTAATGCAAGATCAAGTCGACGCACTAAAAGAACTGGGCATTCGTGCTGGTTTTCTTAATTCAAGCCAAGATCCAAGTGAAAGCTACCTTATCGAAAATGCCTTGGTAAGTGGTGAATTAGATCTATTATACATTGCCCCAGAGCGCTTGAATCAAGCGAGAATGATCAATCTTCTGCAGCAAGCCACTATCGCACTGTTTGCGATTGATGAGGCCCATTGTGTTTCTCAGTGGGGACATGACTTTCGCTCAGATTATTTACGCTTACAGCATTTGGCTGACACTTTTCCTAACGTACCGCGAATAGCGTTAACGGCCACGGCAGATGCACGTACTCAACAAGAAATTATAGCGCGTCTGTGTTTAGCACATGGTAAACAATTTGTGGCAGGCTTTGATCGCCCGAACATCTTTTATCAAATTGAATTAAAACATCAGCCTAAACAACAGCTATTGCGATTTATTAATGAGCAGCATGTTGATGATAGCGGTATTGTGTACTGCTTATCGCGTAAAAAAACTGAAGATATTGCGGCATTGCTAACCACTGAAGGGTTCACTGCGCTGGCGTATCATGCGGGTCTGCCACACGAAAAGAGAGCCTTGCATCAGAAACGTTTTTTACGCGAAGAAAAAATTATTATAGTAGCGACTATCGCATTTGGTATGGGTATTGATAAACCCGATGTGCGGTTTGTAGCACATTTAGACTTGCCAAAAAGTATCGAAGCTTATTACCAAGAAACAGGGCGGTCAGGACGCGATGGTGAACCGGCAAATGCGTGGATGGTGTATGGTCTAGAAGACGTCATCAAGCTACGTGAAATGATGGGCTCTGCAGTAGGTGGGACGGAAGAAAAGAACGAGTTTAAGCGCATCGAACATCAAAAGTTAGAAGCGATGCTGGGCTTGTGTGAGATAACCACTTGTCGTCGTCACGCCTTGTTAAGTTATTTTGGTGATGATTCCGTTGCCAAGTGTGGCCATTGCGACATGTGCAAAAAACCTGCAGAAACATGGGATGGTACCGAGGCTGCGCAAAAAGCCATTAGCTGTGCCTATCGTACTGACCAACGATTTGGTGTTAATCATCTAATAGATGTTCTGAGTGGTGCAAATAACGAAAAAATCAAACAATTTTCTCATCATAAACTGAGTGTTTATGGTATCGGTAAATCACTCAATAAAGTGCAGTGGCGTTCGGTGTATAGACAATTAATTGCGCGTAATTTATTGCAGGTCGATTTTGCTAATTTCAACCGTGTTGTGCTAACAGAAAATTGTCGTAGCTTACTGCGTGGTGAATCTAGTATAGAGCTACGCAAAGATGCAGCGCACAAGTCGCCGTTGCGTAAATCAGGTGGTTCGGTTAAGGCAACGTTAGATCAGCAAAAAACTGAGCTTTGGGAATCGCTCCGTGAATGTCGCTCAAGTTTAGCGCAGGAAAAAGGTGTGCCACCTTATGTGGTTTTTCACGATAGTGTATTGATGCAAATGATTGACGAGATGCCGTTGACCACATCACACTTTGCTACGTTGAGTGGTGTCGGACAAAAAAAATGTGACCAATATGCAGAAGCATTTATAGGTGTATTGCATGAGCATGGCGACAAGCAAAAGAATCATCGCTACGGTAGTGACGACTTTTCGCCGACGGTATTAGATACCCATCAGATGATAAATGCAGGTGAGACACCAGAATCTATTGCCAAGCAGCGGCAATTAGCCGTGTCGACGGTGTATGCCCACGTAGCTCGACTTATTCGTCACAATAAAGTTCAATTAGGGCAGGTGGTAGACCTACCTAAAAATAAAATAGACATCATAGAAAATACCTTTGTTGATTGTGGAATGATGGACGACACCGTAAGATTAAAGCCTGCTTATGATGCTTTATTGGAAAAGTATCACTACAATATTTTGCGTTGTCTACACGCTGATTTTTTACGTCGTTTATAATTTTATTCTACTGTTTATTGCCGCAGTCTAAAGCGTATTTACACTTTTTTATTGTTTATATGTCCGGTCTTCAGAGGTTACAACCTTAAAGTTTGTGATGTGGTAAATTTTCTCAATTTCATGGCACAGAGAGTGATTTATGGCGAGTAAACTGGAAAAAATACGACGTTAATGCGTTTTATGATGAAGACATTAGTGAGGGAGGTGAACGCCGACTCCCCGCCAAAGAGTGAATAAATTATCTACAGTCTCTAGGTAAAGAAGAAAGACATCGTCGCCAGAAATTCTCCGATGCCGCTATTCAGTATATGGGCATTACGTTTAAGGTCTACCCTGAAGAAGGTAATATTGATCGTCTATGGACTTTTGATATCATCCCAAGAACCATTTCTGCGAAGCAGTGGAGTGTGGCTGAAAAGAGGTTGATGCAGCGTCTAGAAGCGTTAAATCTGTGTATTAATGAAGTGTATAACGACCAGTGTACCCTTAATGATAATAATTCCTCGCCTCATTAGCAGGGTGCTCACAGTCTCGCTTCGATGACGGTAAATTATTGATCTAGGCAGTTAAAGGTTTGACGCATAAAATATTCACTGAATTTGAACATCCCCCAGATTTTTCGACCGTCGCGACACTATTGACCGAAGTCTTATAAAATATGAGCGGCGCGTGTCAATATGTTTGCGCATTTAGCCATCGGTTATTTAATGTCACTGGGTTATCCATCGCGATACATCAGCAGTTATTTAGAAACACTACCGCTACCGGCACAAAAGTCGGTGCAGATGCCCGCCTAGTTTACGGTGTGCTCTTCCAGAGAGATGAGAGGAGAGGGGGGAATGGTTTGAATTTTATCCGACTAACGGTACTGTCACGTTATGTAGCATATTGTTGCTGCACAGGGACGAGATTATTCTGACGTGACCACGCTGCAGGGCATGGTATTATGTGGTGGGGGGTCGCAAACGTTACCCTTTTTCGTTGATGTTGCACGCGTCGAATAGGATTGTTTTAGAGCGCTAATAAATAGAATTAGTGGAATTAAACAGGAGAACTAAAAAAAATGCGTTCACTCATTTTATATCACACGCTAGGTTGCCATCTTTGTGATTTAGCAAAAGAACAGGTCGAGCCGCTGCTCGCCGAACATGATTTATGTTTAGTCGAAATTGATATTGCGGATGACGATATGCTGGTAGAAAAATACGGTGAGAGAATCCCGGTGATTCAACTACAGGGGACGGTCGCATTAGCCGAACACGAATCTACGAGCGAATACGATCTAGGATGGCCTTTTGACACTGCCGGAGTACATAGCTGGTTACTAAAAAATATATAATGATAATCAATTTATGTTGCTAGTTTTTTAAATCTTGTATGTTCACTTGACGACTATTTTCTCTTCACTGCGAGTTGACAGTTCGCAGTTTTTTTCTTGCTCTAATAAAGGCTATCGAGATAAGCTCCCCAAAAGGCGTGTCAAAAGATTATCTGTCACTGAAAATAAACCAATGGTTAAGTAGCCTTCAGGATTTTTTTTATTAATTCTCTCACCGAGATCTTCGCATATCTTCGTATTCATCATAGTTGTTTCGACTAGTATTGTCGGTTTATGGTCTAAACTACTCAGTGCCAACAAGTTAAACCAATCACGTCAATTATTTAATTTTAGTGTAGTGTAATGGCTACTTGCTTGACACCATCAACTTTTTTAACTTGTGCGTACCTTTCAGAGTTTACTGTTCTTAATAAATGATAGTTAAGTCTAACCGCTGCAGAAATAATACTGATTGCATCATCTCGATTGTCTTCAGGCGTGTTGAATTGGCTAATAAGTTGTCATGCCAATCCCCCCTATTACGAGACATTTTTTGCCCGATAATATTTTTTTTTTGC
>Ga0307488_10004134_pt1 | contig 12122 bp, 9 predicted proteins | sample SB02metaG_FD_202248 | JGI IMG/M metagenome (GOLD analysis project Ga0307488, IMG submission 202248) | Sea-ice brine microbial communities from Beaufort Sea near Barrow, Alaska, United States - SB 0.2 | ecosystem: Environmental > Aquatic > Marine > Coastal | place: USA: Alaska | collected 2017-05-06
TTAGCCAAAATGAATATTCAAGCAGGCCAATTAACCGCTGCCAAGCAGTTACTCAAACACCCTGTTAGCAAATTAAAACCGTTACATCGTAATTTATTTGGTTTGTGGTTAATCACACAATCCATGTTTCAAAGATGGTGAATCTTAAGTGAGTTAACCTTCAAGCTGCCCGTCCAAATTCATTTTAGTTAGAGGAAAAAACATGAAACTTAACGCAATTTGTATTATTAAAAACGAAGCCGATATTCTTCTCGAAACTTTAGATAATGCCCTTAGATTTTGCGACACTATTTATGTGTTTGATAACTGTTCAACCGACGGCAGTTGGGAGCTTATTTGCGAGAAAGCGCTTAATGATAAGCGTATTGTGATTACTGCTCATACCGATGAAATCTACCGTAATCAGTTTAGAAACCGGGTATATAATATGTTTCATCATCGTTTTAGCGCATCAGATTGGTGGTACATTTTAGACGCCGATGAAATGCTCACCGAAGATCCACGACCGATGATAGTGAAAGCCATGCAACGCAATAAAAATCAAATGCGCGTATGGCAAGCACAGTTTTATTTTACGGATAATGATTTAGCCGTTTATGATCAAGAAGACAAATCATTAAATGTATCTGAGCGTCGCCATTATTACCGAATTAACTGGCGTGAGCCGCGTTTCTTTAGAAATTCACCCAGCGAAAAGTGGCCAGAAAATATCAGTGGTAAAGTGCCTCCTTTCTGCCAAAACTTGTACCATCCATCGCCAATCTGTCGTCACTATGCAGAGCGTACACCCGAACAAATCAAGATGCGTCGCGAAATTCGCTTAAGTAATCCTTACAGTTTTTTGCATGTTAAAAACAAATCTGACGATGATTGGTTAAAGCGTTCAAAAGATTGTTTTTATTACCAAAAAGGGGAAGAAATGGTATTTCCACTAATTGACAGATTGATCTATTACGCCAATCAAACTAGATACTGGTTGATATGGAGGGCTAAAAACGTTTTGTCTGTAAAGACTATGCTGTTGAGCAAAGTAGACAAAAGTGTGTAGTTTTATTTGAGGTGTTATTGATGGTATGTGGGGGCAGTTAAAGCTGCTTTTTTACTTAAAGCGCCGTTTCTTCATGGGCAGGCTATTGAGTAAAGACACCGCGCTCCTCTTTTAAAGAATATTACAATATCAACCTCATTCTTCTGAAACGAGGTTTGTGTCTTCAATAAACTCCGTGGTTTCGGTCTCCCGATCGGCTTTGCTAATGTATTTAGACTTATTATTTGGGTGCAATTTGGCATTTGCCTTTTTGACTCGCGCTCTTAAAATCTGATTACCTTTTTTACGACGGTTCATTTTGTATCTTCTTCATTTATTAACAGCTGTATAATATCACTTTCGAACAGTGAACCAAATTGTATAACGCGTCCTTTTGCATTTTAGTTTGCAAAAAGTATTTAATAATATGGACTAGTGTCATGAGGCGGGTGTTAAAATAGCAGCAAGAGGTATCAACTTTACTGGTGTAAAAGTACCGCTATAAAAGTCAGTGTATAAAAATGTAGGTTCTACATATTTATATCAAGTCATCTCAGGATTGCAGTCTAAGCATAAGCTGATGCGCACTGGCTAGATCCGCCATAGTATTTATTCTTGGTTCATTCTAAATTGATTCAAATCAACTTCATTTATAGAGATACGCATACACTGACTTTAGTTATTAATGAATGTTGTAAAGTCAAAGCCGATTTTTTAAATTGAATATCAGGAGCTAAAGTGTCTATTCATCATCGTACCTATACAAGGATCCCATTAGCTTTAGAGGTCCATCTTCAATTTAAAGGTGAAAATTTAGGGCATGCTTTTACACGAAATATTAATTCATTTGGCGCCTTTATAGAATTACCCAAGCCTGAGCTAGCCACTAACGACTTTATCAAAATATATTTTTGGCACAAAGATGGAACCCCTAGTTGTGTGGTTCAAAAAGGTATGGTGATGCACCGCAATAAAGAAGGTGTGGGGGTTATATTTGCTACTGACACTGAAGAGTTTCGCAACATGTTGCTCCAAGAAATGACCCAAGCAGGCCTCATCGCAATGGCTATTAGACTGGGGCTAGCCAACTAAATTCTTATCTTAGAGTGCGTGTTCTTCCAATACAGGGATATTTTACGAGCATTAAAGGTGATGGAAACGGCTGCGTTTCATGATTTAGAACAGGCTACTAATGTCATGCAGGAATGGCTCGATATGAGCATTAGGTTTGCTTTAGATGATTTTGGTAAGGGTTACTCATCGCTGGTTTATCTGAGGATCCTCCCCGCAACCTCAGTTAAAATAGACTAAATGTTTAATACAACTATGTTAACTGACTCGACCGATAGTCGAAGGTGTTATAGGTCTGTCTAAAGCCTTTAAATGTCAAGTGATTGCAGAAGGTGTAGAAACCAGTGAACAAGGAAAAGCATTATTAGGAATGGGTAGTAACGTAGCCCAAGTTTATGCAATAGTTAAGCCTATGCCTGCCAGCGATTTCCCAGTCTGGTTCAAACTGGAAGCCTGATACCTGTTGGTCATCCCTTTGGCCCATAAGTGTTTAAGTCTCACAATTAAATATCTACCCACAAAAAAAAGCAGACAACACAACGCTAAAAAGTGAAGAGTTTAACTTTTTATCGTTGTGTCACTTATTACGATTTCAAAGAATCCGCCCACATTGTTCACCCTTGAAGAAACTCGCTGTCTAATATTTTTATTTCTTTTTAAATCTTAAGATTATTTTAAGACTTCACGTTTATTATTTCATCATAAACTAACAAAAGGTCTTAATGATGCAATTAATGATGCAAGCAGTAGGAACAACATTAGTCAGTGACTACAAAGTGATTGTGTCTTTTGCTGGTCAACGTTTCAACAACATGTCACTTATTCGTCAATTGGCACCTTCAACTAATTCAACTCATTCAACTCATTCAAAGTATGGGTTTAACCTCGATGTTTATCAAAAAAATGATGATGGTCGTTTAGCCGCAGAGCAGTTTATCAAAGAAGGCTTTGCATCGACTTATGGTGCAGATATTGATATTGATATTAGTATGCCTTATCTATTGGTCATTAATAATGGCAATTTCAAAGCGGCTTTGGGGATAAGATCCGCAACAGAAAAATTATTTATTGAACAGTATCTAACCCAACCTATCGAGCATTATGTTTCGCAACACCAAGCAACAGTCGCTCGTGAGCTTATTGCTGAGATTGGCCATCTTTATAGCAATTCAAACAAGTTTACTATTCCATTGTTTCTTACCACTGCAGTTTCATTGTTTTGTAAAGGCTATGAGCATATGGCATTTGCTGGTACTGATCATGTAGTTAAGTTAATAGGCAAAGCAGGTATTGAGTGTCACCACATCGCACCAGCCGATAAAAACAAATTACTAGGGGCATCACAAAAATGGGGCTCTTACTACGAAAAAAAACCTCAAGTTGTCTTCGTTTCTCTCGCCTGCGTAATGAAACTAGTGAATAAGTCACCTCACTTTAAGCAGATGTTTGAGCAACTCGTACCCAAAATTGCACTGACTACTAGCAAGCTTAAAAGGTAATTAAAATGAGTGAACTGATACAAAAACTTTCAAATATCCCCCAAGGGTTGGGGCATCAAGTTGCCATTGAAACCACGGATATCAGTATTACATATGCTGACTTAGCAGCGCGAGTAAAAATATTATCGTTATGGTTGCAAGTGCAAAAGTTCAACTCAGTAGCTTTGCATGCAGACAACTCCATTGATTGGATCGTTGTTGATTTAGCATGCCAAATGGCACAGCTTATTTTTACGCCTATTCCATTATTTTTCACTCAAATCCAGTATGACCAATTACTCTTGTCGGTTAAGCCAAACATTCTTTTCAGCCAACAAAAAATCAAATTTGGTGAGTCTTGTGAATGTGAACACGTAGCGCTTAGTACATACAAATTGACGCAAAATACTAAATTGAAGGCGCCCAATGGAACGGCCAAAATCACTTATACATCAGGCTCAACTGGCACACCCAAAGGGGTCTGTTTAAGCATCAAAAATCAAATGGCAGTGGCTAATGCACTGGTCGCTAGTATTGGTTTACAGAATCCCCGACATTTGTGTTTGTTACCCTTGCCAACCTTACTTGAAAATATCGCTGGCGTGTATTGCCCAATGTTAGCTTCTGGCACGGTGGTAATAGCTAATGATGCAGATCGTGGGTTTGAAGGTAGCCGATTAGTTAACCCCCATGCGCTGTTAAGTTGCATCAGTAAAACTCAGCCAAATAGTTTAATTTTGGTACCCGAGTTACTTCAGGTACTAGTAATGGCAACCAAGAATAACTGGCAACCACCATCGTCACTTAAATTTATTGCTGTGGGTGGTAGCCGAGTGTCAGCCTCATTATTAGCAGACGCCAGAAGTATAGGTTTACCTGTTTATCAAGGTTATGGATTATCGGAATGCAGTTCTGTTGTCTCTATCAATACGCCGCATAACGATGACGTATTAAGTGTAGGAACAGTATTGGAGCACTTAAAAGCAGAAGTCATTAATGACGAGCTAGTCATAACCGGTAATGCCTTTTTAGGATACTTGGAGGACGCTAATTCTTGGTACAAAACCCAGGTCTTTACTGGGGATATCGCCAATATCAAAAACAACAAGATTTACATTCAAGGTCGTATCAAAAACACCATCATCAATTCTTTTGGTCGGAATATTTCTCCTGAGTGGATTGAATCTGAATTACAGGCTACTGGCTTATTTTTACAGTCTGTGGTGTTGGGTGATAGTCGACCTTTTTGTATAGCGGTTTTAGTGCCTATATCAGAGCAAATTATCGAATCTGTTATTAATGACGCTATCAATACAATGAATAGCCACTTACCCGATTATGCACAAATTAAGGACAATATAATCCTGACTCAAGCCATGGGATTTGAAGATGGATTGTATACCGCCAATATGCGTCCGAGACGTGAACAAATTAATCAATATTACCAAGCAAAAATTGCTGCGATTTACGCTAATCACGGCAAACTTGTGATGGTAAAAAAAGGAAAAAACACAATGAGCTTATATCAAAGGCTTTTAAACGAAACGACCACTGAGCGGGATTACTTGTTGTCGTCTCTCATTATTCATCGCTGCTTTTCTGGGGATATTGAAACTGCTGACTATGTGGCATTTTTAAGTCAAGCTTATCATCACGTTAAACATACAGTGCCGTTGTTAATGTCGGTCGGCAGTCGTTTACCTGAAAGCAAAGAATGGTTGCGTGAAGCAGTTGCTGAATATATTGAAGAAGAATTAGGCCATCAAGAATGGATACTAAACGACATTGCAAGCTGTGGTTACGACAAAGAAGAGGTGCGTGCAACCCAGCCTTCAATGGCCACAGAGTTGATGGTCGCATATGCCTATGACATGGTAAATAGAGTTAACCCCCTTGGCTTTTTTGGGATGGTACACGTATTGGAAGGCACAAGTATTGCGATGGCCGATAACGCAGCTAGCAATATTAAAGAGGCTTTAGGTTTGCCTAAAAAAGCGTTTAGCTATTTGGTTTCTCACGGCTCATTAGATATAGAACATGTAAAGTTTTTTGAAACCTTAATGGACAAAATAGATTGTCCAAAAGAGCAAGCACTGATCATTCAAAGTGCCAAACGTTTTTATGTGTTATACGGCAACATCTTCAGAAGCCTAGAAGTGTCTGCTAGCAAAATGAAGGCAGCATAACCTTGGAACATGCAAATAATAGTAAGACTTGCTTAGTCACTGGTGCATCAGGTGGCATAGGCGGAGCCATTGCCAAGGTCCTGTGTGAAAACGGCTACTATGTTTTTATCCAAGGGCGTAACCAAGAAAAACTTGAACAGCTTAAACTTTCAATGACCGAAAACTGTGAAATTTTGGTTGGTGATTTAAACAAATCAGAAGATCGTGCGCAAATTCTTGCTCTGGCTTTTGCCAATAAACCTATCGATTTATTAGTTAATGCTGCAGGTTTATCTAGTTTTGTTGCATTTGAAGCGTCTAAGCCAGAATTAATCAACAATTTGATGCAGACCAATTTGATAACCCCCATGTTGTTTACTCAGGAGTTTTTGGCCAAGTCTAAGTCGATCACAATGTATCACTCTGACCAAGCCCCACTCAACATTATTCAGGTAGGTTCGGCCTTTGGTTATATTGGTTACCCTGGATTTAGTAGCTATTGTGCTTCCAAGTTCGGTTTGCGTGGATTTATTGAGGCTCTTGCTCGTGAATATGCTGATACCCGGATCCGTTTTGGATATTTTGCGCCCCGTGCAACCAATACGAATATAAACGCTGTGAGTGTTGATGACATGAATAAAGCGCTTGGCAACGCAGTAGATAGGGTGGATACGGTAGCTAAAGCCTTTATTATTTTTCTAAACAGTAAAAAACGAGAGCAGGTAGTCGGTTGGCCAGAAAAGCTTTTTGCTCGAATAAACGGATTTATTCCCAAATTAGTCGACAACGCCATTCAGTCTAACCTTTTAATTATTAAGCGTTATTTAAAACAGTCATCACAGCCATGATTGTTTATTTTACTTTAAAGAGGATATTCCTATGACATTTACTCAATCATTGACCAAATTTGGGATAGTAGCTTTATTGACTACATCTTCGTTAGCTGCAATATCTTTTTCTAGCTTTGCGGCAGAAAATTTTAATATACAGCTACTCAACCTTCAACAACAATGGGTACAAGTCAATTATCAACTTGTTGATGATGCTCAAGAAGATGGATTCGAAAACCTTGTTAAACAAGCCCAAAATTTAGTCGCAGCGGATCCCGAAAATGCGAACGGACTAGTCTGGTTGGGTATTATAGAGTCTAGCTATGCTGGGGCGAAAGGAGGTATAGGTGCTTTATCTTTAGCGAAAAAAGCGAAAAAAGCCCTTGAAGAATCGATGAAAATTGACGACTCAGCGCTTAATGGTTCTGCTTATACCAGTCTAGGCACGCTTTATCATAAAGTACCTGGTTGGCCATTTGGTTTTGGTGATGACGATACTGCCAAAGAAATGCTAGAAAAAGCGATGTTAATCAATCCAAATGGTATTGATTCAAACTACTTTTATGGTGAGTTTTTATTTGATGAAAAAGAATATACAAAAGCAAAGAAACACTTAATTATTGCTCTTCAAGCTCCCCCGCGTCAAGAAAGACCGCTAGCAGATGAATTTAGGCGTGTGGAGATTAATCAATTAATGGTCAAAGTTGACAAAAAAATCAACAGAAATTAAGACTGTCAATGGGTGCTTCTAGGGATCCCTACAAGCACCGATTGACAAGGAGCGCCTCATTAAATTTCACAAGAAAAAAGTGAAGGGTTTGGAATGGACATCTATGATGTTTTATACATAGCCGCCAAGACACTATTGTCCCTCTAAGACACTAATCTTAATTTCTTTGTTAATAACTTTCTATTATTGAGACAAACGATAAATGAGTATGGCCGTTTTTCGCATGTTTTTTATAAAACTCGACATATCCGCTACTTCATCTTTAGTGTGGCCACCACTGCCCATTAAGCCTAAACCATCAAGTGACATATCAACATGAGATGCGGCAAAAGAGATATCGGCTGCACCCGCGTTACGTGGATTTACCGCAGTAATTTTTCCATAACCCAAATCCTCACTTACTTGGCTATATAATGCCAATAAATCATTATTTTTAGATGTTTGTGCCATCGGTGGATAACCGGATTGAAACTCTAAAACGGCTGAAGTGTGTCGTAGGTTTTGTGAGACAATAGTTTGCATCACTACTTTAGCCCTTTCCAGTTGCTCTGGGCTTGCGGCACGGATCCCACCCATTACCAGTGTCTCTTTTGCAATGACATTGGTTTTACCAAATGCGCTAAAATTGGATTTGTCGTCTTGCTGGGTAACCCTAGTTCCACCGGCTATCACACCGGGGTTAAAGGACAACAACTTTTCATGCTGAAGCTGAACACGAAATTCATTCAGAATACGTGCCGTTTCAAAAATCGCACCGTCGCCGTTTTCCTCCGTAAAAATTTGCGAAGAATGGGCAGGTTTGCCTTTCACAGTCAGTGACCAATTAACCGAACCACGACGCGAGGTTACTGCAGTGGTAATATTGCTGTCTCCATCTTCAAATCCCAAAGCAATATCAGCCCAAATCGCTGCGTCAATGATGGCTTTTTTTGACAGCGATAATGGTTTGCCACTTGATTCTTCATCACCCGTCATGACCACTTTAATGTTTAATTGTTGCAACAGACCTTGCTTTTGTAGTGCTTGTAAAGCCGCTAACATGATCACATCACCGCCTTTCATGTCAGTAATTCCCGGACCAGCCAAACGTTCGTTAGCAAGTTCAGTGATTGTTTGAAAATCATCATCCTTAGCAAACACCGTATCTAAATGCCCTATTAACAATATTTTTGCAGCACCTGGATGACTAATTGATTCATAAGTCGCAATCAAATGTCCGGCTCGTCCGAATGTATTGCCATCCAGCCATTGAGTAGTAAAGCCTAAAGCATCGTATTTTTGTTTCAGTAGCATACCTACTTGTTTAACTCCGGCGAAATTCATGGTGCCGCTATTAATGTTGACCAGCTGTTTAAGTAAAGCCGTTGACTCGTCGAGTTGGGTATCAACATGTTGGATTATTTGCTGCTCTACGTCCTGATTGGCAGCAACATATGTAGAGCATAAACTACATAAAAGAAGTAATAGTGAGTATTTGTGCAACATATTAGAATGTTCTCGGTCGGAAATATTTAGGCAAAATATTACGCTAGCTAGCGCCAATATGCATCCCTATGTATATATCATTGGCATTCATTTCTTTTTAGTCAGTGATAAGTTAATAGAATCGTTAGTTTCGCTTTCTCATTAACAGCTTTAATAAAGCTGTTAATGAGAAAGCGAAAGCAGGGGCCGCACTTTTCATTTATTCTACTTTTTCACCTGATATTTCTGCGTAACAATCATTACAATAAACAAAATGCCGTTTTTTATCTGGAAGTCTTATGTGTTTGTCGTACCAACAAAGTAATAAAACCGTTACCGCTAACGGTGTAGTATTTCACTATTCCCTTGACGGTAAAATCTCCAATCCGGTATTGGCGTTGGTGAACATGGCCAGTTTTAATTTAACCGCTTGGGAGCCTGTATTGCCGACTCTGTTAGAGTCATATCGTATTTTACGTTTTGATATTCGCGGAACCGGCAAAAGTGCTTGGGGTAAAGACCATGAGTTTACTTTCTCTCAGTATGCAGATGATTTAGCCGCTATTATGGATGTTTTACAGATTCCCAAAGCGTTTGTACTGGGTGTTGCTTATGGTGCTAGAACCGCGGCTCAGTTTGCACTGCGTCATGAAGAAAAGTTGACTGCATTAGGTTTATTTGACGTGGCGTTAACACCCCCGGTTGAGCAATCAGAGCAAAAGGCTTTGGCAGCAAAAGCCAGACAATTATTAGCCGCTGCAGGTGATCCTGAGATTGTGCTTAAAAAATCATGGCGATTTTACGAAAATAGAAACGCTGCGTTTAATGCACATACGGCTCATCAACATGAACCCGATACGTCTGAAATGTTAGGCAACATTAAGGTGCCGGTAATAGTGGCATGCGGTCGCCAAGACATTAACTTGCCTGAAGCGCGACGCATCGCTAATGCTATTCCTGGTGGCAGGTTTGAACTGATGGAGATGACAGGACATGGTTCACCTTTTTATCGGCCTGAGCTTTTTGCAAGTATGCTTAATAATTTTAAGCATCAGTTTATGCTATGACTTTTATCCCGTGTGCTTACGTTAAACGACGAAAGTACCAGTAAAAATACTGGAGGAAAAATTTCATAGTGACGAAATTCCCCCTCCATTAACTGATAGGTTACGCTTGGCTATAAATTACGGGGTGCATGCACAGTAATGCACCCCGTTTATCGTGTTTGCCATCGTCATAGTGTTGGCAACAATAAGCTCCATAGAATCAATATTACCTAATTGGGATAAGAGAAAGCCACCTTAGTCGAAATGCACTAAAGCGGCCTTCAGGATATTAAAACCAGTTGTATTTGAAGTTGACACCAGCCCAGCGCGGTGGATTAACTACGTAGATAGAGTAGTTACCAAAGTCACTGATATCATAACCAAATGTCACGGCTTCTTTGTCAAACACATTATTAACAAATACACTGGCTTCCCAAGTTTCGCCAGAGAAATAGCTCAGCCTGAAATTTGTCAGTGCATAATTACCAGCTTCAGTAGCCTCGGAATTTATCAGGTTAAAGTACTCTTTACCTATATAATTGGTTGATAGCTGGGCAGCAATTCTTGCGCCATCTAGTTCCCATTCTTTACGAATAAGAACGTTTGCGGTTATCTCAGGTGCCAGCAGAGCTTTCTGATCTTTAATGACATTTGCTCCGTCATTTGATGCGCCATTAACTTCGGTATCAAGTACAGATAGACCAAACAAAAAATCCCAACCGTTATCAGTGGCGTAAGTTAATTCGGCTTCACCACCCATAAAAGAGGCTTCAGAATTGATCAATAAACTGGTTGTGCCCGAAAAGAAGAAACCCTGATAATTGTCATAGTCATAATAAAACACGCTGGTATTAAAACGTCCATTACCATCAGCAAAACTTGTTTTAGAACCAATCTCATAAGATGTCAGTACTTCAGGTTCGAAACCCACTTCAGACGCTAAGCTTGCACCATCTGAAGGTGTATTAAAGCCACCTCCTTTGGTGCCTCGGTTATAACCAACGTAAAATAATTGGTCATCACTTGCTTGCCAGTCTAACTGTAACTTGCCAGAAAATTCTGAATCGGTACGATTGAAATCATAAACATCACCGGTATAAAGAAAGTCTGAACCATCAGCAAAGACAGCACCTTCTCCGGTAAGCTGATAGGACAATTCTTTATCATCTTCGGTCCAACGCAAACCGGCTGTTAACAACAAGTCTTCGCTTAAATCTATATCTATCTGCCCGAATATTGACACAGTATCCGTCTCAGAATCAGCCAAATATTTTGGCAGATAACCATCTGATGGAAACTGAAAGGCACCACTGAATTCATTTTTAATATTTAAAAAATACACACCTGTTGTCCATCTAAGCGTGTCATTATCACCATCGATTCTTAATTCCTGAGATAATTGTTCTACGTCAGCTGTGGCGACATAGTTTACTAGGTTAAGCGCAGAGCTGTCGTCATCTTCACGGTACTCTTTATCGCTGGTGGTAAAATCTGTAACACTCGTAAGATGAATTCCATTACTGAATCCGGTATTCAGTATTGCGGTTAAACTATTTGATTCACGATCAACACCGCTATCAAAATCAAACGCGCCGTCATGTACTCCGCCAATACCATCATCGAGCTGACCGTTACGAGGGTCGAAAAGGCTGCCTGAAGTGAGCGCGCTTTTATCCCCATCGAAAAACCCCTGAAATTCTTCTAAATCACCATTTGCATCATAACGAATACCCGCTCCGCAGTCGGTATCCCCTGATTGACAAAACACAGGACCATCGGCGGTCGATTTGGTGGCACGGTTGTGATAAACCCCACCTCTTGTATCGATATCAGTCATGCGGCCAATCATTAACAGTGATGTTTCATCGCTTATATCCACATTGAGCATTGCACGAACAGACGTTGTATCATCTGATCTGTAGTCTGGCCCGATAGCGTTTGAAACATAACCATCGTCTTTATTATCATAGATTGCCAGACGACCCTGAACATTGTCACTTAGCGCACCACTAACAAAACCAGTCACACCGAATTGTCCATATTCTGCTACCGTCAAACCAATTGAAGATTCAAAATATTCGGTAGGCTTGTTACTGATGAAATGTACCAGACCTCCTGTTGCATTTCGGCCATACAATGTTCCTTGAGGACCACGTAATACCTCAATACGTGCAAGATCGAATGATGGTGCACCCGAAGCTCCAGGAGAAGATAAATACACTTCATCGTTATAAATCGCGATAGGCGCTTCCTGACCTTCGGCAAAATCACCCTGATTCACACCGCGAATAGAAAAAAGTGCAATATTAGA
>Ga0307488_10004136_pt1 | contig 12121 bp, 10 predicted proteins | sample SB02metaG_FD_202248 | JGI IMG/M metagenome (GOLD analysis project Ga0307488, IMG submission 202248) | Sea-ice brine microbial communities from Beaufort Sea near Barrow, Alaska, United States - SB 0.2 | ecosystem: Environmental > Aquatic > Marine > Coastal | place: USA: Alaska | collected...
AATCACGTATTATGCAGAAAAAAGGGCAAAGTTTTTATACCATTGGTAGTTCAGGGCATGAGGGTAATGCTGCTTACGCTAAAGCTTTTAGACCAACGGATATGGCATTTTTACACTATCGCAGTGGCGCATTTATGATCCAACGCAGCAAACAAGTGCCGGGTCAAACACCGATTTACGATATGTTGCTCTCTTTTGCTGCTTCAACAGGGGATCCCATCTCAGGTGGTCGTCATAAAGTTCTGGGTTCAAAAGTGTTAAATATTCCGCCACAAACCAGTACCATTGCCTCGCATTTACCTAAAGCTATGGGGGCTGCTTTTAGTGTTCAGTTAGCTAAACGATTAGCGCTTTGTGACGAGCTATCGAAAAATATGCCAGACGATAGTTTAATTGTTTGCAATTTTGGTGATGCTTCTTCTAATCATTCCACGACACAAGGTGCGTTAAATGCAACGGCTTGGGCCGCTTATCAATCCATTCCTATGCCAATCGTCTATATCTGTGAAGATAATGGTATTGGCATTTCAACCGCTACACCAGAGGGCTGGATTGCCGCTAACTACAAAGGTCGCACGGGGTTAACCTACCTTTATTGCGATGGTTTAAATTTACTTGATACTTATCAAAAAGCTAAGCAAGCAGAAAAAATTGCTCGTGAGCAAGGTAAGCCCGTATTTTTGCACATGAGAACGGTACGGATTTTAGGCCATGCAGGCTCTGATACTGAATTTGTTTATCGTGAAATGAAAGATATTGAAGCTACCGAATTTAATGACCCATTACTTCATAGTGCCCGCATATTATTAGAAAATAATATTTTAACTAAAGAAGATATCGTTAAAATTTACCAAGAAGTTGAACAGCGAATTGCTCGAGTTGCTCAGCAAGTCGTTACTAAGGCTAAACTGAAAAATGCTGAAGAGGTCATGGCGAGCATTATCCCAGAATTTTTGCCCAAAGCCGTTAGTCGGCGATACCATCAGGTAGTGAGTAAAGAACAACGCAAAGCATTATTTGCTCATGAAGCCCATAACCTTAATAAAAAACAACATTGTGCCAAATTACTCAATTGGGCATTGATGGATTTAATGGCTGAAAATGAAAACATCGTTATGTGTGGTGAAGATATTGCCCAAAAAGGGGGAGTTTATAATATTACCACCAAATTAAGTCAACGATTTGGTAAAAACCGAGTGATTAATACCTTACTTGATGAGCAATCTATTTTAGGTTTAGCTATTGGTATGGCGCACAATGGTTTTTTACCGATACCGGAAATTCAATTCTTAGCTTACGCTCATAATGCTGAAGATCAAATTCGGGGTGAAGCAGCCACCTTACCCTTTTTTTCGAATGGTCAATTTAGTAATGCCATGGTTATTCGTATTGCCGGACTAGCTTATCAAAAAGGCTTTGGCGGACATTTTCATAATGATAATTCTTTTGCGGTATTTCGTGACATTCCAGGGCTTATTATAGCATGTCCATCCAATGGTGCTGATGCAGTGGCTATGATGCGAACTAGTGTCAAACTGGCAAGAGAAGAGCAACGTTTAGTGGTTTTTTTAGAGCCTATTGCGTTATACATGACCAAGGATTTATATGATGAAGGCGATGGTTTGTGGACATCCAATTATGTGACACCCGCTGAAGATAATGTCAAATCGGCTATGGTTATTAACACCTTTGGTGAAGGAAAAGACCTTTGTATTATCTCTTACGGTAATGGCTATTATTTGTCACGCCAAGCTGAAAAAATCCTTGGTGAGCAAGGAATAAAATGCCGAGTTATTGATTTGCGCTGGTTAGCACCTTTAGATTCAAAAGGTATCATTGAACAAGGGCTACAATGCCAACACATTTTGATTGTCGATGAGTGCCGTCAAACAGGCTCCATTAGTGAAGCATTGGTGACTTTATTAGTTGAAGCTCAAGCAGATAGTAATGAAAAAATGATAAAGGCTAAACGTATTACCGCTAAAGACAGTTTTATTCCATTAGGAGCTGCGGCTTATCATGTACTGCCCTCAACACAAGAGATTGTTGATACGGCAAAAGCCTTAATGGATAAGGACAGTAAATAATGACTAAGGCTAACTCTAGTATTAATTTAACTCGTCAAAAAAAACAAAGAGCGGTAGTCATTTGTCCCGGTCGCGGTACTTATAATAAAGAAGAACTCGGTTATTTACAGCGATTGCATAGTGATAAATCAGCACTGGTTCAGGTTATAGATGATTTTCGGCATCAACAGGACCAAGTTACTATCTCCGAGCTTGATGCAATGCAACAATACAGTATGCGTATACATACTGCGGGTGAAAACGCTTCTGCGCTTATTTATGGCTGTGCCATGAGTGATTTTCAAGCGATAGATAAAGATAAATACGATATTGTCGCGGTAACTGGTAACTCTATGGGTTGGTACATCGCCCTTGCCGTTGCTGGGGCTTTAAGCCAAGAAGCAGCTATTGAGCTTATTAATACCATGGGGTCGATGATGACCGAGGGTATTGTAGGTGGCCAAATGATTTACCCAATCACTGATGAAAATTGGTGCATTGATCGCCCGATGGTCCAAAACATCAAACAGTGGTTAGTTGAAGTCAACAAACAGGCTGAATGTGAGGTTCATATTTCTATAAATCTTGGTGGTTATACTGTCTTTGGTGGTAATAAAACCGGATTAAAAGCCTTAGAGCATTTATTACCTGCAGTGCAAGACCGTTATCCGATGCACTTATTTAATCATGCGGCTTTTCATACCCCGCTGTTAAATAATACTGCAAAAAAAGCGCAATCGTTATTGTCTCCTGACTTATTTAACAAAGCCAATATCCCATTAATTGATGGTTTAGGGAAAATTTGGCACCCTCACAGCACTGATATTAATGCCTTGTATGAATATACCTTGGGTACACAAGTCGTTAGCCGGTATGACTTCAGTAAAGCTATTGAAGTGGCGGTTAAAGAATATGCGCCTGATAAGTTGATTATTTTGGGGCCAAGCTCTACCTTAGGAAGTGCTGTCGCACAAAGTTTAATCGATCAGCAGTGGTTAGATATCAGCAGTAAAAGTGACTTTATTGCTTTACAAAAAAAGAGGCCTTTTATTCTTGCTATGGGCTTAACTGAACAGCGTAAATTGGTAGTGTAATGGATAAATATTCGTTGGTATGTTTAGAACGATTGAAAGAAACGTTCTAATATTGATAAATAATAGTTGTCACGATTGAATGAAACAAGAACACTCTTTGCTTGTCCAATAATTTCTTCTCTCGGCACCAAGCCTATCACTCTTGAGTCGCCACTGTTGTCACGGTTATCTCCCAAGACCAAAAATTTATTTTTAGGTACTGTTATCTCAGAGAAACTAGATAATTTAGACCCTTTTTTTTTAATATTATTGATAGTACTCAATAAACTCTCCTTTTGAGAGAATAAATTAGTCTCATTTTTAACTAGCTGATAGGAGAGCACTTGACCACTTATTGACACTATGTTGTTAGTTATAGAGATAACATCACCAGGAATACCGATTACTCTTTTAACCAGTTTTTTGTCTGCAGCAACGGAATCAAAAATAATAATATCACTGCGCTTTGGTTCGGCTATTTTGATCAGTGAAATATGGGTAAAGGGCAGACGTAAGTCATAGGCCATCTTATTGACAAAAATGTGAGCACCTTAAACAATTTTTGGTCTCATTGAGCCTGTCGTTACTAGATTCCAATCCGCAATAGCGCTTTGAAATACCAGCATTAAACTAATAAATAAAAGGAGTGACTTGTTGTTTTTCGATAATAATTGTAGTTTTTTGCTTATTATGAATACCCTGTCTTTTAATATGTGTTCATCGAGTAATCATACTTATCACTCAAAAGTAGATATTAAGTCTTAGTATTGGTTCATTTATAGATGTATCAAGGTGTTTTAGTAATTGATACATCACTATAAATTAGCACTTAGTTAACCTTTAGATTAAACTGTGGTAGAAATATCCACAAAATTTTGTAAAGAACTTGAGTAACATATGAGTGTCGATAAAAAACAACAAGAATCAAATCTAATTCAAGTGTTTAAAAAACTATTGAAAGAACAATGTTACGGTTCTCAAGGACAACTTGCCGATGCTTTAGCTGAGCAGGGTTTTGATAAAATGTCACAAGCAAAAATATCAAGATTATTAGCAAAATTAGGTGCGGTAAAAACACGTAATACCAATAATCAAATTGTTTATATTTTTCCTGATGAACTAGCTATTCCTCGATCAAAACAGTCTATAGAGTCAGTAGTTTCAGGTATTAAAAACAATGGAATGCTAATCATTTTAAAAACAGGTATTGGTGGCGCACCCTTAATCTCTCGTATGCTTGATAGCTTAGGAGAGCCGGTAGGCATTCTTGGCACGCTGGCTGGAGACGATACTATTTTCATCGCACCAACAGATGTTAACCGTATTGATGAAATAACTCAGTCTATCAGAGAGTTGTTAGGCATAAAGAAAGATTAATTCGTTTTATCATTTTGTTTTTTTGCATATCGGCGCTTTTTATAAGGCGCCTTTATATTGCCAGTCGTTAAACCTTTTAGTTGAGTAGGTAAGTGCTCGCTAGCGATTTTAATTACATTATGTAAGGTCTCTACAAGTGGCACCATAAAATTTTGATAGCTACTTTTTTTTTCACTAATAGCATTTAATGTTGCTTCCCATTGTGCGGTCATATCGGGTTTTGTAGCAATATTAGGTAATGCAGCAATGAGACCTTTGCCAACGTCTGTGGCATGAATTTGTTTACCTTGGCGTATTAAAAAACCACGATTGAAGAGTAAGTCTATGATGCCAGCTCTTGTTGCTTCTGTTCCTAATCCATCAGTCTCTTTTAATATTTTTTTTATATTGATATCGCTAACAAATCGTCCAATACCTGTCATGGCCGATAGTAAACTCGCATCGGTAAAATACTGAGGTGCGTGAGTGATTTTTTCGATCAGTTCTCCGTGTTGGCAATGTAACTTATCTTCTTTTTTAAGTTGTGGTAGTAATTGTTCTTTAAGTGAATACCCAGTGTTTGAGTCATTATTACTATTTTTTTCAAGCGCTGATTGCTTGTCAGCATTATGGGTGCTGTTAAATAAGACTTTCCAGCCACTATTAATAGGCATTTTAGCATTCGCTTTAAATAATCCACTGGCAATTTCAATATCAATACTTGTTTCATGATAAAGGTAAGGGGGATAAAACTGAGCCAAATATTGGCGGACAATAAGTTGATAAATATTACTTTCAAAAGGGTTAAGATTGACCTTCTCGGCTGATTTTTCTGTTGGAATAATAGCGTGATGAGCTGTCACTTTTTTATCATTCCACGCTTTACTTTTGATTTTGTTATCTGCCTCTTTGGCTGCGGTAGCAATACTTGAGTTGCTTAACGCTAACATCTCGATAATACTTGTCGCTTGCTTAAAATGCTCATTAGGTAAAAATCGACAATCACTACGAGGATAGGTGATCAATTGATGTTTTTCATACAGTGACTGACACACATCTAGTACTAGCTTTGCATTCATTGAAAAACGTTTAGCCGCATCAATTTGCAGTGATGACAAGCTATAAGGTAGTGGCGCAAACTGTTTTTTTTGCTCATATTTTGCCGTTTTCACCACTGCTGGCTGGTTCTTAATGCGTCTGGTCACATTTTCAGCGAGACTTTTGACTAAAATCCTATTTTCATCATCCATATAGGGCTGGCATTGTTCACTAGGCTGCCATTTTGCCGTGAAAGTTTCATTATTATTTGTTTGAAGGTGTGCATGGACTTGATAAAAAGGTTTTGATTGAAAATTATCTATATCTAATCCGCGTTGAACAACTAATCCAAGGAGTGGAGTCTGAACTCTGCCAACTGATAAAACCCCCTGAAAGCCGACTTTCTGTCCTTGTATAGTATATGCTCGGGTTAAGTTGATACCATAAAGCCAATCAGCTCTTGAACGGGCAAGTGCCGATATTGATAATGGCATAAACTCACTATTAGCCTTAAGATTTTGTAATGCGCGTTTAACTGCGGGTATATTCAAATCACTAATTAATAATCTTTTAATATTGGCTTTTTTAATTTTACTGACGTTGAGAAAGTCGATAACTTCGTCTACGAGTAATTGACCTTCACGGTCTGGATCGCCAGCATGAATAATTTCATCAGCTTGTTTGACTAACTTTCTTATGACGGTTAATTGAGCTTTAGTTTGGCTTTTTGCTTGTAATTGCCATTGTTCAGGTAAAATAGGCAAATGATCGAACTGCCATCTTTTATATTTTTCATCATATGCCTCAGGCTGAGCTTGCTCAAGGATATGACCGATACACCACGTCACTTTATCGCCATTGGGTAATTCAATATAGCCTTGCTGATTTTTTTGAGGCTTAGGTAATGCAGCGGCAATGGCTCTACCTAAACTGGGTTTTTCAGCGATATATAATTTCATTTATTGTTATAAGTTAAGTGACTTATTTAAGATAATATATTCTAACTGTTGTTTTGTACAGTCATGATGGTTATCTCAATATAAATAGCTTAAGCTATATTTTGTTAATGACAGCATTGAAGTAATTGAACAATTATTCATTTTATTTGGCACTATTGATATGATGGGTATGAAGAAGTGCAGCAATATTGATGGTAGCAGAGTCTTCAGGATTATTTAACTCAACAGCGCAAGCTACTTGTTTGACTCTTGTTGAACATAAAAAACCTGTACCACTCTCTTAGAATGCTAATAGCAAAATTGACTGAACCGTAAAGAGGTCAATTGTAAACATAGCTTTAATTAAAAGGGGTATTACAAGCAGTTTGTTTGCTGTTTATATCACTGGTAATAAATTTTCTCAGATAAATTAATATATTGAAGAGAGATTAGTTGATATAAAACCAGTTAATAGCGATAGTATAACGTATAACATCACTACGGCTTTAGAGACAAATATAGGTATTTAGTATAATTAAATGAAGCTAAAACCCTAACACCTAGCCATGAGGTTTTATGAGAGTTATTATTGGTAATGCAATAATATCAATAATTTAACTTATTATGGTCAAGATTACCTTATCATTAAAAGATTACTTTCCGATGCAGCTCACCTTAGTATGCTGATAAAACATCAACTGAACTAATATGTTGGTTTCAACGCGATATTTTAGAATAAAAAAGAGAGGCAGTGATGACCGTCAGAAAAATAATGACTCAAACGATCGTTAGCGTGGCGCTAGATGATTCACTGGCGGTAGTAAAACATATTTTTGATAACACGACCTTTCATCATTTATTGGTGATTGAGGCAGATGTGATTGCAGGGGTTATTTCCGATAGAGATTTACTCAAAGCGTTAAGTCCAAATATTGGTAAAACGATAGAATCTGCAAAAGATGCCGCGACACTGAATAAAAAGGTTCATCAGATTATGTCTCGAAACGTGATTTTTCTTGGGCCTAACGCGAGTGTTTATGAAGCAATATCAGTATTTAATCAACATAATATCTCTTGTATTCCTATTGTTGATATTGAGGGAAGACCAGTGGGTATTTTAAGTTGGCGTGATATTTTTAAAGCCCTTGAAGCCCAGCGCAGAAAACCTTCAACTTAGTAGTAATTGTTTATTACCACTAAACCTATAAATTTATTGTTGTTAGAGATTTAATCCCTTGGTAAAAAAATGCCACCAGATATTAAATGATGCTGCTCTTGTACTTAATGAGTTTTATGCGCTGCTATAAATGATTACCCTAAGGCAATAGATAAACTTTAGAATAAAACACCAATTGCTCTGCAGAAACTACCCCGCGGTAAGTTTAGTGGCGTAAATATAAATTTTATACAGTGACTACTTCTTCTGTTACAATAGCGTAATTAAATTTAGATTAAGTGTTTTAAGTATGCATATAAAATTAATAGCTGACATTGAAAAGAAATCTGAACATGGTTGTTCAGCAGGGGAAGAGTTTGAAGCGGTTTTAATTCACCCTCGCTCAACTACTGTAGAGTTTATTACCGATTCTGATAAAGCGCTAAGAGCCTTTAGTTACGAATATGAAGTTATTGAATCAGTTGAATTAGATTAGCATAATGCTAATTCCCTCAATACGGTAAATTTTATATTCAAATAAACCGTTAATATATTTTTATTACTACCTCTTGTGATGCAGTATAAATATATTAACGGTTTTTTATTTTTATTCGCCAACATGGTAATTAAGCGCTTGAAAAGGAACGCTTAATTTTTTTAATACCTAATATTATCCTCCAACATAAACGGTAATGACTTTATCTGGTGAATCATTATTCGTTGGTAATAACGCTAGATCCTTAATTGTTACATTAGTCTCAATGTGTTTGTTTTTAGGATACGTATATCTATCCAAGTAATTTGCAACCTTATCAGCGTTGTATCTGCTAGCAAAATTAACCATAAACATATCATTACACTTAATATTGTTAGATACATATCTAAGGTTCGGAATATACCGGTTAAACAGAGGTTGATTTTTGATCGTTCTTTTTAATTTCCTCATTTCATCACTACCCGCTAAAACACATAGTTTAGTCTCAGGAGAATTGTCTGCAGCAACAAATTTATAGGTTATTGCTTGAGCACTTGTGACTGCTAAAATTGATGCAGTTATTAGGGTTAATTTTAAAAATTTCATGATGTATTCCTTACTTAATATTGATTAGTTGCAGAAGGATAATGCTTCCACTTTCTAAATACTCTTTATAAATAATAACAATATATTTACATTTAAATAACAGACTATTTACATTGTCGTTGCATCGCTTATGCCATAAATAAATTAAAAATTAGTGGTTGAAATACCAAGTGTTTTCATTAGTCGTGATGTTCTTATGATTTTTTGTTATAGGAGTGTAAAAGAAATATACTCATTCATACCTATGAAAATATCCAAGTTGTTGACTATACTTCCTGAGCTCTGTATGGGGTCCGAAGAAATGAGAGGTCTTAGCATAAAATTAAAAAAACCTGAATGCTGTTAAATATTCTGACTCATAGATTTCAATGATTATTAATTTACTACATCAATTGAATAGTTGATAACTGAAACGATTAAACATGGAGTTTGAGCAGATGAAAAAAAGTCATAGCCAATTTTATTTTTGGGAAAATATATTTCAAGGTATTGGCTGCATTTATAGCGCAGCTTTATTTGACTGTTGGTCAATTTTTACGGAGAAAGTTATCTCTATAACCAATTCGGATAAAGTTTCACTGTCACTTATTAATCAAAAAAATGAGGAGGTCTTATTATATGCTAATAAGACTAATCATCTATTAGCTCCAGAAGTTAATACAAAAAGCAATAAAGAAAGATCAAGCGATTTAAGTCACTGTGTTCGTTTATTTCCTGGGACTTCAATACCCACTAATGTTTTACCCAAGCATTGTTATTATTGTCAACATACTTTTTTTGTTGAAAATGTCGCATACCAGATGTTGTTTAGGGTCAGTAAATGTGATCAAGAGCAGATTTACAGTGAGACAGAATTAACTATCTTGTTATATTTAATACCTTACCTAATTACTTCCTTAACCGCATTTACAACTCATAAAGACAGCTTAAACAGACTAGAAATTTTGCAGCAGACAATAGAGCAAGGCAGCAAAGGGGTTATTTTATTCAATCACCATAAGAAGATAATATTCGTCAATCAATTTATGAAGAGTCAACTGATTAAAAATGACTTCATGAAAGTAGTCAATAACAATCTCGTATTAACTAAAGACCCTGAAAGGTTAAAGTTTAATCAGTTATTACATGAAGTCTCACGACAACCACTCGCTGAAATTATTTCCATGACATTAGATGACAAAGATGGTGGTCATGCGTTAATTTCTATTGTACCAATCAGAAAAACAATAATCAGTCACTCAGATATTGCAACAACAATGGTTACTGTTAATTTTGAACAGCTAATGAATTGGACGTTATTTGCCGATGAATACCAACTCACTAAGAAAGAACTGATTTTGTTACAGGCACTTTATAAAAATAAAAAGTTGAATGAATTACCAAAAGAATTTGGAGTGACAATTAATACGTTAAGAACACACCTACAATCTATTTTTCATAAAACGGAAACAAAATCACAAATAGCGTTAATGATTCGATTGAGTATGTATAAGTTTTAAGTGAGCTTATTATATATGACCTCTATATTATATTAATGTTAACTAAAATAACTATCAAGCCACGCCACTTCTCGATACACTAGTATTTTTGAACCAAGCTTAAATTCTAATGACTACCCCTTTTTCATTTTCAACCACTTATATTTTAGATAAAAGTCACTTTAGTGAAACTTTTGATGAGTCAGTTACTGTCGATAAGTCCAACACAGTGTATTTTAAAACTCTCGTTTTAGCTGTCTTGGGTTTAGGTATTCTTCTGTTTACAGATGTTAATCCTTATGCCGCATGGTTTATTGTTGCGCTAGGTGCAATCGAAGCGTTAAGTATACGTTTTCGAAAGGCTTGGTGGTTAGCCAGACAATTAATGAGTAAAGCAGCCAATGCCGACGTGACATTAACAATAGATGAAAATAGTGTCAGTAGTAAATCATTTTATGTTGAAAGTAAAATATCATGGACAGAAATCACTAAGGTTTCACAAACAGTACAAGGTTGGTTGCTTTATCACGAAGCAGGTAAGAACTATTTATCAAACCGATGTCTATCTGAGGCTGCAAAGGAATTTATCAACGCACAAGCGTTGCTAAAAAATAAATAGTACCTCGTGAACATCAACTTTAGTCGCATTCCTATACAGTTTTATATTGTTACCTTCTTCATTCTTTGGGGCGGGCTGCTGTTTCTTGCCCCAATGTCGATGAATGAGATGGCTGATTATGTATTGTTCACTCTTATTGGCATTCTAGGGGCTCTCTTCGCTAACACCACAGGAGCAGGTGGTGGTGTTGTTTTTATTCCAATGTTTAATCAACTTAACTTTACTGAGAGCCAATCGATAGCGACCAGTTTTGCCATTCAATGTTTTGGCATGACCGCAGGCGCAGTAACTTGGTGGCATCACTATAAAACTGAAAAAACTGAATTACGGATATGGCAGGGTTTTAAGCGGATAATTTTGGTTACAGCCATTGCTTCAATAATTGGAATATGGCTTGTCTACGGTTATCAACTCAATCCTCCTGCTTCTTTGCACCAAAGCTTTAGCTGGTTCTCAGTTATTCTTGGACTATTTATTGTTGGTACTGTCTATTTATTAAAGCCGAAAACAGAGCGCAGCCAAATAATGGCCATTGATTTTTTTGCATTAATATTAATTGGATCATTAGGCGGAGCATTGACTGCTTGGTTATCTGTTGGCGTTGGTGAACTTTTGGCGATTTATCTGATTGTGAGGCGTTTTGATATTAATATGGCCGTTGCGGCAGCTGTTATTGTGTCAGCGATTACAGTTTGGTCTGCTATTTGGCAACATACCTTAATAGATTTTCAAGTTTATTGGCAAGTAGTTATATTTGCTGGTCCGAGTGCCGTATTAGGGGGGATCCTTGCTAAGGAGGTTGTTTCACGTTTATCGGCAAGTCGATTAAAGTTGTTTTTTGCTTTTTGGCTGTTAGTCATAGGTTTCACTGGCATTAAAGTATAAATGTAATGAGGTGAGTTTTTATTTGCGTGACCTTTTTTTATTTGCGTAATACCAAATTTTAATATTCATGGGTTATATAAGTCAGCTCTTATACATTTTTCAACATTTTTTAGCTTTTTATAGACCAAAAAAAGTCAAAATGACGTTTTTTATTACATTATTTGTCACTGACAACCACAAAGTTCCACAATTTCATAAACTTCACTAAACCCCTTAGTTTTATTGTATTCCAGCGTGATCAAATTAATACCTCTTTGCTTGACAACCCTTTGCATTACTTACTAAACTATATTAAAGTGGTAAAAAGTGGGTAAAAGTGGATTTTACCTTATGATATTTAATAAAGATAAAAAAAGGGTTTATGTTTAGAGGCACTAGCGCAATTACACTCGATAGTAAAAATCGAATTACGGTACCAACAAGGTATCGCG
>Ga0307488_10004137_pt1 | contig 12120 bp, 16 predicted proteins | sample SB02metaG_FD_202248 | JGI IMG/M metagenome (GOLD analysis project Ga0307488, IMG submission 202248) | Sea-ice brine microbial communities from Beaufort Sea near Barrow, Alaska, United States - SB 0.2 | ecosystem: Environmental > Aquatic > Marine > Coastal | place: USA: Alaska | collected...
TCAAGGGGTTGCGACTGGCGGCCCGGGCGGCGGGCGTAAGTACTTGGTAATCAACGACTTATGACGGACACTGGGGCCATTTTCCTTATTTAGAGAATATCCGACATCCTAGGTCAAATTAATGCTTGCACTCTTCGGGTTTTGTGGTAGTATACCTACATGAGCAAAACAAAAGACCCACAAGCAAAAGTAATCATCAGCGCATACGGCAACGGAATCGCTGTAGGTTTAAACGGAAATAAAGCGGAAGTTCAATCCACCTACAACCGATTCTTTAACTGGGGGTCGGCGGGAGCGTCTGCGACATTCTTGCGAAGCAATCAAGATTCTGAGATGCAAAATGGCGACCTAGGAGATTCTTACCTACATGAGGTTAGTGACAAATTCTCATACTTTCTTTCAACGGATGAATCCATGCTTCAAGCCATGACCGCTGAACAGATCACGATGTGGCAGGATACCGATGTTAGCAGTCTATGCAAAGCGACAAGGGGAACCAGTAAAAAAGCACAAGGTCAACTCTTCCTTGATTCGGCAAAGGTCGCAGCTACCCAAGAGTACGATTCATTTCGTCGTGAGAACTTTATGCAATTCTCGAAAACTCCAACCCATGTCTACCAAGAGCTAGATGGTGGCTCGCCATCGTGGACAAGTGAGACTGAGGATTAATTTTAAATAGTTAAAAATAAACCTTGTAATATCTGAATTATCTGCTATATTAATAATTGTAATGACTACTACTACTACACAATTAACGCTTCCAATGCAATGCTCGTCTGATGCCCTTGTGCAACCAGAGCTTGAGCTTAACCCAACACGCAACATTTCCTACAAGGCAGTCGAAGACTTCTTTGGAGAGATGAAGCAATCAGACGTTGATCGCTACTCTGAGTATTGGTCGAGCGTTGCACCGAAGAGTTCGGAAGACGCTTTCCTTCGTTGGATTTTCGCCTTTATGAGTGTTCATACCTCATGGAAGTCGAACGTCAACGGATACAATGCTCTTAAAGATTGGCGGGATTGGAGCGGTGACTCACAAAAACTACTTCAAAAGCTAAAGGTAAGCGGTGTGGGTTTGCATAACAATCGCACAAAGTTCGTAACGAAGTTCGATACGGATTTTTGGAGTAACTCGGCCAAGTATACGTCATCACCCACAAACTGGCGCAAACATCGTGATGAGTTGGTTAAGAGTACCCTTGGACTCGGCCAAGCAAAAGTATCATTCTCTCTTGAGATGACTGCTCCGTTAAGTGCCGATGTTGTCTGCATGGATACTCATATGTTCCAAGCGTATGGTTTGGATCAAACTAAGGACTCTAAGCAGTATCGCAACATCGAAGCTCATTGGATCAATATGTCCAAGGCTTATAAAGTTCCTTGTTACATTGCTCGTTGTCTTTACTGGGATCGGAAACAAAACAAAACCGATTCACGTTACTGGTCTTATGTCTTGGAAGGGTAAGAAAACTTAATTAATTAAATCTATGAAAAATAAAACTATGAAAAACTATCTAGAAGATGTACTAAATGAAGACGATGCGGTTCTGTTTGCTGATGGTTTAGAGGATGCCTTCATTGGTATCGGCTACCAGTTTCATCGACCCATTGCAATCTATTCACAAAAGAAAGTTATTGAGGGGTACGAAAAAGATGGAATGACTTATGACGAGGCATCTGAGTTCTTCGACTTCAATGTCGGGGGAGCTTGGGCGGGAGAATCAACCCCGATCTTCTTAAACGATCTAGAACTCTAAACTCTGTGGATTTACTCATTTTAATTTTCTGCATAGTGGGTTGGTTCTTTTGCAGACGCGGGGAGGGTTCATCGAAAGATGGAGGTAGCTCAGATGATGATGATCCACTATTTTAAATCTCAAAGGTCGCTCGCCGTAAGTCGTTTGTAGTCAATGACTTGCGGGGCGCGGCCGGGCGACTCGGCGTAAGTAGTTGATAATCAGACACTTATAACTAATTACATTTTTATGAAGATAAATCTTGCCTTTCCCCTACTTTCTGCTATTCTACCTACATGAGCAAAACAACTAAAGTATCCTACTTTAAGAAGACCTCAACCAACCGATATAAAAGGGTGAGTTGGTTTGAAACAGAATTAACAGGCGAAGCTGCCGCTGAGAAATGCTTTGTAATCTTTAACGATCAAGAATACTCAATTTCGGAGTTTGGTGGGTGGGTTGTGCGACCCCTCGCTGAACTTGAGCGCAACTCAGTAATCGGATACAAAGGTCAACCTATGTCAGTAGGGGATATCGCTAGGGTCGATGGGGTGGATTACCGCTGCGAAACAATCGGCTGGGAAATTGTAAAAAAGGCTTGATGTCTTTCCCAAAACAATATATTCTTAAATCTCAGTCGGGGTTAAGTCTCGACAAAACAACAAAAACTAAATAACTAAAACTAATATGAAAAAACTCGTTCAAGGTGCTATCTATAACTACAAGGGAGAAGCTGTTCGTCTCCGTAAATCCGTTGGTGTTGTGTGTGTCCTATCCCGACATAAACGCGCTGGTTTCCTAGGTCGGACTGATCTTCTGAAACGTGCGTCATCTAAGCACGTTGCTAAGTTCCTCGGCAACTGATTCACGCTTATGATTAATCCAACCTCAATGATTATACCGATGGTAGTCGAGCAGACTGCCAATGGAGAGCGCAGTTATGATATCTACTCCAGACTTCTCAAAGATCGAATTATTTTCGTTGGGACTGGAATTGACTCGGACGTTGCGAACGTAGCGGTAGCTCAATTACTCTTCCTTCAAATGGAAGATGCTAATAAAGATATCCATATGTACATAAACAGCCCCGGTGGTTCAGTTACCGCTGGACTCGCAATCTATGACACAATGCAATATGTGAGTTGTGATGTTAATACTTATTGTATGGGCATGGCAGCATCAATGGGAAGCATTCTACTCTGCGCTGGAGCAAAAGGCAAGCGGTATGCACTCCCTCACTCCGATGTAATGATCCATCAAGTCTCTGGTGGGGCAGAGGGTCAAGCGAGTGATGTTGAACGTCAAGTTGAATATATGTATCGGCTCAAAAAACGCCTTGAAGTGATTACTGCAAAGCACACTGGACAAACCTTAAAGAAGGTCCGTCAAGATATGGATCGGGATCATTATCTAAATGCTGAAGAGGCAAAGGCTTATGGTCTTGTCGATGAAGTAGTCTCCCAAGACTAAAGCTCACCCGCCGTAAGTTGTTGTTAATCAATGACTTGCGGCGGCCGCCCGGGGTGCGGGGCGTAAGTGCTTGATAACCAACGCTTTACAGAAATCTTTAATTACTTGTCGATTTGTCTTGTGTAGGTCAGTACCTTCTGTTATATTATCTGAGTAATGAAACTCGCACCACGCTACCAAGGTTATTCAATCCCAGCCACTAAGTTCGTCAAAAATCAAGTCGCCGCGCCGCCAGAGTTACACGCTCGCATATTGAAGAGGGTCGAGGAATGCTTCCTTCGCTTCCAAGGCTTGGTGGATACCCCAATACCCACGGATGCTATACCAACTGACCAGATGCTCGTTTTCTTTTCTGGCTCAACTACCGCAGGTTATGTCCACCCCAAAAGATTTGGCAATCGTGTTTTTCTAAATCTCACCTTGGTACAGGAGAATGAAGCTGAGTTCATGCGTGAGACGATTCCACATGAGGTCGCTCATATTTTTCAGATGCATATCAACGACCGCAGTCCCTCGCATGGTACACTCTGGAAAAGACTGATGAGGCAGTTCGGCATCAAACCTCAGAGGTGTCATAGTTACGACACAACGCGAGCCACTAAAAACAAGATGACATACAAGTATCTTTGTAACTGCCGTGTTCATCGCATCAGCGTCATTATCCACAATAAAATGGTAAGGGGGCAAAAAAGACATTGCAAGTTGTGTAAAAAGAGTTTATATTTAGGTTCAGACAAGGGATTATCATCATGAGTAAATTATCTCCGAAAGATCAAAATGGCGTAACTTTATGTCATGGGTCATATGTAACATACGCAAAATTACTTTGGGAGGTTGTCGATCCGCTCGACCCTTTCTTTGAGAATCCTAGCGTTACCTTCGGCCCAGCAAACTCTCAACGAGTCTGGATTGAATGTCGATCTCTAGAAAAATCTCCGCGACTGATAGAGTCAACTCACCTTGCCTATGCAAAACTACAGCAACTATATTTTAACCTAACTGCAAATGATTAAGAGGATATCCAAACTAATAGAGTATTACGAGATGGATTTGGATGCCAAGAAGGGGGCGTTAAGGTTTTACTCGTTGGGATCAAGGGTTGATCGCGTCGATTACTTGGAGGGTTGTATCTTGCAACTAGAAAAGATCGTTAAGGACTTGCGTAGAGTCCAAGTAGAGCTACTAGAACTCCGCGTTAAAGAATTGGAGAACGAATAAAAATGAATAAACAAATGTCAGAACTCAAAGCTAGGTGGCAAGCAAAACTTCTCAAGCAAGAAAAGTTGCTAATTCAAAACCCCGAAAATTATGTAGTCAGTGGTGCAATCTGCCAAATCGAATTATTGCTCATAGACATCGATCAGGTATTGAAGAAATAGAAGGTGGTTAAGTCGCTGGCAATCAACGACTTAGGGCCGGAGGCCCGGGCGGCGGGCGTAAGTCCTTGTCAATCAGGTACTTATGAATAAATTTAATTAATTGAATAAAGTTCTTGATTAATCACGGAGCTTATGATACTATTCTGGTTATGAGCATTAAAGCAATCCTACTCTATAACTCAATCACCCGTGACCTTGATGCTATTAAAGCCCTGATCCATTGCGCTCAGTTCGTCACTAAACTCCAAAACAAATAGTAAAAATAAAGCTAGACACAACGACCAAAAACCCCTATTCTATAAAAGATGAAAACACTAAACGCACTAATTAAAACGGACACCTCCATCACCGCAGTTATTGATGGTGTTCCTCGCACGATGACCTCAGACAACTCTTTCTATGAAGAGGCTTTAGAGGCAATCGTTAATCGTGATATCGACAACCTCGACTCTCTCTTTGACTTGTCAGAGACTATCTCAAAGAAGTTTGAGGATCAGGAGGTAGGTAACCTTGCAATCATTGACTCTGTCATTTACTACAAGGGGACTCCTGTAGATAACTATATCGCAGAACGAATCTTTGAATTTGTGGAGGGTGGTCTGCCATTTAAGCCTTTGTGTCGGTTTCTAGATAAACTGATGTCGAATCCTTCTCGGAGGGCAATCTTGGAACTCTACACCTTCCTTGAGAATAAGAATATGCCAATCTGTGAAGATGGTGACTTCCTCGCCTATAAGAGTGTTCGTCTCGACTATACCGATCACTATACTGGCAATTTCCACAATGAAGTTGGTCAGGTTCTAGAGATGCCAAGGAACGGAGTTTGCGATGACGCAACCAATGGTTGCTCTGAAGGTTTCCATGCTGGTAGTTATGAGTATGCGAAAAGTTTCGGAGGTTCAACTTCTCGGTTGATCATCGTTAAGATTAATCCCGAAGACGTTGTCTCCGTTCCCAAGGATTGCTCTTGTCAGAAGCTCAGGACTGCACGTTACGAGGTAGTCAAAGACTTTGAGGTTGTCTATCGCTCACCCCTCGACACGGAGTTCTCCTCGGATGACTACGATGAGGATGACTACGATGACGGATACTGGGAGTATCAAGACGAGGAGGGTGACGACGAATAAATTAGTTGGTGTTGTGTAAAAATGGGATGGCGAGGTTGTGGTGGCCTCGTCATCCTTCTTTTTGTGGAAAAATTCCGCTTCATAAGTACCTAGTAATCAAGGACTTACGCCGAGCGGCCCGGGCGGCGGGCGTAAGTGGTTGCTAATCAACGACTTACATTTAAATGCATTTTTTTAAAGAATCTTCTTGCCCTATCGGGTAAATGCTGCTATTATTCTACCTCAGTCAGAGAACCAAAACCAACTACTACTACTACTATGATCGTTACAAAACCCCAAGTTAATATTGTCTCAGAAGGTGTGCAAGATTCAGTCCAGTTCGGCATCAAAGAAGCTGGACTCTCTCACATCTTCAACGTCCTCCGCAACCAACTTTATTCTAACAAGATTCTCGCAGTCCTCCGTGAGTATTCTTGCAATGCTGTTGACTCCCATACTGAAGCGGGAGTATCTCGACCAATCCAAGTGACCTTACCTTCACGTTTGAGTCTGGAATTGAAAATTCGTGATTTCGGAACAGGTCTTTCAGATGAACAGATCAAAGAGGTCTACGCTTTTTATGGTGAGTCCACGAAACGCGCAAGTAACAAAATGATCGGTCAGCTTGGCCTTGGTAGCAAGTCAGGATTCTCATATGGTGATAACTTTGTTATCAACTCATGCTTCAATGGTATTAAGACTATCTACAACGCATACATTGATGAGACTCAAATCGGGAAGATTGCAAAGTTGGCATCAAGTCCCACTACCGAAGGCAATGGTGTAGAGATCGTGATTCCAGTTAAGACTGATGATGTAGGGACGTTTGTCGCTACGGCAAAAGACCTGTTTCGACACTTTGTGGTTAAGCCAGAGGTGAAAGGTGTGCCAAACTTCTACGATGTGGATGAGGCAGATAAGTCAGTTGTCGAGCATGAGGGAGAGGGGTGGAGCATCTCAGAGGGTCGCAATAATAAAAGTGTCTTCGTTATGGGTAACATCGGTTACATCATTGGCTACAAGGAACTGGACGCTTTGAATTTCAACGATGAAGAGTCAGATACCCTCGAAACTCTTCTACGCTCAAGAGAAGTTCGTATTGATTTCGAGATCGGTGATCTAGACATTGCCGCATCCCGTGAATCATTGCAATTCACAGCTAGGACGATTGAGAAAATCAAGGTTCGTCTTCGTGAGATTCGTAAAAGTGTCTTAGCTGAACTGCAAGAGACAATCTCAAGTTGCACCTCTTTGTGGGCAATGAAGCAGACCCTTAACCCTATGTTTCGAGGTCACTCTGTCTACTACATTCTGTCTACTGATGCGTCTAAATCGGTATTTAAGTTTAAAGGTCAGCAGGTAAATGAGCTATCTACCCTCATCTCGCATGAGAAGGTTGAGACTGCCGTCTACTCGCTTCGTTATACTTACAGGCTTGGTCGTCATTGTTTGGTAGGAATGAACAAGGGCAATCTGAATAGAACCGATTCAGTTACCAAACATCTACTTGTCGAGAACACTAAAGGATTGAAGAATCAAGTGGGTAACTACCTCTGGGCTACTCTTGATGCGGGTGCTAACGATTGCCGTGCGGTGGTTTTCCATGCCAGCACAAAGAAAGCAAGGGCAGAATTCCTTGCGAAGGTCGGTGCGATTGAGTCAGACGTTGTGAGCTTGGATTCTTTCACTAAGCTGAAATACCCCAATGGTCGAAGCTCAGGGTCAGGAAGTAGTAATACACCTAAACCAAGAGCGAAAAAGCATATGACAAGTGCTTTCACCTTAGACCTTACATACCAAGGTCACTCCACCGCGAAAAGCTCTTGGTATACTCCTACTAACATTGATATAGCCACCACCTCTCCAAAAACTCATTGTTATGTTGTGCTGAGTCGCTTCGTGACCTTAGAGGGTGCAGATGGTTCAAGGCTACAGAGTTTGCATAATGCACTAAAACTCCTTTGCGACTTTGCAAAGATTGGACATGACGCTTTGCCCACGATAATTGCGGTGAAGCAGTACTCGAAAGAGGCGCAAGCCTTGGTCGGGAGCAATGTTCCCACCTTGAAGCAATTCTGTTGCAACTTGGTTAACAGGATGGAGGATGAGTCAAATATATCCGTTGCTCTTCGTCAGCATCAACACCTGTTAAACTTCCGCGATGACGATGATGGTCTGCTTCGCATCGTTCGTCACATCCTCACAGGTAAACTTGAAGTGAAGGGTGCTTGCCCTAACCTTGATCGTCTACTAGCCGAGTTTGCCCTTGTGGTGAATCCTACTGAGGAGATGGAGAGAGTCTGGTTGTCAATTCGCAATGTTACGATGTTTGTTACAAATACAAACAGCTACTCCTATGCAAGGGAAATGATGAAGTTCAAGAATGAGCGTACCTCTAGCTTCAATAGTGATCTGAAGAATAAGTATAAGGTCTTCGGTCATGCAATGCGGTTGACGCGAGCAGTTTCCCATTACGCTTCACACGAAGAAAAGAATTGGGAGATGCTCTCCGATTATCTCCAGACAAGAGATCACCTTCTCGCGGGACTCTGGGACTAATATCTTGGGTTGGTTGGTTGGGCGCGATTGTAGTAGGTCGCGCCCAACCTTTTTGTCCAAACATCGTTCTGCGTAAGTCGTTGATAACCAAGGAGTTACGCCGCGCGCCCGGGCCTCGGCCCGTAAGTAGTTGATAATCAAGAAGTTATAAAAGTTAGTAATTAGTAAAATTAATTAGTAAGTAAGTACAAGTCTTTGTATTACAGGGGGTTATCTTAATGAAAAATAGATAGAGAACGTTCTTCCCTTACCTTACATAATAGGTTATACTATTAATAGGTTGAGGTCAGTGCGTGGGGTAACGCTAAGTCCTTGATGATCAAGGGGTTACGTAGATGCAAAAACGCTTATTTGCAATAAACGGGATTCCTAAATACGAAAATCGCCTATTTGCGATAAACGGGATTAGCAAATATGAAAAACGCCTATTTGCGATAAACGGGATTAGCAAATATGAAAAACGCCTATTATTTGAAAATCTGCGCGATGTAGGGTTCGAACCTACGACCCCTTGCGTGTAAAGCAAACGCTCTACCACTGAGCTAATCGCGCGAAAGTAAATTTGATATATAGGATACTATAATAGTTATAGCCTTAGTTCCAAAATAAGTAATAAGAAAGATAATGGAGAAGGTATACAGCATTACCGCAATTAAAGCTGTAGTTAACATATGTTTAGGTTTGTTCGTTAGAGGTTCACGACGAGAATGTGGTTTATTAAACAATATTGGTGCCTGAGAGCGTCTTTTATTGCGTTTTAGGGAGATTGTACTGGCGAATAACTTATTTATTAAATATTCTATATTAAACATTAAATTACTTAGTTTATTTGGGTAGCTATATTTTTTGTATTGTCTACCTTGTTTCATACTATTGATTTGTGTTTTTAAACCAAGATATCTTTGACAAAGGTAACGCTTGAATTTTTCCTTTGATATCTCTAGAGATGGCGATCCAGTGGTCTACCTCTCCGATATTAACTCTGAGATGACAATCGCTAGGTACAACCGAGATTGCCCAGTCGGTAAGGGGAAAGACAGGATCTGTCAGGCGTTTGACGCAGAGGGCGACCAAAGCGTCATGGTCAAGGTTTGTTACATCGACCGATGGATTCTCTTCATACCCGCCAAATTCTTTAATGGTTCCAAATTCTTTGATTTCGTTTAGCTTAGATGAAATTTCGTATTCAAACATAATTAGTAGGAGATTTCGCGGTCTTCATATTCAAATTTACCATCAGGGTGAGAAGTTAACTTACCTTCAAATCCCGAATCGACCGACTGAAAATCAAGCACGAGAGTCTTGCCGACGAGTTGAGCTAATTCGTGAATGACTTTTTGGGGCGGCGCCCATGCTGTTAGAAACGTAATCTCATTCTGAGTAATATTGCAATCGATAGAATTCCACTTCGTCCCCCAGTTCTGACTCCTCCAAACATACCACTCAGGATTAGGCGAGTCCTCGTCCTTGTTAATACCTTCCGGCATTGGCAAAATCTTATCGAAATCCAGAAACTGCTCTTGGCCGATTTGGAACGGAGGTTTGTAGAACGACATGAAGCCTTCGAGGTGCGATGTGTCACCTTCTTGGACAGTTAGGATGTTATGGCAATAGTTAGGCATGAGTTAAGAATAGTTCGTTTTGGTCGTGTACGCAAGATATTAAATTGAATTAAAAAGCATCCTTGGGGGGAATCGAACCCCCAACTGTAGGATGAAAACCTACCGTGATAAACCGTTTCACTACAAGGACTTTTGTTATTTAGTAATTATTTATTTGTAAATTTAGTTATTTCTTTATTTAGTTACTATGTATTTGTATATTGGTAGTACTTAATTCTTTTAACTTATGTTACCCGAAAGCGCCGCTATGATGATAATGAGAACAAATATAGCTGGTAGTATTAAATCGGTTACCTTCATCGACCACCCAAGGCGGTGGCGAACACCACTAGCCCAGAGAAAGGCCGCGCCGAGGGCGGAGATAATGATGAGGGCACAAGTATTTGGTTCCGGAACAGAGACACCATCCCATACAGGAAGATTATTATAACCGTTAGGCGTATCAATTGAGAATCCGCCATCCATAGTAGCCCACTGTTGTGTGTCAAGGTTCGCCCACTGACCTTCGACACGAAAGGGGTTATTTATCCACATATTTCCAGTTGAAAATTTAACATCCATGATTGGGCTAATCACCGGACCATCAAGAAGGGCGCCGAAACCTACACGAGACTCAGAACCTTGGTAAGCAAATACTGTATAATCATTATCAATAAAATTAGTATTAATATTTACTGTATCTCCTAATATACTTAGGTTGAGAGTTCCTACGTTGTAGTAAGCGAATTCACCGTCATTTAAATATGAACTGGTAGCAGTGTCCACTGTCATGCTCAAAACAACTTCGTGCCCTGAGAAAGGGGTTCCGTCAAAGGTTCCATCAACGTTTGCCTCAAGAGTGTAATCGATAATACCCCCTTGGAGGGCAGCAGTGAAGAGGGTAAGGGTAAATAGAGCTAAAATGTATTTCATAAAATATTCCAGTGTGGTTGAAATGTTAGAATAGACCGTTTTTAGGCACAAGGCAAGAGGAATTTCAGATTTTTTACTTTAAAGAATATTGGGTTTATAAAACGCTTATAATTAGTTATTTGCGTTTTCCTGCTAGATCCGGCGAAATTAGTTATTTGCGATTTTTAGCTCGATCCGGCAGAATTATCTTGAAAAGATTCTCTTTAGTGACAGCTACCGTTGGGTGACTGGGCGCAATCTGTTCGGCCACAGAAGCGGCAGATATTGGCGGTGGATGGTCGTTGAGTTTCTAGCCCACGATACAACGCCGAGGGTAACTTCGCCATAACCATCTTGGGCAGTTTTAATCTTAATAGGAGGTCTTTGATATTCATCTCCCATATCATACCCTTTATTTAAGGGGAAGTCAATCCTAATTTAATACTTTATATCTTTGAACTTACCGTTTAAGTTCTCAAATGTTGTGTGCATATCTCTAGGCAGCAAATCAATTCCCATTGCCCACATATCAAAAATAGCCACAATTCTTTCATAATTATTTCTGTGGAAACAACTACCAAATATAGACTCGATTCGGTGAGAGAATGAACTAACTACATCATACCTAAATTTCTCAAACAAATGAACGACATGTTTAACATCGTCCTCTGGAATTCCTTTTTCCCTCCACTTCTGCGAAACTTGTCTAATATACTCAGCGTGCATATCATTCTGTAAATCAATAATCATGGATTTCAAATTATCAGGACACGCGCCATCGATACCTTTCTGTTTAACAAAATCACGCATAAAAAGCCGACAAACCTTGCTTTTAACTTTAGTAAAGTCATAACACATTCTAGTCTTAACTGCATCGTATTCTTTACCTGTAAAGTACCGTTGCACTTTAACCTCATAAACGGCCCGATCCAATGTATTGAACACATCGTGATGGACTAGTTCAACAATCTTTCTTCTATCGGTTTTCCGATTAAGTATTACCGAAACAACATTACCTAAATAGCTTAGGATTTTATTTTTAAAGATCGCCCCTATAATTGAAAGTATAACCGTTATGGAAATAACCGCGGGACCCGTAGCATTTTGGACTATATGAACTACTTCAGCGTCGTTCACTTTAAAACCCCTTTTGCTATGTAATCAAATTGTAGTAAAGTTTTCATCCCTCTACATATGATTACACCGTATAATAAGGATTATTTACTATTTAATCTAATATATATTTTTAACTGAAAGATTCCTTTATTTAAAAGCTACCCTGCATCGACTCGAACGATGAATAAACGGACCAAAACCGTTCGTGTTACCAATTACACCACAGAGTAATCTCTTATAT
>Ga0307488_10004139_pt1 | contig 12119 bp, 24 predicted proteins | sample SB02metaG_FD_202248 | JGI IMG/M metagenome (GOLD analysis project Ga0307488, IMG submission 202248) | Sea-ice brine microbial communities from Beaufort Sea near Barrow, Alaska, United States - SB 0.2 | ecosystem: Environmental > Aquatic > Marine > Coastal | place: USA: Alaska | collected...
ACACTGGATCTGTAGATGCTATCACTCATCTTATGCTTTCAGAAAAAGAGTTTGAGCCAACTGCAATAGGAGATTATGTTAGGTTAGCACCATACAAGTATCATATTGGTAGTGAATTTGAAGTAGATGTCTTAGAAGATATGGGTTTATTACATCCAGGAGATGAAAATGAGCCTTATTATATTTATGGTCAAGTTATAAAAGATGGTTCTTGGAGTGATCCAGGTTTGTACTATCCATTTTACTCTAGTATAAAAGTCAATCTTTGTTATCATGACTCGGAGAAAAAGATTAAGTTTTTTGAACACTCTGTTAGTCCTTTACACGCAATTAAAGTAAATAAGGATAGTATACCATACTTTTCTAAAATTAATCAAACAAAACTTAAATTATAACACATGGCAAAGATATCAATTGCGTTATTACGCGCAGAATTTAAAGGATGGGAAGAGATGGGTAAATCTCTTAATGCTGCTAATGGTAAAAACATACCTTTTGGTAAATACATGAGTGATAAGTATTCTTTTATTGAAAAGGATCTGGAAACAGAAACAGATACCAATAAATCAATGCTTATTCTATTAAAGAATCATGTACAAGAAATCACCTAGATTTGGTATAGTAAAACATGAAGTATGTACAGATCCTAATTTATCAATACAAGCTAAAGGTTTGTATAGTATTTTATGCTGTTATGCTAATAAAGATAGACTCTGTTGGCCATCATTAAGTACATTAGCTGATGATGCTGGCTCAAGCCAAACATCTATAAAAAGATGGATAAGAGAGTTAAAGTTACATAAATACATAAAAAGAGTAGGTCAAAAGCTAATAATTCTATGAGCGTTAGCTATATTTATGCTTTTTATTTTTGAATTAATACCAAATAACATTATTAGTACTGTCTCAGGAACTGTTATATTATTATCTTTGATAAACAAATAAGATAATGATTATACAACTTCCTAATGGCCGTATCATAGAATGTTCACTTGAACAGTACCTTTCACTTAGTGATCAAGAGTACAATGATTTAAATGGTCTTAGTTCCGCATACACAAAGGAAGTGGTTGATCCATGGTATAATAGGTTTGCAAATAAATCAGATAAGGATGATTCAGATACCTCAATAATAGATATTGAAGAATATGAGCCTGGACTTGATGAAATTGAAGCTTATGAAAAACTGGAAGACCCGTATTTTCACTCAGATGATAGTTAATCATCACTCACAATTATTTTATTAATCATTAAATTTTATTAAAAATGCAAAATCAAGTAGAAGTACTAGCTGATGACATGGGTAATGTTGTACGCTTAAGCAAGAACAATCCAGATTATGGATACATCAGATTAGGGTACAAAGAAGTATCAATTGGTAAAGGAGGTTGGTTAAAGCCAAGAAACCTTACAACACTTATTATGGGTTCAACAGATAACCTGACAGAGTATGCTAAAAATTTAGGTAAAACAATACCTGGTAAAATTATAGCTATTGAGTCATTAGAACCTTTTAATGCAGCAAATCCTGATAGAGACCTGAAATATGCAGGTGATACAGGAATTATATGCTGTGTAGACGGAGAACCTATTTATAGGAAAACAGAGTATACTTTTGATGTTGCATCAACTGATACTTTAGTAGCTCACAATAATGGTGATGCAATCCGTGCAGCAAATGAAGTTTCTTTTGAGTCAAAGAAAGAACAAATTAAAGCATCTACAGCTGAAGCTTTTGGTCTAAAAACAGAAGAAACTACTGATGAAGTAGTAGAAGATGTTACAGATGAAATTGAAGAAGTAGAAGCAGTAGAGGATGTTTATGAAGAAGAAACATTTGATCTATAACTAAATTGTTATAAGACTGGGGTGTAACAACCTCAGTCTAAATAACTTATCTCTTACTAAATTATAACTAAAAAATCCAACAATCATGCTATCTAATGAACAAATATCTCAACTAAATCTCAATGAGCAAGAATTAAATCTAAGCAAGCGTATTGAGCGTTATCAGTACTTAGGTCTTTATGCTGAATATCAACTTCATCCAGCTTCTATTATTAACTCTTTTGAGTATATTAAACTTAATCCATATCAACATTTTTTGTTTAAACGTGTACTGCATGGTCTTAATGTTTATAAACCTGAAGAAGTTACTAAATTACACTGGGATAAGAAAAGACGCATTACAAAAGTTTGGAAGCGTGGGCAAAGAGAAATCAATGCTTGGAAACAAACACTTTGTAATAAGCGTATAAATGCTTATCTTAAGAAAACATTTCCTCACAGTCCACTTGCATTATTTATTGCAAATATACCTGCTGAAGAAACATTAGATGACTATCAGAATAAAATGACTTTCAAAGATTTAGGAATCAACTATGAAGATCTAATCCTTAAATTCATGTCTGCTGGACTATTACCTAACAACTTTTTTACTATTTCAGAATGATTCAGCAAAAAAGAAAACTATGTAACAATTGCAATACTGAGCAGTTCATTTGGAAAAATGATAAAGGCAGCCGGTATTGCAAAAGTTGCTGGTATAGATCAATGGAAACTAAAAAACCATTGAAAGCTAGAAAACCTTTGAATCCAAAATCAAAGAGAATGCAAACCATAGATTTAGCGTATAGTAAACTACGCAAGAAATTTATGGAACAGAAACCAATGTGTGAAGCAGCACTTCCTGTATGTAATGGGCCATCAACTGATGTACATCATAAAAAAGGACGTGGTCAGTATCACCTTAAAGTAAGTACTTGGTTATCTGTATGTAGACAATGTCATAATTATATAGAAGAACATCCTGAAGAGGCTATAGAATTAGGTTTTTCTGAAAAAAGGATTTAAGTTTAATTTATAAAATTAGGTCCTATAGCTCAAATGGATAGAGCAACAGCCTTCTAAGCTGTAGGTTCAAGGTTCGAGTCCTTGTGGGATCACCTTTGACACTAATAAATGACAATCAAAGTAGTTTGTCTATCAAATAGTGGAAAATATTAACACCAAAGAGAGATGAAACAAAATAAAGAAGATAGGTTACTTAAGATAGTAGCTTGGACAATCATTTTATCAATAACAATAATACTATGGCAAAAAATACTTCTGAAACTATTTCCAATAGAAATATAATTCAAGCGGATGCATTATCTATTGCATCACAACATAAAAGATGTGGATTAGGTATATCTATGGGTGTAGGCAAAACAAGAATTGCAATACAACACATTCAAAGATATTATGATCCATTAATTAAAGTACTAGTAGTTGTGCCAAAATTATCAGTAAAAAAAGCTTGGCTTGATGAATTAGAAAAGATGAATCTTACTGATTTAGAAAATCATATAGACTTTACAACTTATTTATCACTTAAAAAACAAGACCCTTTAGCTTATAGTATAATTTATTTAGATGAATGTCATTCACTTAAGTATTCACATGAGTTATTTTTACATAGGTTTTATGGTAGAATCTTAGGATTAACAGGTACACCACCAAAAGGTTTGAATTCTGAGAAAGGTATGATGGTCAATAAATATTGTCCAATTAAATTTACTTTTACAACGGATGACGCAACTGAATCTAACATACTTAATGATTATAAAATTGTTATTCATGAGTTAGAATTATCTAAGTTACCTACCTTAAAGAAAAAAAATAAAGCAGGTGGATTCTGGTATACATCAGAAAAAAAGGATTATGACTATGTAACCAATAGACTAGCAGCAGCTAATACTGACAAACAAATACAGTTTGGAAGAATTATGCGTATGAGAGCTCTAATGGATTATGCAAGTAAAGAGAGCTATGTCAAAGGTATATTAAATAATGTCAGTACTAAATGTATTGTATTTGCTAATACCCAAAAACAAGCAGACAGAATATGCAAGCATAGTTATCATTCTAGTAATCCTAATTCAGAGGACAACCTTGAGTTATTCTCTGATAATAGGATTGATAAGCTATCATGTGTCTTACAATTATCAGAAGGTGTTACAATACCAAACCTTAAAGCAGGTATTATTATGCATGCATATGGTAATGAAAGAAAAACAGCACAAAGAATAGGAAGATTACTCAGATTAAATCCAACAGAAACAGCAACATGTCATATTCTTATGTACAAAAAAACTCAAGATGAAAAATGGGTTAACAGTGCTATTTCAGGATTTGATCAATCAAAAATCACAATTTATAATCCATTAAAAAAATAAAATCATGGGAAGAATGAAAGAGCTCTATATAGAGCACCAAGAAGAACAAGCATACAAAGGATCACACGATGCTATGATACATAGCTTATCAAGAAAAGCAATTGAAGAATATATAACAGAAGGAGATACTCCTTGTCCTAATTGTAACCAACCTTCATTATTACGTAATGAAAATAATGCCAAATGCCTTGAGTGTTCTCAAGAATTTGTTTATGTTGGTTCAGCTCTAAGATTTTTATAATGTTAAGTTATGAATATGAGTACAACGGTAATCTATTAGAAATAGAATACGAGTATGATCCAGGAGAAGAAACTGTATGGACAGAATCTAATGGTGATCCTGGTACACCAGGTATAGCAGCTTCAATAGAAATCTATAAGATATGGTCTGTTCTTAAAGATAAAGAAGATCATTTTAGAGACGTTGATGTTACTGACTTTATACACACCAACCACATTGAATCTAAAATACTTGAAACCCATGAGTGATAATATAAAAGTAATACACAATAGAACCTATGTTCTCACTGATGGGAAGTGGCTGACTGTTCATGGATATGAAATAGATCCGCATGACCCAGATTATTTAACTATTAATCCATTAGAAAAAAAACTAAACAATGAAAACAGATAAAATAAGACAATATAGGAGCAATCAAGGTAAGTCTCCTCAAAAAATGGAAAAAGTATATAAAGGTTGCTTTTGGATACTATTAGCAGCTATATTAACTGTAGTAAGCTATGTTATATATAACTTAACGTTTTTATGAAAGATAACCTGTATATAAAAGCAACAGTAAAAGATGGGCAATTACATTTTCCTATCAAAGCTGTAGGTACTAAGTATAGGAAATTCTTTGAACAGTTACCTGATGATTCTAGACTAGAGATATTTATTGGTGTAGGTGGTGATAAAGGTAGCAATCCTCAATTAGCACGTTTACATGCAATGATTAGAGAAATAGCACAAGAAATTGGCTATACTTTTCTTGAAGCCAAAATTGAAGTGAAAAGAGCTTCAGGATTGTGCTTCGTAAAAGATAAGCAAGAGTATTGTAAATCTTTTGGGGATTGTGATAAAGATGAATTAAATTTAGCAATTCAATCTTGTGTTGAAATAGGAGACTTTAATGGTATGCAGTTAAGATGATTTATCATTCTTTACTACTTTCATTACTGGCTCTACTTCTTCAAGTACTTCTTTTAAATTACTAAATTTATTACCTAATTCAGTTAATTGTCCAACAAGATCACCATCCATAATACCGTTTTTTATAGAATTTTGTGCAGATTCAAATAAGTCATTATTAACTTCAATTTCTTTTTTAATTGTGATACCCTGACGTTCTGCTTCAAACTTTAAATAATTAACTAAACCAAATAGAACATATAAGTTTTGTTCATATGCATCTAATTCTATAGCAGGAAGTGGATTACCAGATTTTGGATCGTATGCCATGATAGTTTCAAACTTTTTCATAGCACCTGGAATCTTTAATTTATCTTCTTCAGTTGCATTAAGCATAAACTGTGATGTAATATTCTGTAAACCAACAATAAAAGATGGATTAATTTCTATACCTGTGATATTTTTTGTAAAATCATAAGTTGTAAGCTCTCTTACTGTTGAATTTTCTGACATAATAAAAAGTTTTAATAAACAAATATACTAAAATAAATGGAAATAGATATAAATATCCTAAGAGATAATTTAAATGCTAAGCTTAAAGACAGCGGTTGGGACCGTATGCTTTCACCGTATGTTAATGGTTTAAGTTTTGATCACATAATGAATACGTTAGTTCAAAATGTTGAGAGCGGTAAACGTTTTACCCCTAAATTCAAAGATGTATTTAATGGATTTTATGAATGTCCATACAAAGATCTTAAGGTTGTTATAGTAGGTCAGGACCCATATCCTCAACTAGGTGTTGCTGACGGAATAGCATTTAGTTGCAGTAGAAAAGGTAAAGCAGAAAAATCTTTACAATATATACTTAAAGCACTTGGAGATGAAGATGGAGATGTGAATTTAAAACGTTGGTCTAATCAAGGTGTTTTACTAATTAATACTGCATTTACAGTAGAGATTAATAAAATTGGTTCACATTATGGCATATGGAAAAGCTTTACAGAACACATTTTTGATAATATTAATAGACACAACCCAAATACAATATTTATATTAATGGGTAAAAAAGCAGAAGAATGGAGAACATTAATACCTACTGCTAAAATACTTAAGTGTTCTCACCCTGCATCAGCTGCATATAGAGGTGGAGAATGGGATAGTAATGATGTCTTTAATAAAGCAAATGAAATATTAAATAATCAAGGTAAAACTTGTATAAACTGGTAATAATTGTTACATTTGTAACCCTATAATTTTAATTAAATGATTGAAAATCAAAAGATTAGACAAGAACGTGAGATAAAAGCTTTTAAACTAAAGTTTTTAAGAGAACATGATATTAAACTTTTTATTATAGCACCAAAATTAGATGCAGATCATACTTGTACATTGGAAGTATATAAAAAAATTACTTTAGAGTGTATAAGAGAAGATCATCCAAAATATAAGAAATATACATTTAAAACAAAATCTAAAGAGCGTGACTTTGTTACTTATATACAAGTAATGAGTTTTTTAGCTAGTAATGATGGATATTCTTTAACTGCTGTTGGAAATTCAATATTTAGAAACCATGCTACTATTATTAATTCTCGTAGGATTATTAGTAACGGCATAGAAACCAAAGAGCCTAGCATTAATAGAATACTTAAAAAAATACAAACTAAAATAGACGATTATGTGGGAATTATTTCAGAAGATATTAAAAGCAAACCTATCACCGAACCAGAGCTTGATCCTATTTGGTATGAAGCAAAAGATCTCATTACCGGACGCGGTAATTACAGATAGAGATATATTAGTCACTAAAGGTTATATAGAACTAGTAGATGATCAATATGTAATGACAGCACAAGCAAAAGTATTTTGTGCTACTCTAGATAGTTATTTTATTAAGGCTAAAAAGAAAACTGATATCCAACTTATGGGTAAAGACTTTGTAGAACAAATAAATAGTTATAGAGAAATATTTCCTCCAAGAAAACTACCTAGTGGTAATCCTGCAAGAAATAATGTTAAAGCTTTAGGAGAATCATTTAGATGGTTTTTTGAGACGTATAATCATACATGGGAGCAAGTACAAAAAGCTACAAGTATGTATGTTAATGAATATAGAGATGCTGATTACTTATATATGCAAACTAGTCAATATTTTATATGCAAGCAAGATAAGCATAAAGTAAAGCATTCTAGACTAGCTGATTATTGTGATATGATTGCTGATGGAGTAAGTACAGAAGATGAACACTTTAAAGAAAACGTAGTATGACACCTGATCAAATAACAGAAATATTAAATAAATTAAACCTTGTACTTGAAGATTTTCAAATGCTAAGAGATGGGAAATGGGTTCCAGATAAACAGTCATGTAATGACAGCATTGATAATATAGAAAGTATTATATACATAATAAACAATGAGTAAAAGTGATAAAATAGTAGAAGATTTAAAAAAAGAATTTGATATAAGAAGTTGTGTTGGTATAGATAAATATAAAACAACACTACAAGATAATAACAAAGATGATTTTTTGCAGCACTTAAAAGAAGAACTTATGGATGCAGCATTATATATTCAAAAACTACAAAGTAATGAGTAAACCAACACCAGCATGGGTGGGCCAATACACAGCCTTCAATGATGCACTTAAATACATGTATGCTAGGTCAACAGGAGCTGAGAAATCAATATATACTCCATGGCCCAAGTTTAATGATGCTGCAACTGACGGTTTAGAATGGAATACACTTACTGTTATTGGTGGTAGACCTGGTTCAGGTAAAACTCTGATTAAAGATCAGATAATACGTGAGTCTTTTATGCTTAACCCTAATGATGATTTTAGAGTATTAGAATTTCAATTTGAGATGGTTGGTAGAACATCAGCTATTAGAGAATTTAGTTCTATTACTGGTAAAACATATAAAGAACTGTGTAGTGCAGGTTCTGTATTAGGTGCAGATGTAATGACTAGTTGTCATCAGTATGCAAAAGAACGTGTAAAGTACCCAGTAGATATTATATCAACACCTTTGACTGTTAATCAAATGCGTGAGCAAGTTGATGCTTACATGGTTAAACATCAAGGTAAGAAAACAATTATTACATTAGATCACACTATGCTTGTAAAAAGAGCTCCTTATCAGAATAACTCATTAGATATGTTATTTGAACTAGGTGAATTTTTTACACAATGTAAACGTGATTACCCTTGTTTATTTATTGCATTGTCACAGCTTAATAGAAATATTGATAACCCTGACAGAGCAATTGACGGTAAATATGGTAATTATATTCTTGAGTCAGATATATTTGGATCAGATGCTATGTTACAACATGCAGATATGTTGATTGGTATTAACCGGCCAGCAAAACAAAAGATTAGGTTCTATGGACCTGATAGATATATTATAGAAAATGATAGAACCTTGGTACTTCATTTCTTGAAAGCTAGGAATGGTGATGCAAGAATGAGTTTTTTCAAAGCAGAATTTGAGAAGATGCAAATTGCAGAAATGGCTACTCCAGGACAACAAGCACGCAGATGATAAGTACTAAAAAATTAAAAATAGAAAATATGGGACTGACACCAGACCAACGTAAAGCTAAAGTTTTAACCTTAAGAAAAATGCATGAAGATTACTTTCAAACAGAAGGTAAGATTAATGCTCAATATATACCAAAGATGGCCTATAGACCAAAAGGTAAAGATGAACTACATGTATCATTTTTTCCTAGTGAGCTAGATAAGGATGAAGACATATATACTGAATTTGTTAGTATAGATTATGATTCAGAAGATCCAAAAAGAACATTATATTTACATAAGTATAATCCTCATTGGAAATCAGAATATGAATTAGTTACATCTGGCTCAGGATTTCAAAGACACCTTATACCAGTTAGTGAATTAAAAGTAATAAATGATATTACTAGTAAAAGCATTAATATTTCATATAGTGATACCGGGAAAGCTGTTTCATCAGGAATTAAACAAACTAGCACATTATTTGACTTACCAAATCCAGACGGTAATAGTCCTAGTGCATTAGTTGATAAACTTGAAGAGATAAATCAAACATTAATAACATTAACCAAAGTAATAAATAAATTTAACAATTAAACATGGCAAACAGCGTATTAGTTATTGCTGATTCAGGGACAGGAAAGTCTACCTCAATCAGAACATTAGATCCAAAAGAGACTTTCATTATAAATATAGCTAACAAACCTTTACCGTTTAGAGGTTGGAAGGGCAAGTACACTCAGATAACAAAAGATCATCCAAAAGGAAATCTAACATCTGCAGCTACTGCACCTGGTATCATTAAAGCAATGAAGCATGTAAATGATAAGATGGGCCATATCAAAACTATTGTAGTTGATGATTGGCAATATATGAGTTCTTTTGAATATTTTGATAGAGCACATGAGAAAGGATATGAAAAGTTTACACAGATCGCTGCTAACTTGGCCATGGTTGCTAAGTTACCTAAAGATCTAAGAGAAGACTTAAATATTATTTTCTTAACTCACTCAGAAGATTCAACTGATTTAAATGGAAACAGAAAAGTTAAAGCAAAAACTATCGGTAAAATGATAGATAACACTTTAACTTTAGAAGGTCTATTTTCAATAGTGTTGTTTGGTAAAGTAAATAAATTAGATGATGGTGAACTTGAATATGGTTTTGAAACTCAAAACAATGGAGAGAACACATGTAAATCACCAATGGGTATGTTTGAGGATAAATTTATCCCAAATGACCTACAGTTCGTAATAAGTTGTATTGAGGAATACAACAAATAAATTAATTTAAAAATCAAAAATTATGTTAAGTACTAAAGACATGTCTGCCGGAACAGGTGGAACAAAACCAGTAATTGGAACAGGAAATCAAAAAGTAATGATCAATTCAATTACATTTGATCAAACACCATATGATATGGACGCATACAATATTACATTGCATGTAGAAAGTGAACCAATTACCGGAGAATTCAACGGATTCTTAAAAGATGTAAATAATCCTAATGGACCTAAGTTTGAAGGTCAAGTAGGTAGAGTAAGATTTTCTCCATATCCATTTAAAGATGCTACATTAGCAAATGGTAATGAAATTAGCAGAGATACAGAAGTATTGAAAGCTATGGTATTTTTATCAGAAGTAGTTGATAAGAGAGATGAGCTTGATGCTATTCAGGCAAACACTATTGAAGATTTCATGATGAAAGCTGCAAAGATTTGTTCTGGGACTGGTTATATCAACGCATGCTTAGGTGCACGTGAGTGGGAAAACAAAGAAGGTTATGTAAATAATGATTTGTTTTTACCTAAAAGAAACAGAATGGGTGTACCATTAGAAGCTTTGGATACGGAAAATTCTAATTTAATTACTTTTGATAGTGGTGATAAGAACCATTTCAGAGGAATGGAAAAGAAAGAATCAACTCCAGCAAGTAATTTTGAACCGGCTCCTACTGCAGGATCTGACTTTGAATTATAATATCCTTAATTAAAAGAGTGGGCTCAGTATATTGCTGGGCCCATTTCTTTTTAATACATTTGGTTTATGTTTAACACAAAAAATATTGTAGGAGAAGGACATGACGTACCAAGCACTTGGATTTTTCAATATTACTTAGACCTTCCTGAACAACTTACGGGACAAGACATAAAGATTAGATCAATACTTAATCCTAATGAACGTACTCCTAGTTTTTGCATATATGTAGATAAATCTATTATGCAGTATAAGTTTAAAGACTTTTCAACAGGAAAAAGTGGTAATAAAATAGATTTAGTTAAGTTAGTTCTTAACTTGGAATTTCATGATGCTATGACAAGAATAGTATCAGATTATAATAAGCATGTAAGGTCATCAGACTATATACAACACAAATTTCAACCAGAAACTAAGTGGGAAATTGATTTCATTAAAGAAAGAGGATGGACTACTGAAGATAGAAAGTTTTGGTTATCATTTAGAATAGGTCAAACCATGCTTAGCATGTATAATGTAAAACCTATTGATTATTACAATCTTATCAAAGATGACTCAGGTGAAATAAGAAAGCTAACAATTGGTAGTAAATGGTGCTATGGTTACTTTGACAAAAATGGTGAAGTTTATAAAATTTATCAACCTTATAGTAAAAAATACAAATTTTATAAAGCTAAGTCATATTTACAAGGTAAAGATCAACTTAAATTTGATCAACCATATTTAGTTATATGTTCTTCACTTAAAGACGCCATGTGTCTTAAGAGTATGGGTTATAACCTAGAAGTTATTAGCCCTGATTCAGAGAACACTATGATTAAGCCACACGTAATAGAGCATTTAAAAAAGAAGTACAAAAAAGTAATAACTCTCTTTGATAATGATGAAGCAGGTAGACATGCTGTAGAAGTGTATGAAAAAACATATAATATCTATGGATTTGTACCAACTATATGTAAAGACATATCAGATGCCATGAGAGAACATGGTTTTGATAAAGTTCATGCAATGCTAAAGCCATTGTTGAAAGAAACATTAAATAAATAAAAATGAAAACAAAAAAATTAATTAGTAAAGTAAATAGGTATTTAGTTTTATCAAAAGAGTTTGAACAAGATGTAGAGGACCTATTTGAAGATAGAGCAGTGGATGCATCATCAATGACTTTAACAACATCATCAGGAAACCTAAGTTTTATTGGGAATACTGAAAGTAATTTCCAAAATGTAGTAATCGAAGCTAAAACAAGAGCAGAAGTTATTTTGGA
>Ga0307488_10004140_pt1 | contig 12118 bp, 12 predicted proteins | sample SB02metaG_FD_202248 | JGI IMG/M metagenome (GOLD analysis project Ga0307488, IMG submission 202248) | Sea-ice brine microbial communities from Beaufort Sea near Barrow, Alaska, United States - SB 0.2 | ecosystem: Environmental > Aquatic > Marine > Coastal | place: USA: Alaska | collected...
ATCAATTGAATTTACTAAGTGATAGTTATTTAAATCATTCAATAATTTAAAGAAGTACTGATTCTTTTTTTCTTTTGTTAACGAATACTGTTCTATATCGATATAATCTCTAAATTTCATAACTGTTCTTTAATTCTTTATAATTTATCTTGCCATTAGATGTTAAAGGGAACGAATTAATATAGTTATGTTTAATTATACTTGAATGAATTTTTAATTTTGACATAACCGCTTTTCTTACCTCATCAAGTGACACCGATTTTGTATCACAAAATACTATTATGTATTTATCTTCTATTCCTATACAAGCAAAATTAGCACCATCTAAATTGACTTTCAGTAAAGTTTCTAACTCATCCAAATTTACACGATTCCCAAACACCTTAATAAAACGTTTCAATCTACCGGTTATATAATAAAAACCTTTTCCATCTTTTCTTGCTAAATCACCAGTACGAAGTTGTGAATGATCAATCCAACTTATTAAATCTCGATAACCATTTGCATAGCCTCCAAAAACGTTTGGTCCTTCATATAATAATTCATTTGTCTCATTATCTAAAAAAAGTTTTCCGTCTAATATAGGTTTACCAATTGAGTTAATATTGTCTTTTAAATCTTTAGGAGGAACGTAAGAAATTCTAGCAGTCGCCTCAGTTTGTCCATACATAACATAAAATTCAACAGAATTATCTAAACAGTAATTTAAAAATTGTTGTTTTATTTTTTCATTTAAATTCCCCCCTGCTTGAGTAATATATTTTAAAGAATGATATTGTTTTTTTCTAAAACCAATTCTATCCAACATTTCATAAATAAATGGTACTCCTGCAATAGAAGTAAATCCAAAACGCTCAAATTGTTTCCAAAAGAGCCTGCCTAGAACATCCTCACAGTTACATACAATTTCACCACCTGCGATTGCATTAGAATGTAATAAGGATAAACCATAAGAATAAAATAGAGGTAAATTTAATGGACAAACATCTTCTTTAACTATGGGTAAATAATTGTTTATTGAAATTGAATTTCTAACTAAATTCTCTTCTGAAAGTTTTACAAACTTTGGTGAACCTGTAGTTCCTGAAGTTGAAAGAAGGAGTTTAATGTTTTTATTTAAAATAATATTACTTTCTTCTTTATATTTAAATAGCTCAATTTCAAAATGTTCTGATTTGACAAAAAATTTTGAAAAATCTCTAATTTTCGATCTTTTATCATCAATTATAATATTGGGATAATAATCTTTTTCTAATTTATTTTTTAATTCTTCATCTAATCCTTCATCCAACAAGGCTATTGTAAAGTTACTTTTTAAAAAAGAAAAATAAACACCTATGGTAGATACTTTATTACGCTTATTACAATAAAGAAACACTAATTGCCTTTCTTTATTTTTAATAGAATTTAAATCAAATAAAATTTCTTTTATTTGATACCTTTTTTCTGTGTCAGCATCTATTAATACTAACGATTTATTTAATTGAATTTTATCAAATATCATACAAAAATAATTAAATCACCATTCCTCCATCTACGCCAATAACCTGACCTGTAACATACTCGGACAAATCCGAAGCCAAAAAAAGGATAACATTAGCAACATCTTTAGTTGTACCTAACCTGCCCATTGAGATTGATTTTAAATTCTCTTGAATAACACAATCTGTAATACCCTCTGTCATGCCGGTCAGAATAAAACCTGGGGCAATTGAATTAACACGAATATTCAGGGGTCCTAATTCTTTACTTAAAGATTTTGTAAAACCAATTACTGCAGCTTTACTAGCGCTATAAATGGACTGACCTTTACTTCCGTTAGAACCTATAATCGATGATAAATTTATAATCGAACCTTTTTTATTTCTTATCATTAACCTAGAAGCTCTCTTACTTATATCAATTAAAGCAAAAACATTAGTATCAAATGTTCTTTTAATTGATTCAGTTCTCACCATTTGCAAAACAGCATCCTCCATTATACCAGCATTATTGACAACAACATCAATAATTATCTTACTTTTTTTTATTTGCGTAAAAAGATTCTTTACCAATTCAGTGTTTGTAATATCTATTGGATAATAGTCAACAATTATATTAAACCTTTCTAAGTCTTTTGATAATTCCTTTAATTTTACTTCATTCCTTGAAATTAAAATTAAGTTAGCACCGTTCTTCGCAAATGTTAGAGCGGTTTCTTTTCCAATACCTGAGGAGGCGCCAGTAATTAATGCTGTCTTTCCAGATAATAAATTAAAATTCAATTCCATTTTTGTTTAAGATTTCTTTTGCTTTTCCTACAGTACTCATGTCAATTACATCATCTGTATCTATTTCAATATCAAAAACATCCTCAATTTCAGCTATCAATATCATATGTGAAATGGAATCCCATTGTTCAATACTTTGGTATTGTAAATCATCCTTCACAATGATAGCGTCAATCTCTAAGGCGTTACAAAATGCTTCAATAAGTTTTTTATTATTCATAATAATTATTTTTAATATTATTTTTAATGTTATTTAATTAATGATATGAAATCATTTGTCAATTTTAGATAATCAAAATTTAATGCTGTATTCCTTGAGTTTAAGCACATATTATCGTACTCTTTTTTATCTAGATTTGCAATTTGCACTATAGCATCTGCGTAATCTTTAGATGAATTAAACTGTTTTGCAATCCCTAAATTAAATTTGGTTATTAAACAATACCCCATTTTTAAATTTGATAATATTGGCTTTCCACTTGCTAAATATTGAAATAATTTACTCTGACTACCACCATAATTCCAAATATAATTTGGACTATAATTAAGAATATTAAGATTACTTTTTGATAAAATATATGGAACATATTTGGGGTTAACCCACTTTTCCTTAAATATTACATTTGATATATTTTTCTTTTTACAGTGAGATATTAATTTTTCTCTTTCTTCACCGTCCCCGTATATTAAAATTTTAATATGATCTGAGTTTTTTATCAAAGAAGCAGCTTCAATAAGCTTTATGATATTATTAGCTAATCTCACAGATCCAATATAAACAACTTTAAAAAAATCATCGTTTTGTAGATCCGTATCATTTAACTTATAATTTATTTTGTTATAATTGAAATCTTTAACATCAACACCATTATTTATATAATGTATTTTGTTATCATCAATTTTACCTCCTTGACTTGTTAGCCATCCCTTTTGTTTTAAATATTCTATCCCACCCTCCATTGAGAATATTATTTTATTTGCTTTAATATACATCCATTTTTCTACAAAGTAGGAAAGTTTTAAAATTGGATTATTTTTACTAACCAAATTAAAGGCAAGAAAGGATTCTGGCCACAAATCTAAAACTTCTGCAAAATACTTTGCTTTTAGCTTAAATGCCGTAAAAACTGTAATAAATCCAAAAGGAGGGGCACAAGTATGTAATATATAATCTGGTTTATCGAAATTTCTTGAATAAAAGTGTAGCTTTAAATGAAAAATCAATAAACTCCAAAATCTATAGAAACTATTAGATGAATAACTTTTACTATTAATATGAATAAAATCTAGGTTACCATACGAAACCTCTTTAAACTTTAACTCTGGTGTCAAAAGATTAATATTCTTATTGTGTAGAAAACTAGATGAAATGATTTTAGTTTCATAACCAGCATCATTTAAGTACTGTGCAAATTTTATTGCTCTCAGACGACTTTCGTGTTCTGGAGGCATTGCATAATAATTTACTAACCAAAATTTTTTTCCCATTAACCTAAAATTTATTAATAAGATCTACGATTGTAACCATATCTTTTTCTGCTAAAATAGGACTAATTGGCAATGACAATACCTCTTTGTGTATTTTTTCAGTTATTTCAAACTTTAAATTATTTAATTTTTCGTAGCATTTTTGTTTATGCGGAGGAATTGGATAGTGAATTACAGTCTGAACTTTGTTTTTTTCTAAATATTCTTTCAGCTCATCTCTCCTTTCCGTTCTAATTACAAACAAATGCCAAACATGGCTGTCACTGTTACCGTTAATTATTTCTGGCAGGATTATTTCGGGGTTATTAATATGATTGAGGTAATATTGAGCTATTCCTTTTCGCTTTGCATTCTCATCATCAAGATATTTTAATTTTATAGAAAGTATACCTGCCTGAATTTCATCCATTCTACTATTTAAACCACTAAACTTATTTTCATATTTTACTTCAGAACCATAATTAGCTATAGCTCTTATTATTTTTGCTAATTCTTTATCGTTCGTAGTTACTGCCCCACTATCCCCAAGCGCTCCAAGATTTTTTCCTGGATAAAAACTAAAACCGGCTGCATCACCAAGGTTTCCTGAATTTAAATTCTTGTATTTTGCCCCAATCGCCTGCGCATTATCTTCAATAATCTTTAAGTTATTTTTAACAGCTATTTTTTTTAATTCTTCATTAAAACTAATTTGACCATACAGATGTACAGTCATAATTGCTCTCGTTTTATTCGTAATTACCTCCTCAATTTTGTCAATATCTAAATTATAACTAACAATATTTGGTTCAACTAAAACAGGAACTAAGTTATTGTCTGTAATTGCAAGTAAAGATGCTATATAAGTATTTGCAGGTACTATTACCTCATCACCATGCTTCATTACTCCCATTTCAATATAAGCTCTAAGAATTAATCTTAAAGCATCTAAGCCATTTGCACAACCAATTACAAATTCAGTTCCGACGAATTTAGCAAAACTATTTTCGAATTTTTTAACTTTATCTCCAAGTAAATACCATCCAGAATCTATTACTTCGTTCGTAATATTTTTTATTTCGTCTGAATATTGTTTATTAAGACCTTGTAAGTCTAGGAATTTAATCATCTTTTAATTTATGTTTTAAATCATTTTTATCTTTATAATCGAGATCTAATAAAATCCCTTTATTTGTAATATATCCTTTATGGTGTGCCGGGTTCCCATACCAGACGGTATTATCGGGAATGTTTTTAGTTATTAAACTACCAGCTCCAATAAAAGCATGAGCCCCTATTTCATTACCAGCTATAATTGTTGCATTTGCGCCAATTGATGCTCCTTTACAAATTATTGTTTGTAAAAAGGACGTTGGATAAGATTTAGATCTGGGTACCATATCGTTGGTGAATGTCACATTTGGTCCAATAAAAACATTATCTGCAACTCTTAACCCATCCCACAATTGAACTCCTGATTTTACAGTTACATTATTACCAATCATAACATCATTTTCTATAAAAACGTGACTATTGATATTACATCCGTCTCCAATGATAGCACCTTTCAAAACAACACAAAATTGCCAAATAAATGTGTTTGAACCAATATTAGTAGATTGTACATCTGCCGTTGAATGTATCATTATATTTCTTTTTTAAATTTTAAAAAGTCTTCATAATTACGAATGTAATCTGCCTCATCATAGAGTTCTGAAGCTAATACCAAAGTTATACATCCTGATGAAAAATTATCCAATTCTCGCCACAAACCAGGAACAATATGTAGAGCTTTATTAGGGTTGTTTAAAGTTATTTTTTTACTATTTTTACCATCGTTTAGAATCACTTCAAAACTACCGCAACCAGCAATTATATATTGTTCTAATTGATAATGTGCATGCCCCCCTCTTGACGCACCTCCCGGAATATCATATAAGTAATAAACTCTTTTTACATCAAAGGGGATATTATTCCCATTTTCTAAAACCGTAATGTTTCCTGCATTATTACAAATTTGACCAAGATCTATCACTGAACAATCAAAAACAGTATTATATTTTCTATTCATTTCTCAGTGTTTTAAAATCTATAAAATCTCTTATATAATCATTAGCATCATAGGCTATGGAGGATGTAATTAGTACTAAAGAATTTGTAGAAAAATTTTCCAATCTTCTCCATAACATATTTGGGACATACAAACCTTGATAAGACCTATTTAAACTATATCTAACTTCTTTTTCACCATCACTTAAAACAACATCAAAACTACCTGAAAGAGCAATAATAAATTCTTGCGATTTTTTAAAAGCATGACCACCTCTTGCTTCACCACCTGGAACATTATTAATTAAATATGTTCTTTTTATTTTAAATGGTATTTGTTTATCGTTTTCAAAAAAACTTAAATTACCTCTAGGATCGAAAATTTTTGGTAGATTTATAATTTTAGCGAGATTCATTTTTCTAATACTTTTTTCTAATGTTATTATACAATATATGTTTATAAATAAAAAAATCTTAATAAAACCGTATACTTCGTTTTAAAAAAACAAAATGTTTTTTCATTAATTCGAAAGCTAATTTATTATGTTCATTTGATTTAGAATATGTTTTAAGCCATCTAAAATAGTAATAAATTAAGCGAATCATGCTTTTAAGAATGAACATAAATGTAATTTTATTACTTAGTTTTTCTTTCTTTATCAATTGTATTATTTTCTGGTCTGTACCTAATGCAGTTATTGTTTTTATTCCAAATTTTTTAGTAATTGCATTTGGATTGCCTTGATAATAGTAAAATTTACCCGAAGAAAAAGCGACCGTACTGCTGATAAGAAAATTATTTCTTGTTATATACTCGTCACTATTAAAAAAATTTTCATCAAACGATTCACTTTTCATTATTTTTGCTTCACATAAATTAAAACCGTGTATTTTCCAATTTAAACTATAAATAAAAGCCTGTTTACCCGTTAAAACTAAATTCCGATCCCCATTAATTCCACAAAGGTTTTTAAACACTTTATGCTCTGAACAAGATATTAAATCTGGTACAATTATATTTGCCCCAGTTTCTAAATATCTGGAATAATTTAACTGTAAATTATCTCCTGACATCCAATCATCCTGTGACATATAGGTAATAAATTTTCCACTTAAATATTGCATGGCATAATTCCATGAAATTGGAACGCTTCCCCCATTAGTTTTTCTTAAGACAATTAATCGTTTATCCTTTTTTGCATATTCCAGTAATTGATTATAACTATTATCCGTAGATGAATCATCAACACATACTAATTCAAAATCCTTTAAGCTTTGATTTAGTACAGATTCTATGCTTTTTGACAAATACTGTTCGCCATTATAAACAGGCATAAAGACACTAATGAGAGGGTTATTTGACATTTTTCTTGTTAAATAAAAATTACTAAATTATAGATTATTACTTTATACAGTTACAGTGTTGTTTTTCAAAATTAAATCACATTATTAACTCAATGGTTTAATTTCCAGGGAGTATTTTACTCGCTCAGACTATTTATATGTAGCTTATCTAATTTTACCGCACAGACAGACTCACGACTTATATGGCTATGTTATTAATTATTGAAACTTCTGCCTTTGAATTTTTTCAATCAAAAACTAATACATTAAAACTACGACTCCTTTGAATAAAATTATTTTTTTATTGTAGGACTGCAATATTTGTTGTTCTTCTTTATATGTTAATATAATGTATCAAGTAAAATAATAATATTTTGATCATTTGATATAAATATAAATGTATTTTTAAATCAACACGTACCACTATTTTCAATAAAAACAATAAGAAATAATAACAATTACTTGTATATTCACATCCGTTTCGTAGAGCACCGTAAAATTAGCTTATTTCCAATTTTAGACATTGGTTTTGGTATAAGGTTTGTAGTTTCACTCATTCGAGTACCAAAACCAACTGCTAGAATAACTAATTTCATGTGTTAAGTTTTGTTAAGGTGATTCAATATGTTATAAAAATCAATATAGTTATTATTTGAATTATAATAATTTTTATAAATTTCATAAGTATTTTTAGATAAATTATAATAGTTGTAAATAATGTAATTAATTCCGTTATTAAAATCTTTTTGACTAAAATTTTTATTTATCAAGACTCCTATTTCTTTATTTACGATTTCACTTGTTGCACCAACATCTGTTGCTAACACTGTCATTGAGGCGCTAAGTGCTTCCATTATAGCTACTGGGACTCCTTCTCTCAAACTAAGGTTAATAAAAATATTTATATCATTCTTTTTGTAATAATTATATATTTCATCATAATCTAAATTACCAAGTATATTTACATTTAAATTTTGTTCAGCAAATACTGTTTCTTGCTTTAAATTTTCAAAATCAATTCCACCTCCCCCAATATGAGTCCATTGCACAATTGATTTAGAATGCTCCATACAATATCTATTTAAAGATTTAAAAATAAGATTAACTCTTTTTTCTGATCTTACTCCGGAACAAGAAACTACTTTAATAACACCTGGCTCCAGAATATTCAAAGAATTTTTAATTGATAGAACACCTAACCTTTGAATATTTAATTTATTTATTGATTTAGGATAACGCCTAATTATAGTGTTGGCGGCTATTGTAGAAATTGGAAAAATATGGTCAACATATTTATACATTAAACTTCTGAGTGGGAAGTGAAATCCAACTTCCTCTTCATCCACATCATAACTATGTCCTCTCGAAACAATCTTGTTTTTTAATAGCCCCTCACGTTTTAACATAGCTAGTCCAAGCGGTGCATACGTAAGCCAGTAGCTATAAAAAATTGTATCGGAATCATAATGTATTTTTCTCTTTTTAACAACAGTTTTTATTATTAGGGCACCAAACAAGCTTTTAATATAGAAATATTTTTGATTAATTTTTTTTGCTTTAATAAATTTTTTACTCAAAATAGATTTCCAAAAATAAAATGAAAATAACATCTTAATTAAAACTATTAAGTAAAATATTTTAGATTGGTTATTGCAAACATTATTCACTAAAACATTATTTGGCACTTCTCTTGCACTTCCTCTTTTAGAAAAAGGAAGTACAGTTATTGAGGAAATTTTTGATCCAATATTCAATTCATTTCTTAGGAAATTTTCTGAATCTCCACCATAAGGAAACGCACTAGTAAACAATAAAATATTCATTTTATATCGATCTAATATTTAAATCATTATTTTTGGGGTCAATTAATTGTAAATATTTCTTCAAGAAAACTTCTTTTGAAAATATTGATTTTGCTTTACTTCGATTAAGTTCTCCCATTTTTTTCTTTTCAAGTTTCGATAGTGAAAAGAAATTAATAAATGAATTGACTATTTTATTAATATCATTGGGGTCGAAAACAAACCCATTTACATTATTTACAACTAAAATCGGATTATCCGAAACATTACTACATAGAACAGGTAAGCCAGAACTCATTGCTTCACAAAGTGCGTTTGGATAGCCCTCATGAAGTGATGGCAAACAAAATAAATTTGCTTTTTGATATTCATCGTGTATCAATTTTGTTGGTTCTTCAAAAGTGAATATTTTTTGTAAATTATAATATTTAATTAGACTTAAGCATTTACTAGAATATTCGTCTTCATCTTGAACATATCCATACCATTTAACTTTTAGCATATAACCTTTGTCTTTTAACTTAGCTATTGCCTTGATAAATAAATGAACATTTTTTTGAGGAACTAATCTACCAACACAAATACATAATGTAGTATTTTTAATAGTTTGACTACTAATCGGAGAAAAAATATTTATGTCAGTAAAATTTGTTATTGTAAAAAGTTTGTTTGTTAATGTGGTGAATTTATTCTTTATAAATTCCTTTTGCGTAAAGGAATTAGCAACAATATAATCTGCTTTTCTATAAAAATTAAACTTAACAATATCTTTAAATGTTAACTTTAAATTTTGGTTTGTATTTCGTTCAGAAACTATTAACTTAAATTTATGTCCAAAAACTCTTAGTAAACAACTTAATAAATTAGGACCATCATTAAAAGAAATAACAACATCTGGCGCTAATTTATTTACAGCATTTGACAATATAAATAATCGTTTAGATCTTGATGAAGCTTTATCAAAACGATTATATTTTACATCACTTTCAATCAAAAACGGCAAATAGAATTCATTCTTTGTATAAGTAAAAACAACAATCTCATACCCTAAACCCTTTAGCATTGCAGCAAGACCTACAAGTTGTCTTTCTGCCCCACCCGGACCAAGACTTTCAATAATAAATAGTATAGTATTAATAGATCTCATATTTGTTTTTTCTGTGTTCATGACCAATCGTATAACCCATAATAATTGTAAGTATACTAGTGTTAATAGCTGTAAAAACTCCTGTAGAGAGAGATTTAGACACCCATATTAAAATACATACTAATAAAATATACTTAGACTTTCTTTCAAATTTCATTTTTTTAATCAATTTAACGATGCTAGCTACAAAAGTTAAATATAAAAATAGTCCTACTAAACCAAAATTGACCCAAACTTCAATAAAATCGTTATGGGCATAATTGCCTAAATTTTTAAAAGTACCCAGAATACCAGAACCAAAAATCATTAAATGCGCAGAAATATTATTGTAATACTCTAATAAATTAGCAAAAATTTCTAATCGTCCACTTGCATTATCAATAGATTTATTGAAACGAGTAACTATAAATAAATTAGAATTTATGATTTTGCTTACAAAGATACTGGAGGCTAAAATTAAGATAATAAATGCAAGTCTTGCCTTAGATTTATTCATTTCTTTTAAGTGATACTTAAAGTAAACAGTAAAGCCAAGTAATAGACTTAATACAGCTCCTCTTTTTGAGGATAAAATTACAAACATAATAATAAGAGCTAACATTATTAATTTTAAAGTTTTATTCTTTAAAATTAATAAAAAAGGTATCATCATAACAAAACGATATGATACATTATTTACAATATTGTCAACACCATCTAATAATTTCACCTTTTGTTCGTGTTGAAAAAAACTAACAATACTAATTCCAAAAAGCACAATAAAGTAGATAACTAAAATTTTATTAATATTTAAGGAGTTAATACCAACATAATAAAAAGTAAAAAATGGTAATAATGCCAACAATACAGGCTTTAAATATATAATAACGGATGCTAGGCTTGAACCGAAAACTAATACTTGAATTATAAAGTGAATCAGAACCAAAAATATGAACAAAGCCAAAACCTTAATAGATAAATTATTTTTCCGAATTAATAAAGTTCTAAAAAATAAATAAAAATTAAGCACTGAATATATTGACAATATAATTTGACTTATTATTTGTATTGAAGGGTAAAACACTCCCTGTAGATAATATAATATCAATAAGGTTAGTATGATTACTACATTCAGTTTCAGTTTACTCATTTAGAAATATTGTAATATTTAAGCATTCTTGAAAATTGATTTTTAAGTTCTTTGTCAAATAATTTTGATAATTCAATAAACTTAATATCGCTTAAAATAGTTTCTTTAAATTTTTCTATATAAAACATATAAGCATCACTATTTAAAATGTCTTTTGACTCTTGTACAGCTGAATCACTCCGAAAAACTCCCATATGGAGACCATGGTGAGGTCTAAAATCGAATCTTTTAGGATTAGTAAAATCTAACATATTAACAGAATTCGTTTCTATCCCGAGGCCTGAAGTATCAATTCCGATCTTGTTGACAATTTTAGATAAATAAATTTCATTATTGGGATACTTTATATGCCTCAGGTAATTCCCTGAGTATATATCATTTTTAAAACTAGAACGCAATTCTTCTGTGAAAAGGGAATAGTAATTTTTTATATCAACAAAATGTAAACCAGTCAATTTGGTTTCAACCTTTGAATACAATAAAAATTTAAAAAAAGATTTAAATCCTGCATGTTTTAATCGAATTCCCATTGTCACCCAATAAAAAGGGTTATATCTGTGTATTCTAAGTAAATTACTAAAAGGTAACCCTAAAAACTTCATATGTTGAACATGTTGAACGTGCAAAGCAATGGGTTCCCTTATATAAAACATATCAATATCGACAGTATATAAATAATCATAATTTATAAAGTTATCATCCCATAATATCCATCTTAATGCTTTACTTTTTAGAGCACTAATTTTTGGACAATCATTAAAAGAATTCTCTTTTATAATAATCTGATTTTTCAGCTCTAGTCTATCGATAGATTTCCTAACATCTTTATTTAACTTCCCATGAATAAAAAGTGTTACATCGTATTCTGGGTATGCTTTATAACAAGAGTATAATAACATGGGTATATACA
>Ga0307488_10004143_pt1 | contig 12113 bp, 26 predicted proteins | sample SB02metaG_FD_202248 | JGI IMG/M metagenome (GOLD analysis project Ga0307488, IMG submission 202248) | Sea-ice brine microbial communities from Beaufort Sea near Barrow, Alaska, United States - SB 0.2 | ecosystem: Environmental > Aquatic > Marine > Coastal | place: USA: Alaska | collected...
GCCGCCGCCGCCGTCGCCACCGCCGCCGCCGCCGCCGCCGCCGCCGCCGCCACCGCCGCAAACAACGTGTGCTCCGTGTGCGGCAAGCCAGGCAGGGCCGCTCCCCTAATCCCTAAACCCTGAATCCTAACCCGAAACCCTAAACCTGGCCTTGAGCCTTGTGTCCGTGAATCCACTGGCAATTTTCCCACTTCATACGTCAAAGGTGCTCGTGCTTCCCTTACTTGAGCCTTTCGGTCCCTGGAACCACGATCAGTTATCCTTCTTCGTGCCTCGAAGATGCTCAAGTGAAGCGGAAAAGGGAACGAGTGTAGGGCCCTGCCGCCCGGTCACAGTGCGGGGATGCACCGGGTCAACGGTCAACGCTTAGCGATCCGATGCTCGGTCTGTGGTCAGGAGGGGCACAACAAGCAAACGTGCCCGCTCAGTTCACAAGGCGCGTGGGGCGTTGACGCCGCCGCCACCACCGCCGCCGCCTCCCCTGCCGCCGCCGCCGCCCCCGCTGCGGCTGAAGTCGCCACCACCACCAAGGGGACGTTGTGTTCCGTCTGCGGCATGGTCGGCCATAACAAGAGAACATGCCCCCTCAGGCGACAAGGGGGCACAACTGCCGCCGCCGCCGCCGCCTCTGCCGCCTCCGCCGCCGCCACCGCCGCCGCCGATACCGCCGCCGTCGCCACCGCCGTCGCCGTCGCAGCCAACGCCGCCGCCGCCATCGCCGCCGACCGAGGATACAGCAGCTCGCGGAAATAGCGTATAGAAAAGGAGGAGGAGCAGGAGACGAAGAGAGGACTGCTGATGGTGGAGTGGATGTCTCCAGAGTAGGCCGAGCTTCGATCGCACAAATACATAGACAGCAGAAGATAGCAGAATGATAGGGAAGGGGGATGCCGCGCCCCCACATCTTTTCGAAAAATATTGGTTTCGTGTATGTTTTGTGTGATGGGCGCATGACTGTGTGTACAACAGTATGATGGGGTGAGGAATTTTCCCGATGGCTAGTCTGGCGTCACTGGATTAGAGCTCTAGCCCTTTTGTAGCCCACATAGCAAAAAATAAGGTTTGGAACGTGACCAAAGTAGAGTCGCGAGCAACCAACAATTTAAATGAATGAGATTTTCATTACAAAGGTCAGTCTAAATTGAGTAATCTGCGTGGAGCCGCGGCTACTGTGTGCGCTTGACGAGCCCTGCACCGGATTCCAGCGGCGTGGTGATGATAGGGTATGCGCGTTCGACTGCAGAGGCATCTTAACAAAACGTGATCTCCCCATGAAAGTCTAAGGATCAAACGCGTGCTGACTGACCGGCCGGCGCGGGGCGCGCGGGGTACAGCAGCACGCGCACCGCCACCATCCAGGGGCTTACACTCGTCCACTTATCGGCTCAACGCAAGCACATTTTGTGGGATACGTTGGGTGCATAAGCTCCCCCGAGTCTATTAGACAGCGGGCCACGGGGAGGTGTGACCAAAACGGCTTAGGTTGAGCTGAAAAGGGGACGAGTGTAAGCCCCTGCCACCATCTCCTGAGCGCTGTGTGTCACGAACTCGTCGCTGAGCAGGTGCACGTCCGTCCGACCGTCGTCGTACGCCAGGCTCGCCAGGATGTAGCGGCGCAAGTTGAAATTGGAAGCAAAGTTTCAAAGCACTTCATCATATTTTAGCTTCGAGCGCTTGGTTCCAGGCGGTTTCAACGTAGGATTGACAGGGTCAACCTGCACCGCCCTACCAGGAACTGCGCGGGTTCCGTGTCCCCGGCCTTCAAGGCCAGCTACGAAATGGTAGAACTTGGTAAACTGACCATATTCAGTGGCATTGGGTTAGGTGACGTGGCCAACTGATGTGTGTCGTGGATGATACGAAACCGAGACATTGAGGTGTGCTAGCTCACTACCAGGCACCATTTATTAAGCTCTGTAGTTAAGATGCTTCACCCCGATACATTGAACAGAGAAAACGACACCTGGCCTTGCCTGCTTTGGCCAGCTCGAACGACACAATTCGCTCCTTCTTCCCGAACTGTTCAACGTGCGTCGGTTCGCTCGGGGTCTTGGAGAGTAGGTCGAAGGTGGTGATGTAGCACCGGTCGTCCAGCACAAAGAACAGCGAGGGGCGGCCGAGTGACCAACGGATGGCCACCACATCGCCGGGGGTCAGGGGCCGCTTTCATGTTGTGTGACATCAAGTTAGGTGAAGTGACTATGTTGAGTGGTGTGACGTTCAGTGAAACAACCATGTTGAGAGATATGTCAGTTACGTGAAGTAAGCATGTTAATTGGAATCGTCTGTCATTGAATTGTTCACATCGAGGCTATCATGGAAGGTGAGGTGACCACACTGACATGGATAATGCCAGGCCGACCACACGCCAATTTTTGGTGTGGTGACCATGATGACCGGGACCCACCCGCGGTGATGCCGTCCCAGCGCTGCAGGGCGAGGGAGGAGTCCGTGGAGTAGAGCGCCGCCGCGCCGCCCGCGTGCGCGGCCAGGAATATCTTGGGGAAGAAGGGGGAGAAGCTGATGGAGGTGGTGGCGATGGTGGGGGCGGGCGCCGCGGCGCGCCCAGCGTCCAGGGGCTTACACTCGTTCACTTTTCAGCTCGACCTGAGCCGTTTCCGACACAAAATATACCCTACATACCCCCTACTACCCCCTGACACCTCCTTAACACCCCCTAGATACCCCCATAATGTCCCCTAAATAGCGTCTTAATGCATCCCCTATCCCATAGAAAGGCTTACGATGAGCCGGAAAGTGGACGAGTGTAAGCCCCTGCCGGCGTCCAACGGGTCGCACAGCGCGAATGACCGCGGCGGCGGCGGCGCGCCGTACCGCGCGCCTTGGGACAGGGCCGGATGAATTCAGCATGACATGTCAAGACAAGCCGGCGTTCGATAACACATCTGTCTTGAGTTGACAGGACCGTTTAACTCAAGACGAATACATTTCACAATTTCCGGCTTGTCTTTAAATGTCATAACTCTCATCATGTTCCGGTTAACAAACGTTGGTTTCAAATGTTGTGGATGATGTAGCGAGCACCAGTACACTATGTGGCGGATGACGTGGCAAGCACCAGTACACTCTGTGATGGACGACGCGGCGAGGCGAGCACGGGTACACTCTGTGGTGGATGACGCGGCGAGGCGAGCACCGGTACATAATTTGGTGCATGATTTGGCGAGCACCGTTGGGTGGATGATAAGGATCATCGGCCCCTGCCTCGTAACACCCGCCCGCTGTCCGCCGCTATAAAGAACTCCGCCGCGGTGCCGGCGACGACGCCGCCCCGCACAACCATGTCGCGCGTGCGGGGCTTGTCCCGCCCCGCCCACACCCCCTCGCCGCCTCCCCCGTACTTCAGCTCCCCCGTGGCTTTCAACAACCTCACGCCACGGCCCCGCCAGAAAATACTCAAAGCATCACGGCCCAGCAGAAATTACTCATCCACAGCGGGTTGGCAAACGTTTCGACGGACGTTTTGAGCTGTTTCTGGCAAATATTTCGAAGAACGTTTCGAGCGGTTTCTGGCAGGCCCTACCTGACGCGCGACCCGAAGCGTAGACCCATGTCTGAGAGGGCGCCCTCCACCGCGTCCCGCCGCGACAGCTCCGATACTAAATACGTGCTCACGTTCCCCCAGCAGTCCAACGTGATCAAGTGGAAATGAAAGTCAGAAGGACTACCACCGCCGCCGCCGCCGCCGCCGCCGCCACCGCCAGCGCCGCCGCCGCCGCCCCCGCCGCCCCCGCCGCCCGCGCCGCCGCCGGCACCGCCGCCTCCTCCCGTGCGGTCAGTCCCGCCTTCACCGCTCTCGGTCCCGGCAGCGGAGGAACCCTCGGTGTAGCGGCGCAAGTTGGAATTGAAAGCAAAAGTTGACAGCATTTTCTCATGTTCTTGTTTCAAGCGCTTAGTTCCAGGCGCTTTCAACTTGGGTTTGATAGGTTCAACCTGCACCGCCCTACCTCGGCTATTCCCAAGGACACGACGGATCCCGCCTCCTCCGCGAAGTCCTCCGAGAATGCCTCCGTGCTGTAGCGGCGCAAGTTGAATTTGAAAGCAGAACTTGAAGGCAGCATATCACACTTAAGTTTCAAACGCTTAGTTCCTGGCGGTTTCAACTTGGGTTTGATAGGGTCAACCTGCACCGCCCTGCCGTGCAGTAGGACGGGCGCCGGAACGGCCGCCCTTTCAGAATCTCCGGCGGCACCTCCAACACCTCCTCAGGTTAAGGCCTGGCAGATACTACCCGCCACGTCATCCACCGATTAGTATCCCTTGTGTCTTGAAGTCAATGACGTCCTATGACATAGCGAGCAATATCTACCAGGCCCTGCCTCGGGTGCCGCCCCCGCCCTCGTTTCTGCCCCCGCCCGCGCCCCCGCATCTGTCCCGAAGCCGATGCCGAAGCCCCCGGAGCCGCCCCCGCCGCCTTCCGAGTGCATCTCCCCGGTGTAGCGGCGCAAGTGATTTTTGAAAGCAAAACTTGAAAGCAGTCCATGAAAACCAGTTTCAAGCGCTCAGTTCCAGGCGCTTTCAACATGGGTTTCATCCGTTCAACCTGCACCACCCCACCTCGGGTTCCCGCAGGTCCCACGCGCACACCGCCCCATCCTCGGTACCGCACAGCACCAGGTTGTGACCCTCGCCCGGCCCCCAGGCCACGCACGCGGGGTTGCCCTCCAGTACCATCACGTGCACCGCGGTGGCCACAGGCTGCTGCAGGTCCCACACTTAGGGCCCAACAGGTATTGATCGCCACGTCATAAGATGCCATTTATCTCAAGAAAGAAAAGTTCTAAATGAATTGAATGACGTGGCGAGCAACAGCTGCCGGGCCCTACCCAAACCAGCAGCAGGCCGCGGCCAGCCAGGCCGTGGCTCCTGCGGTCGGCCGGACCGTACGCGATGAGCAGCAGGCTGGCGCCGCGGCTGCCGGGTGGTAGCGGCGCAAGTTGAATTTGAAACCAAAGATTGAAAGCAGTCCTTCATATTCCAGTTTCAAGCGCTTAGTTCCAGGCGGTTTCAACTTGGGTCTCAAAGGATCAACCTGCACCACCCTGCCAGGGGCGAACGCCGACCCCTTCACCTCGCGCCCGCTCACCACCTCCCTGTCATCCAGCGCCATGTAGCAGGGGCTTACACTCGTCCACTTTTCGGCTCAACGTAAGCGCTGTTTGTGGGATAGGGGGTGCATTCAGGGATTGTTTAGGGGTTGTTGTTTTGCGGGTGTTGAGGAGGTGTCGGGGGGTGTTGGGGGGTGTAAAGGGTGTGTTTCGTGTCAGATACGGCTTAGGTTGAGCTGAAAAGTGGACGAGTGTAAGCCCCTGCCATGTAGCTGGCGGTCAGGCTGCCAGGCTGCCCCGGGTTGGCGTGCGGCTTCAGCTGCCCCTCGTGGCGCATGAGGTCGGTCGCCCCCGCCGCGCGGCGGCGCTCCGCCAGCAGGGTGTGCGCCACGGCACCCGCGCGGTTGATGAACGCCGCCAGCCGCCGGTCCGCTGAGTACGGCCGCAACATTACAGATGTGCGTGTGTGTGTGTGCCGGTACACCATGTGTTGTGTGCGCCCCTGCTACAATAGATGTGTGTGCGGTGCACTATATGTTGGGTTCCCTACTAAACAACAACAAAACATGCGCAGAAATGAGATATACATTATATAAAATTCAGTGTCGGGCGGACGTGTCCCCCCGGGGTTTCCGTGCTGTAATTGTTTAGACGATGACTGGTCGCAAAGTGTACCGGGCGGTGTGCTGTCCCCGCCTTGCTGTGCTGCAGGTCCCCCGTGGCGCGCGCGTACTTGGTCGCCATGGCCACCGCCAGGTTCTTGCGCTGCGCGGACGCCGCCGCCGCTGCGCCGCCCGCCGCCGCTGACGACGACTCTGCCTCCACCTGCTCCCGCCGACAGGGCCTGCCAGATAATGCTCGCCAAATCATATAATCCCAATTAAGTCCAGAATCGAGGGTCTATAACGTGGAGGATCACGTGGCAGGCATTTCCTGCCAGGCTCTGGTCATGCGATGAATTCTACTCAAGAAAACGAGGGTCTGAAATGAGGGTGTTGACGTGGCAGGGGCAGGCATCATCTGGCAGGCTTTACCCGGCTGAGCCCCAGGTCCTCCGGGCACTGCACGGTGACGCTGCGGCGCTCCGCCGTCTCCGTCTGCGTGTCCATCTCCCGCGCGTCGCTCCCCGTCTGCGTCATCGCAAATGCGTTGCCCGCGAACGGCCCCACGCCAGGGCTCCCCAACACCACACCCGAGTCGGTGACAACATGAGCAGCAAGTGTTGAGGCCTAAGAGCTCATAGGTGCAAAGTGAGTGGTATGGTAGGCGACCGAAGGTTTACAGCGGTCATACGCGCCAAGTGAGTGAGCATGACTTACTGAAGTAACCCGAGGAAGACTAATTGCCCATTGGTGCAAAGTGAGTGGTTTGGCTGTCAGAACGGTGTGAAGTGTAGGGACAGCTGCAGAGTCAGCGGCCTACCCGACGCCGCGCTCGAAGAGCTCGCGGAGTGTGCTCTGCTCGTTGGTGAGCAGGTTGTCGGTGCCGCACGCGGCGTCCGTGTACGTCATGTGCACGGCGGCGCCCACCTGCCGCCACCGCGTCACCCGCGCCACCGCCGCCGCCACCTGCACGTCCGTCACTGCGCCCGAGCTGTAGCGGCGCAGGTTGAAAATGAAAGCAAAGTCTGAAAGCGGTTCGTCACATTATAGTTTCAAGCGCTTAGTTCCAGGCGCTTTCAACGTGGGTTTGATAGGGTCAAACTGCACCGCCCTACCGAGCCCTTCGTGGGCAGCCCCTCGACGGAGGGACGAAAGTGTGTTCAACGTGCGTCATGTGTCAACGTGAGCGCCTTGTGCCTGGTCTGTTAGCTAAGCAAGTTGAGTAAGTAAGTATGTGATCTGACGAGTTAATAACTCGTCCGAGCACGTACCAGCCAGGTAATTACTTACGGCGCACAGACCAGGCACTTGGGGCGCGATGAAGGAATCAATGCTTGCCACGTCAGAGGATGTCGTTTACCTCAATAAACAGGGGCCTAGATGCGGTAAATGACTCGGCTAGCAGTTTAGTCTCGTCCTTACCTTGACTTTCCGCTCGGGGACCCGGAAGTCCTTCGCGGCGGCCCCGTACGCGTTCTTGAGGTGGCCTGGGTCCATGCCCTTGACCGGCGGCGGCGGCGGCGCGTTCTCCTGCTCGCGGGTCTGCCGCGCCGGGGCCGGGGCGTTGGCGTTGAAACTGGAGAAGGCCGCCTCGGCGCAGGGACAACTGAATCATGGGATGTGGGGGGTGTCTTGAGTGTATGTGAGTGAGCCTGTGCTTGGTTCGTTCAAGATGAGAGCCGTGCTGGTGGAGTCGATACCGGAGGAGGAGGAGGAGGAGGAGGAGGAGGAGGAGGTGGGCAGGGTGGATGAAAGACGAGGAGATGAAGGAGGCGGAGGAGGAGGTGGGCTCGGTGGAGGTGGAGACGGCGGAGGCAGCGGTAGCCTGTGACGATGACACGGCGAGCGGTGTTGACTCATCCCTGCCGTCTTGGCTTTCTCGGCTGTTGCCTTTTCGTTCTCCAAGCGGATGGCGCGCATGACGTCGTCCTCGTAGTTCATGATGTCCGCCACGGAGGCCCTCGGGGGCTTGGAGGGGGCCCCGGCGGCGGCGGCGGCATCCTCGTCCTCCTCCTCGAAGTCGTCATCGTCGTAGTCCTCGAACTCGTCCTCGTACTGCACGCAACGCGGAGCGGGGCGCCAGAGTTGTGTGCCGTTGCGTCAGTGAAAGACTGGCAGAGTTTGGTTGTAAAACATTTCTGTCTTGACTGCTTGACGTTGAACAGTGCAGTGGGCCAGTGACTCGGCGCGAGAGGAGCACCAGACGGGTTGCAGCTTCGCTGCCATGCGCTCGCGCCGAAAGCGGCGCAGCCACCATACGTACACACCCGCCACCCGCCACCCGCCCCCCCGGCACCCCGGCACCACGGCTTATAACTACCTTCGCGGATGGGCGCGGGTGCCCAGTGCAGAGAGGCGAAATCAGCCATTGCTCAGAACCGCGGCGTGTGACCGAGTGAGCAGTCTACTCAATGGATTGGGGCAGTCGAGGCCACGACGACGGCGTGTCCGAGGAAAAAGCGGTGCACGGCTGGAGGACGCCAGGGTGCACGCCGCCCATGCTCCCACGAGTCCACATGGCAAACCACTGCCAGACCAAAACCATATCATAAGAAACCAAATTCGTTTGCTCAGCTTCGAGTTGTGTGGTCTGGAAGCGGGGGTGGGTGACTGGCGCGCACCTCATCCTCGTCCGACATGGCGGCGGGCGGCGGGTGGCGCCGACCGGCCGAACGCCGCGCGCGCTGCGGCACGTCACCCGTGCGCGGGGAGTGAGTGAGGCCTCAAGTCAGTCCATTGAGCTTTGAAATGTGAATAGTACAGCGGCAGGTGTAGGGTTTATTTAGGGTTTAGGGTTTAGCATCGCATCGGGAGATGTGTACCGGTACACGTGACGTATGAGCAAACAGATATCCGTGGCGTGGTCCAAAAACAACGCTAGTTTTGCTTGGGGGCTCTCGCGACCGACTCTGTGAGACTCTGCGACAATCCCTGTCTACGTACAACGTGTGTAAAAGTTGCTTCGACCTGCTTTTTATCCGACGACTCAGCCATATGATTGGTCATTTCCTCATCGCGTGAACAGTTAATCTGTTTTCGACCAATCACATGGCAGCGATGCGAGAGGCAAACCACTCCCCGTTCGCGCGTTATTGATTGTTGCCGAAATTGTCCGCCACGTCATCGCAAAGTGTTTTGATCCCTTGTCCCTTGAGTCAAATTTGCCGAACACAAAAATCAACAAAAAGTTCCGGAACCCGACACACACCCGTTTGAACAGACGAAGGGACGCGCTGGTCAGATTTACGGCGACGCCACTCCCACAATACCGCGACGCTGTCGAGGCTCGGCATCGCGGCCCGGCACCGGCCGTGATGTCGACCAAACACGACCCCGAGTTCCTCAGGAACGACGGGCTCAATGCGGACTTGCTCGAGAGCTTTCGTGACTCGGTAAGAAACTCCCGGGGACTGGACTGGCGAACAATCGGGAATGTTATTAAAAAGTGCCGTGGGGAAACCGAGAGACGCGGGTGCCGGGTTTGCGCGACGTGCGGGATCGCGTCGCCGCCGCCGCGCGAGCTGCGCGACGCCTGCGATCTATACTGACGGCTTCTTTCCGACCGTGTGTGAAACAGGGGGTGTATAACTTCGCGAGCGAGTTTGATATCCTCCAAGGCGAGCTCGGGCTCCCGGACGACATCGGCGATGGTGAGTTGGGAGATTGCTTCCGAGTCCGAACTCCATCTAATATTCCTCGTATCTCCATCTGTCTTCTGTCTTTGTCGGCCTCGGAAGCCGCGGGAGGTCATCGGGACGGGGGAGGCATGCCCTCCCCGGCCTACCCTGTCGGTGGCATTGCCGCGTGTGAAGGCACGCACGTCTCCCCCTTGCCAATGCTGCAATCTTGCGGGCGGTGGCGATATGCTGACGCTGACTTCTCCCCACACACGTCCGCAGGCTTTGTCACGGAAGGCAATGGGTTAGAGGGGGGGTTCTCTCCGGTGGCGGAGGCGCCGCTAGGGCTGGAAGGCGGAAGCCCATTCAGAAGGGGTATTGGAGAAGGTCCGGCTGCGGTGATGGCGGCGGCGGAGATGGTCAAGGCCACGCGGAAGCGAATGAACATGGTACGTTAGCGTTACTCCCCCCGTGACGCACAAAAATTACCAATTGTGTCGGACTCGACCTTTCGTTTCGGACACGTCGTTTTGGACTGAACTTGTGGCCCTGTCTTGGCTTCGCCGGATCATTCGGAGGGGCCGGCGCGTCACCGCTGCGGGAGAGAGCGGAGGCGGGCGCGTCACTCGATCCCCCAGGAGCGTTGCCTTGCGATGCCGCGGCCCGGCACCACCTCCGCAACTCCCCCGCTGTGTCCCTTCGTTGTCTCGCTGCCTCCTTCCCCGTTCCCCGGCACACCGTTGGCCACACCTTACACGGTTTGCCCATGCCTCAGCAGCTGCTACTGTATCGGGAAGGGCAGGCATGCTCTCCCCCTCCTCCCCCTCTGTGGCATTGCCGCCCGGGGAGCTGTTCACGCGAACCCCGTGCCTTCGCGGGTGTGTTGTGCTGGAAACTGCGGGGTCCCTCGCGTCACACCGCCCGCCCGCTCACCGCTCACCGCTCACACTCCCGTACACGCCTGCTGGCGTCGCTCAGGGTAGACCTCACATCACACCTTTTGACCACTCCCACGTTTAGTCCATGGTCTACCTTACATGGTTTGCCCGCGGTGTACCTGTACCTCACAGCGCACTCACCCACCGCTCACACTCACATGTCTCAGACGCACACTCACGGTTTGCCCACTCACCGCTCGCACTCCCACCCACCCCGTCCAGGCGTCGCTGGCGGGAGAGGAGGAGGCGGGCGGCGAGCCCCCGTCGCCGACCGCGACGATGATGCGCGCCAACCCCGGGGGAGGCGGCGGGGGAGGGGGAGGGGGCGGGGGCGGTGACCCCGAGGGGGAGTCCACGCCACTGCCGCCGGTAGGCCCCTGCCGGATATTGCTTGCCACGTCATAGGGTGCCGCTCAACTTGAGAAACGAGGGTTTAAAGTACGTTGGATGATGCGGCGAGCAATGTCTGGCAGACCCTCGGAGCTGGAGAGCGCTGCCAAGCGGCGGAAGTTGGGGGGCGCTGGGGGCGGGGGGGGGCTCCTGGGAGCAGCGGGCGGGGGGCTCCTGGGGGCAGCGGGGGCAGGACTCTTGGGATCGGCGCCGGCCAGCGGGCCGGCCAGCGGGCCGGCCAGCGGGCGCAGCGGGCTAGACAGCGCCGCGTGCGCCGATAAGGTAGGCACAAGCCACCATTGCCCACCACGTCGTCCAACGCGTTGTGAACCCTCGATTCTGGGTTTAAACGGCATCCGATGACGTGGCAAGCAATATGCGGCAGTCCCTGCGATTAGGGAGAGAAGAACGGGAAGGGGTTGCGGCACTTCTCTATGAAGGTAGGGCGGTGCAGGTTGACCCTATCAAACCCTTGTTGAAAGCGCCTGGATCTAAGCACATGAAACTAAAATATGATGAACCGCCTTCAAACTTTGCTTTCAAAATGATCTTGCGCCGCTACATGAAGGTGTGCGAGAAAGTGGAGAGCAAGCAGACCACAACCTACAACGAGGTGGCCGACGAGCTCGTGGCGGAGTTTAGCAACCCCGACTCGGACAACTTCCAGGCCGGGCCTCACACTCCTTCCCACTTCCCTTTTCAGCTTCGACTCTTGAACTGTCTTGAGCCGGTTTGTCCCTGCATCCTCTAGCAGTCACCCCTGCTCTCTTCTCGCCTCAACTGTTGACCTGTCTTATCCCTAAATCCACTGGCAGGTACCCCTACTTGATCCTTCGAAGGTGTTCAAAGATGCTCAAGTTGAGCAGGAAGATAAGTTAGCGCAAGGCTCTGTTTTGAGGCGGATCAGGCGTACGACGAGAAGAACATCCGGCGGCGGGTGTACGACGCGCTCAACGTGCTGATGGCCATGAACATCATCACCAAGGTAAGCTGGTGCACGTTGACCCCAGGTTGATCCCCGGTTGACCCCAGGTTGACCCCAGGTTGACCCCAGGTTGACCCCAGGTTGACCCCAGGTTGACCCCAGGTTGACCCCATGTTGACCCCGGGTTGACCCCATGTTGAACCCGGCATGGCCGTGCTTGGTGCCAGCGCTTGAAGCTAGAATATGATGAATTGCTTTCAAACTTTGCTTTCAATTTTGACTTGCGCCACTACACGAAGGAGAAGAAGGAGATCATGTGGAAGGGGCTGCCCTCCACCACGGAGAACGACGTGGAGCACCTGCGGGCGGAGAAGGCGCGCGTCGCGGCGCAGATTGAAAAGAAAAACGCGTACCTCCAGGCAGGGTCCGGCGGAGCATGCATTGACCCCCCCGTCACGGAGCGGCACGTGACTCGAGCACGGGTTGTTTCAACGCGGTGGCTAGAACGGAGAGTCACAGGAACTCGCAAATAATGCCCGCTTCGTCAATCCACCACGATTGCAGCGTCGTTT
>Ga0307488_10004147_pt1 | contig 12110 bp, 11 predicted proteins | sample SB02metaG_FD_202248 | JGI IMG/M metagenome (GOLD analysis project Ga0307488, IMG submission 202248) | Sea-ice brine microbial communities from Beaufort Sea near Barrow, Alaska, United States - SB 0.2 | ecosystem: Environmental > Aquatic > Marine > Coastal | place: USA: Alaska | collected...
AAAAATAAAAATTTAAACACAAGAACCAAGTCAATGATAAATAAGATTACAGAAGCTCTTGATAAAATCGATGAAGAGACTGGGTTAGATTTGGATGGTGAAGACTCTTTAAATAGTGGAACTAAAAATGATTAGTTATGGGATATGAAGAATTGAAAAAAGAAATAAGGGAAAAAAGATTAGGAATTAATGTTAAGCCTGAAAGTTCAGATAAGGATTTTTCTGATGAATATGATATAGATGAAAAGTGGCAAAGAATAAAGAGGTTAATTGAAAAAACTGAGCCTAGACTTTATAAATTCATGTTTAAAGGCACTGTTGACGCATCTATTGATGCAAGAAATAATTTAAATGAACTAAGAAAGCTTATGATTGAATTAAGAGGTAGCATTTTAAGTCAAAGACAAGATAATGAAAGTGAATATTAAACCTATTCATTTAAAACGTTTTGTACTAAAAGTCTAATTTCATTAATGTTTTTAATTTTATAATAGTATTTTTTTGAAAAATCACTTAAGTCACTTATTTCTTCTGTAGTTAAGCTCACACCTCTCTGTATCTGTTTTTCTATGTATTTTTTTTGATTTTTTTTTGTTAGAAATTTAGACATCTTAATAGATACTTCTTGAGGAAACTCAAAGGCAAAATTAGCATACTCTTTTTTTAACTTATCATTTAGCCTACTAAACTCATTATTATTTAGTCTTATTTTTGTATACACAGCCATTTGTATATAAAAAGATTTTATGGAGTTATCTAATTTCATAAATTCATCATTAGATAGATATCTTTTTCTGAATATATACATTTCTTTTTGTTTAGAACTCATAAAACTAAATTCATAACCTTGAACCCAGTCTAATAATTTTATTCTATCTCCTATGTAAGTTTCTTTTTGTGCGCCATTAAGTTTTTCAAAATAATATTTTTCTAAAGGTATTCTCAAAGATAGAAGGTAATCCATATATTCCTTACACTCTTTGTTAGAAAGTTTTTTAAAATCAGATTTAATAGTATCATGATACCTTAAGTTTTTTAGCATGCCCATAAAAATAAATATTATAAAATTATTGAAATATGATTAAAAACCTTATATTTGTTAATTACAAAAGGAGTCGTAATATGTATATAGTTTTTGATACGGAAACCACAGGTTTGCCAGAAGATTTTAGTGCGCCAATAACAGATTTTGATAACTGGCCTAGAATAGTACAGATAGCTTGGAAGGTTTATGATTTAAATGGTAAAGAAATAAGTTCTCACAATAGGATTATAAAGCCTGATGGATTTACAATTCCTCAAGAAAGCATAAGGATTCATAGAATAACAAACGAAAGAGCTAACAGAAATGGAATTCCTTTAAAAAATGCTCTTGATGAATTTGTTTCATCAATTAGCTCTTCTAAATTTTTAATAGCACATAATATAAGTTTTGACGATAGAGTTACGGCATGTGAGTTTCTTAGGTTAGGAATGAATAACCATATGAGAGACATCACTCATGTATGTACTATGAATTCTACTATAGACTTTTGTAGAATACAAGGAAAGATGGGACTAAAACACCCATCACTTACAGAGTTACATCAAAAATTATTTGAAAAAAAGTTTGAAGATGCACATGACGCATTAGTTGATGTGGAGGCTTTAGCCAAATGTTTCTTTGAGTTAAAAAAGTTAGGAGCTTTAAGTTTTGGTGAATATGAAACTTCTCTATTGGACTCTAAAGTTTCTGAGTCTTCAATTTTAGATAAGTGGAAAAGTAAAAGTAAAGAAATTGAAGAAAATTCATCAATGGTGCATTTTGGAGTTCATACTTACCATTCCATATTACAGGGTGCTGGTGAGGCTGGAGAATATGTAGAAGAAGCAAAAAAGCATAATCATAAATCTTTAGTTTTGACAGACTTAAGTACGTTATCTGGCTCTTTTTCTTTTTATAAAAAATGTAAATCTGAGAATATAAAGCCAATTATAGGTTGTGAATTTTTTGTTAATGATAGTATAGGTGAATATGAATCAAAATTACAAAACAAAAATGTAATTCAAAAAGTAATTATAAAAGATTATCAAGGGTTTTTAAATATTAATAGAATAAATTATTTGTCATTTCAAGACGGATACTATAGGGTTCCTAGAGTAAAAACAGATTGGATATTAGAAAATAAAGAGGGACTAATATTAACAACATCTTCTAAAAATGGAATGATTTCAAAGTATTTACAAATGGGTAAATATTTAGATGCTGAAAATTATTTGAAAAAAATGTTAAATGAATTTGGAAAACAATCTTATATAGCAGAAATATCTATAGAGGATAATTCATTACAAAGACAATATAATAATTTCATAATAAACATGGCCAACAAATATAGTATGGCTTTAATATTTAGTAATGAAATATATTATCCCAAAAAAGAAGATAATGTAATTCAAGATGTCTTACAGTCTGTAAGTCAAAAAAAGTCTATAAAAAAATCTAGAACAAAAGAAAATAGAGGGATGTACTATCTTGGTATGGAAGATGTCTTTGAAATTAATAAAGAATTTGGCTTTAATTATGATGAAAAATTTCTTAAAACCTGCTTTATTACAAGTGAAAAACTATCCTCTATATGTAATTTTGATTTCGAAATAAATGTTGAAAAATATCCTAACTATAAGGCGACAGAAGATGTTGTAAACTATTTTAAAACTGACAATACTGAAGATTTGATACATAAGTTATCTCATGCAAAATTAAATCAAAAATTAAAAATATACGAAAATAATGGACCAGTAAAAGTAGATGCAGAAAAGGTGCAAAAATATAGGGATAGATTAAATTATGAGCTTAGTGTAATTAAGGATAAGAAAATGTTAGATTATTTTTTGGTTGTATGGGAGCTAATAAGATTTTGTGAAAAAGAAGACATATCAGTAGGTCCTGGGAGGGGTTGTTTTTTGCCAGGAAGTAGAGTTAAAATGTCAGATGGCATGTATGCTCCAATAGATACAATTGAGGTTGGAGATAAGGTAATTGACGCTTTTGGAGATGAAAGAAGTGTGATTGACACATTGGAATATGATATTGAAGAAGAAATTATTGAACTTGAATTTGATAATGGAAGAATTATTAAATGTACGCTTGACCATGAAATTCTTACTGAGAATCGTGGATGGGTTCAGGCAAAAGATTTGACAGAGGATGATGAAATTGTTGATATAAATAAAATTTAAAGTTATGGCTGATAGAATATATGATTCAAAACAAATGAGGGAAGAATTTAAAAACAAGAGAAAATAAAACCTCAAGTGGGTCTATTTTTATAAAGTTCAGGCTATTTACTTAAAAAGTAGATAGTTATGAAAAAATTAACAGAAGAGCAATTGCGAGAAATGAGTGAGGTAATGTCTAATAAGGGGTTTTTAACTAAACAAGAAGTTTCTGTGCTCAGAGATAAGTTTGGATATTCTTATAAGACATTTAAGCGTGAGTTGATGGAGAGTAGAATTCCTTTTAAAAGCGGCAATTCAGTAGATGTGCTTCTGAGTTTTGGAGTTGATGTAAAGTGTAAGAGGGTTGAGCTTGATGAGTTTGATGCTCTTGGCGATTGGAAGTTGGAGCTGTTTAAGAATTCTAAAATTAGAGCAAAATTTGAATGTCAGGAGTGTAGTATGGAATCAAGTTCTAGGCTAGGGAAGATGATTAGTAGAAAGTTCTTTATTTTTGAGCCAATTTGCTCTGATTGTATAAATAAAGTAGTTGCAAATACTGATAAATGGAAAAAAACAAATAGTGAAGCACAATTTATTGCTCAAAATAGACCAGAAGTTAAGAGAAAAAATAGGAAAGCTCAACTTAAGAGATTTGAAGACCCAAAAGAAAGACAAAAACATAGTGAGGCTAGTAAGAAAAAGTGGAGAGACCCAGAGTATAGGGAGAAAATGGAAAAAATTGCCAAGGAGAAGTGGAACGACCCAGAGTATGCAAGAAAGGTGATTCAGAATTCAAAAAACGGAGGACTAAAGGGGGTTTACAAAGACTTATACTATGATAGCGGCTACGAGCTTGCTTGGTTGATGATTATGGATTTTGAGGGGAGATTATCAAACGTTGAAAGAGCCAATATGTATATTGTATATAAAAACACAAAAGAGAAAACGTCACACTATTACCCAGATTTTATTTTGGATGATAAATATTTGGTTGAAGTTAAAGGTTATGGTCCATGGGCTGATAGAGATAATATTAGTAGAAAAAACGAGGCCGCTAGACTGTGGTGCAAGTCAAACGATATGAGATATAGGCTTGTCGAATTTAAAGATATTGGTAATCACTGGTATAGAAAAGCCAGAAATAAACATAAAGAATTGAATAATGGCGAAGTTAAAAAGTAGAAAAATAAAGAAATATAAAGGAAAAGTTCATGACCTAACTATTGAAAAAACTCATTCTTATAATATTGAAGGGCTAGGTGTTCACAACTCTGCTGCAGGCTCTTTGCTTTCTTGGTGTTTAGATATAACAAAGATTGACCCACTCAGGTTTAGCTTATATTTTGAAAGATTTTTAAATCCAACTAGAAATTCTCCACCCGACATTGACATAGATTTTGAAACTGGCTCTGACGTTAAGACTGATGAGTTTTTATATAATAAATACGGGAAAGAATGCGTATTCCCAGTTATTACTTTTTCAACATTTAATGAAAAAGGTTGTCTTAAAGATGTTGCAAAAGCTTTTGGTCAAGAGGGAGGTTTTGAGTCTGATGTTTTTTCGGTCACAAAAGAAATGCCAAAAATGTTTATGAAATATGATGGCGACCTAAAGGATTGGCTAAGAGATTGGCCAAACAATAAAGAATGTTCTACTAGGGTTAAAAATTGGATATTAGACCCTGAAAATAAAAAAATAATAGAAATAACTCTAAGACTACAAGGTCAAGTTAGAAATTTGGGAAAGCATGCGGCAGGTATTGTTATAACTCCAAGCAACGTTTGGAATTCTATGCCTATTAATGTAGTTAAGGGAATTCGAGTTTCTGGCTTTCAAGAGTCGGGCAGCGGTAAAGACTTATCTGATTTAGGAATATTAAAATTAGATAGACTAAATTTAACTACTCTTAATGTATTAAAGGAATCTATAAATCTTGTTAAAATAAATAGAGGAATAGATATATCAGAACAAGTTAAGTATGTAGATTTAGACAATCCAGATTTGTTTGAAGAGCTAAGAGGGGGAAATAATCAAGGAATTTTTCAGTTTGAATCAGACGGTATGTCAAAAATGATTAAAAAAATGCATACTGAAAGCTTTGAAGAGATGGTTGCTGCAAATGCACTATATAGACCTGGCCCAATGGGCCTAAAAGCTCATGAAGAATATATAAAAAACAAAAAACACCCAGAAGATACATCTTTAGTACATAGTTGCCTGGAACCTTTATTAAAAAACACTAATGGTGTTTTAATTTTTCAAGAACAACTTATGTTTATAGCCCATGAGTTGGGAGGCATGAGCTTGGGTGAAGGAGATAATTTGAGAAAAGTTATGGACAAAGCCTCTAAGATTATAAAAAAGAGACTTTCTGGAGATAAGTTGGAACCTAAAGAGGAGAGCAATAAGAGCTATAAAGAATATATAGATTTATGGAAAAAATTTAAAGATGGATGTAAAACCAATGGTTTAAATGATGGAGAAATAAAATCTATAGAAGAGTGGTTAGTTAAATATTTAGGATATTCGTTTAATCGCTCACACTCAGTGAGTTACAGCTACATTGCTATGCAGACTTTATTTATGAAAAGATATTATCCCACAGAGTTTTATACAGCACTGTTAAATAATGCAAAAAATGATGAAGATTGGTTATCTTCAGCTATAATGGGAGCATTTTTAAAGGGCATAAAAATATTACCTCCTAGCAGAAAGTCTAAGTGGGAATGGACTATGTTAGATGAAGAAAGTGTGTTAATGGGCTTTTCTGGTATAAATGGAATGGGAGAAATTGCTTATGATGAATTGCAAAAGGTAAATATAGAAAATATAAGTAAAGATAAGTTTTTTACTAATGCATTTAGTAAGTTTAATAAAACTAATTTTGAATCATGCTTAAAGGCTGGAGTTTTTGATGATTGGTCAGAGTCAAGAGAGGAGCTTAAGGAGCTTAGGAGAATGAAGATGAAAACTAATACTATGCAACTTGACTTGTTTGGTCAAAACTCTTTTGATATAGCTCAAGAAAGCATAAAGGATAAATATGAACCTACTGAAAAGGACGAAAAATATAAACAATTTATTGAAGTTTGTTCTTTAGATTTAGAGTTGTTTAATAAAATATCAACCATAAAGCAAGAGTTTCAAACGCGATATAACTTTAGTATAGAGTCTGTAATAGATTTTGATAAACAAGAAAAATATTACTTTTTTGTATTAAAGAGTGTAGTTCAAAAAGTTTCTAAAAATGGTAAAAACTATTGGTCTCTTGAACTTGGTGATGGAGGCTCATCTGTAAAAATGGTTGTGTGGGAAGATGCTTATGATAGAATAAAAGATAAAATGGAAGTGGGAGGTATATATTTAACAAAGTTCTCTAAAGATAGAGGTTGGTTAAAATTTCAAGATGGAGCTCAATTTAGAAGAATATATTAATTTTTATTATTTCTAATCTTATTTATTATTCTGTCTTTTATATCATAAAGTAATCCTTTCGGCAGGTATCCAAGCTCTGAAATGTTTTCATATATAGAAACGATTTGAGTACCAATAAGGCCTCCGTAAACAAGTCCTGGTAGCCATATAAACAAAGGCGAAAACCTAGATGCATTCCAGCTTATAGATAACATAAGGACATATAGTATTGATAAAACTAGTATCCTAGGAAGCTTACTGCTTCTAAAAGTTTTATATTTTATAGATTTCCATACACCAGTTGCTGCATCTGCTATTATTAAAAATAGCATAAAATATACAGCACTAGCATCATCCCAAACATAGCTCGTTATAAAAGAAGTTGTTATTGCTAATGTTGAGGTGCAAAAATTTACAAAAGAACTCTTAATTCCAAAAATGTATGTTGCTAATTCTTTTAAGCTTTTAAAACCTAAAATAAGGTTATTTTCTTGTATCATGATTTTTTTTTCTTTACCTTTGAGGGTAGCTATTACTATAATAAATATAAAAAATAATATTAATAATGGAAAATAACAACGAATTTATAAGAAAAATATCTTTTAAGTATACAAAAAAAGATGGTGAAGAATCTAGAAGAGATATTGTTGCTCCAAAATTTTTAAAAGAATCTTTTAATTCATTTAAGGAATTAGATAAAGATAGTGTTAATTATGTTTCTGGTTATGAAATTAATTCAGAAAATTTATCAGAGGAAGACGTTAAAGAATATGAGGAGTGTATTTGTGACTATTTTAATGTAGCAATACCAACAATGGAAGAGTATTTAAGAGATTTAGGATTAGACTATAAAAATGTTAAGATAAAGTCTTTCAAAAAAAGTAGAATTTCTAACACTAATATATTAAGGGGATAATGCCAAAAGATAAAACAGGATTATTTAAATCTGCTAAAGATTATGAAAATCGTAAAGTAAATTATAATGATGATTATAATTTATTTAAAAACAGAAGGATGGTATTAATAGAAATATATAAATACGGTCCTTATGAAAAATTAAAAGTAAAAAGGTTAGTCGAAAATATAAATTCTATTTCTGAAAAAATACAAAATTCAAATATAGAAAAAGCGAATTGGGTAGTTCTATCAAGTAATGCTCAAGAAATATTAAACGAATCTTTAAGGAGTGAATTTGGAGCTTTAGAAGATGAAAATATAGAAGAAAACGAATGAGTATAGTATTAGACCATAGTGAAATAAAAGACAAAATAATAGACGGAAATTTAATTTTATATTTTCCTCATACTATAGAGTTAAATAAAGATATAGAAAGCGTAACAATAATTGAGTGGCTAAATTATTGGGGATTTAGGGTTGATAAAAGAAAGGATAAAACTATAGTAATTTATCCACATTCATTCGATTTAAAGAATTGTTTCCACAATAGAACTCATTTTGACTATATACAAAGCTCCAATAAAGATATAAGTAAAGTGGCCAATGATAATGATTTGTTAAATTTAATTTTTTCAAAATCATTTATTTCTATGAACATAGCTATGAAGTCAACATCTATTATAGAGGGTATATCAGAAAATGATAATTCTATAAAGTCAAAAATGATGGGTTACAATTTTTTTAATAAAAACTTTTCACATAGAATAGATAAGTTTTTATATGAAAAAGATTTTAAATTAGATAAAAAATTAAAAGAAAAGTTAAAAGATAGTAAAAAAGAAATCTTTTATAATGACTTTCATGTTATAAAAAATTTAGACTCAAGAATACTGTTTTTAAGAAATAATTTTGATGAAAAAAGCTCTCTTTACATAAAGAAAGAACATGCTAAAAATAAGTCTATAGAGTATGTAAATATAGGAGCTGTTAACTTTGTAGATATAAAATCTAAAAAAGAAATAGTATCCTATTCTGCAATTAGCAATCATATGAAAGGTATGTTTTCGTCTTCACACTTATTTTATAATATTATTTCTGGCATTGTATTTTCAACTCCTAGAGAGTCTGTCAGAAAAATAGATTTATCAGATAAAGATTCTTTAAAGAAAACCCCAGGATATATTTTTAGTAAAACTTCTGCTAAACTAAAGGGGGAGGGCATAAGTTTTGAGAATAAAGATGATTTTAATTCTAATATTTTACAATATAATTTAATTAAATCAAGATGGTATTTTGACCCTCACTACTTATTAAATTCTTTAGTTATGCATTGTGATAATATTAATAAAATAATAAATAATAAAGAATTTGATTTGTCAAAAGATGAGAATGTAAGAGTTTTTATAGGGGGAATGTTAGATGATTTAGTTTTGGGCATGAAAAAATTGGGAATGTTTCAAGTTGAAGATTTTAATTAATGAAGTTTACAAGAGAATTAATATTAGAAAATAAGATTTTAACAAATGAGGAATCTTTCTATAGAAAGAGGTTTGATAATTATATTGAAACATTTTTTGAAAATAAATACATACCAATTACACGACTATCTTTTGGTTTGTTTAACAAAAAAGGAAAAGCCTACACATTTAAAAGCAAAACAAATGTAAGCTCAGAAATGGCTCAAGATATAAATGTTATGGGTATTGATGCAGAATTAGAGTTGGCTAATCTGGTTTCTGAAAATTTTGTATCTGAAGTTATAAGGGCATCTTTTAATAAGTTTAGGAGTGAAAAATTAAGATTTAATAATGAGCTTATTCTAGAAAATACAAATAAAGTAACTGATGTAGTTTCTTATATAAAAAAAATAAAAAGATTAAATAAGAGATATACTTTATTTGTATCAATGGAAATTGCTCAAATAATTAAAGAAAAAATAGACACACAATTTGTGGAATCAAAAACATCTTATGATACACCTGATAGTTTACGTTTATTTTCATATATTTGTAGTATTGGAAAAATAGAAATAATTACTTTTCCTTATTTTTCGAATGATGAATGTTGTTTAGTTAAAAACTTCAATGAAATAGAGTTTTTCTTTGAAAGTTCTAAGGCAAAGGAAGTTGAAACAACCTTTTTTGGTTTAACTCATATTTATTATATTACTTATATCATACCAGATGATATGGAGTTTAAATATTTAAAATTAAAAGATGTTGAAAGAATTTATTAACACAGATAATAAGTCAACTTTTATTGGAGTTGTAAAAAGAGTTACATTTCACAGTCCATTAAATGGATATGGAATAATTAATGTTGAAATTATAGAAGATGATAAAGTAAAAGAAAGTGTTACAGTCACCGTAAGTCAACCTAAAATATTTGAAGGTGTGACAATGAGTTTTACTGGAATATGGACTAAACATCCAAAATACGGAAAGCAATTTAAGGCAGAGTCTTGCTACGAACTGCCTCCAGCAACTAAAGATGCTGTTATTAGATATTTAAGCTCTGGATTCTTTCCTGGAATAGGTCATGTTACAGCAAAGAAGATAGTTAATTATTTTGGAGATGATGCTTTAGACGTTTTTAGAAATAACATCAATAGATTAGAGGAGGTTAAGGGCATAAATAGAAAGAAGTTAAATGTACTAAAAGATAGCTGGAGAGAGAATCAAGAGATGAATAATATTATGCTATTCTTACAAGAGCATATGATAAGTACGGTTTTTTCAGTTAAAATATATAAAGAATATGGAATAAACTCTATTCCTATAATAAAAAAGAATCCATATAAATTATCTTCTGATATAAGCGGCGTAGGATTTTCAATGTCAGACAAATTAGCCATGAGCTTAGGGTTTGATGAATGTGGAGAAGAGAGAATTACAGCAGCAATACATCACATATTATCTAACAATAATTCTGACGGACACTGTTATTTAACAGAAAGACAAATAAAAGGAAGGGTAAAAAAACTTATAGGATTAGATGTTTCTGATAAAATTGTAGAAATTTTAACAAAAAAAGAGATTGAAGAGGAAATAGTTTGTATAAATTTTTCAAAAGATAACGGTAGGGATGAAAGAAGGTATTATTCAAGAGATTTATATTTTGATGAAAAATATGTCTCAGAAAAAGTTGTCAGACTAGCAAAAAAGAAATATGCTAGCGATATGTTGCCATTAAAAATTAAGTTGAACAAAATGGTTTCAGAATCAGATATAAAATTAAGCGATGAACAGTTTGATTCTGTTATTGGAGTTTTATCTAGTGGCCTATCCATATTAACTGGTGGGCCAGGAGTTGGAAAGACTACGACTGTAAAATTTGTTTATGATATGTTAATATCATTAGGTAAAGACGTTTTGTTGGCAGCCCCAACAGGAAGGGCGGCACAAAGAATGACTGAAATAATAGGTTTTAACTCAAAGACGATTCATAGGCTACTAAAATGGGATGCGTCTATAAGTAATTTTAGAAAATCTGAAAAAGACTTACTTGAATGTGATTTTGTCATATTAGATGAGTGCTCCATGATTGACATTAGATTAGCTGCTTCATTTTTTAAAGCAATATCCCCTAACACTCAAATTTTATTAGTTGGAGATAAAGACCAGCTACCATCAGTTGGTGCTGGAAATTTCCTTTCTGACTTAATAGGGAGTAAATGCATAGATGTATATGCTTTAGAAAAAGTGTTTAGACAAGCTGAAAAATCTAAAATAATCAAATATGCACATACAATGAATAAGGGTCGTGTACCAAATATAGAATCACCTATACAGCACCCAGAAGTATGGAGTGATGGAAGTGATTGTATTTTTATAGATTCTTCTATGGATTTAGATAAAAATGATGTTAAATTTTCAACATTAAAGTATGGAATAAATGCAATAGATATGATTATTAAGCTATATTCTGAAACTGTATCTAAATATTTAGGTACAGATAGTGAAATACAAATATTAACTCCTATGAATAAAGGTTCAATAGGAACTAAGGAAATAAATAGAAGAATACAAGAAGAGATTAACTTTAAGACAGATGATAAGAAAGAGGTTCTAATAGGAGAAAAGATTTTTAGGGAAGGAGACAGAGTTATGCAGACTTCTAATAATTATGATTTAAATGTTTTCAATGGCGACATAGGCTATATAACAAAAGTAAACTCAAAAAACTCTAGTTTAATTATTAGATTTGGAAACAAAAAGTCTCATAAGCTAATTCCTTATGAAAGACAAAATATAATTGAATTAGATTTAGCATACAGTATAACTTGTCACAAATCTCAAGGTTCTGAGTTTGATGTAGTTATAATACCAATACTTAATCAACATTATATAATGCTATATAGAAATTTAATATATACAGCTCTAACTAGAGCTAGGCGTATGGCTATCTTTGTTGGAGAGAGAGATGCTTTTGAAAGGTCTGTTAAAAATATTAATCCAAACATTAGACAAACATCATTAACTAGATTTATAAAAGAGCATCACGAAGAAATAGAAACAGAATTAGAATTTCTTGATTAATATTTCATTTTCAATTCTTTCTTTAACACCTTCTCTACTTTCCTTCAGTTCTGATTCCCATA
>Ga0307488_10004148_pt1 | contig 12107 bp, 12 predicted proteins | sample SB02metaG_FD_202248 | JGI IMG/M metagenome (GOLD analysis project Ga0307488, IMG submission 202248) | Sea-ice brine microbial communities from Beaufort Sea near Barrow, Alaska, United States - SB 0.2 | ecosystem: Environmental > Aquatic > Marine > Coastal | place: USA: Alaska | collected...
GTCGCGGTGATCTGCTCAAAGCCCTGTTGCGCTGCGGCACAGGCAAGAAAACCGTATCCACAGCCAAGATCCAGCAGTGACTGAGGTCGGTTGGCTTCACCAAAGGACTGCACAAACTGTGGGAACTGATTAATTAACAGCGCGCTGCCCTGATCGATTTTGTTCCAGCCAAAAATTCCTGGTTTGCTCTGCAGTGGCAAATTGTCGGGGCCGCCGATTGAGCGCAGGGCCAGATAATTTTTGTCATCCAAGAGCTTGCCGTCGTCGCTATATTTGGTCAGGCGAGACAAATAATAGTTGCCGGACTTCTTTGGCTGACAGCTGTCGCCAAACAGTTTGTTGGCATGACCTGTATAGGTTTTTACGCCGTCGGTTTTTTCGCCACTCAACATCAGTGTGCCGCCGCGCTTCAGCAGCACTGACGCCTGATTAATAATATGGTGGCTCACCGCGCGCTCTTTCGAGACTCGAAACAAAACGCTGTCGAAACTGCCGGCCTCGAGGTCGCTAAAATCAAAGTCGCTGAATTTCGTCGAGACCCCAGCTTGAGCTGCGGCTTGAGCAATCTCATAACGATTGCTGCGCAAGATGCGCTTGGCGCTCCCGGACTGGGCGATAGTGATCCAGGGGGCGTCGTCCCAATTCTCATCGGCAACAATTAAACATTTACCCTCGAGGTCATGGAGTTGCTGGGCGAGTAGTTCTACGCTGGGATCGCTCATGATTGGGGTGCCATTATGCTGGCCACTTCGGCCTCGGTGAGAGCGCGATAGTCGCCGGGCTCGAGAGACTCGTCGAGAATAATGCCGCCGACCTGAGTGCGATGCAGTGACTCAACATGGTTGCCCAATGCGGCAAACATACGCTTAACTTGATGATACTTGCCTTCGGCGATGCTCAGCAAAACTGTCTGATCATCAATCTGTTCCATGGTGGCGGGCAGACAGGGGTGTTTTTCACCTTTGAGCCAGACGCCATTGGCGAGCTTTTCGCTGTAGTCAGGGGTGATCGGAATACCCAGAGTGACTCTATAGATTTTTTGGCATTCGCTGCGCGGTGAGGTCAGGCGATGATTCCACTGGCCGTCGTCGGTAATCAGCAGCAGACCAGTGGTATCTATATCCAGACGTCCAGCAATTTGCAGCTCGTCGCTGCGGTGCTCAAAGATCAGATCCAGGGCGGTGCTGTTGTTATTGTCTTTGGTGGCCGAAACCACACCGGCGGGTTTATTCAGCATAAAGTAGCGGTTTTTTGCCAGGGTAATGGCGGAACCGTCGATGCAGATGACTTCATCGCCGGTTATTTTCTGTGCCGCATTAGTGGCTTTTTCGCCGTCGATAGTGACGTCGCCGTACTTTACGTAGCGTTTAACTTCGACCCGGGAAAGGTCCGTGGCATTGCTTATATATTTATCAAGTCTGAGCATTATTGGCTCTTTAGTAGCTCTGCCGCTTCTTTGGCAAAGTAGGTGAGAATGCCATCGGCACCGGCGCGTTTAAACGCCAGCAAGGATTCAAGAATAACTGCGTCACGCTGCAGCCAACCATTTTCAAAGGCCGCGCAGTGCATCGCGTATTCGCCACTGACCTGATAGGCAAAGGTCGGTGCTTTTAATTCGTCTTTGACCCGGCGTACTACATCCAGGTAGGGCATGCCCGGTTTAACCATAATCATATCGGCGCCTTCGTCTAGATCCAGAGCGCATTCATGGAGCGCTTCATCGCTGTTGGCGGGATCCATCTGATAGGTTTTCTTGTCGCCCCCTTTGATGTTGCCCGCGGAACCCACGGCGTCCCGGAAGGGGCCATAGTAGCTGGAGGCGAATTTAGCCGCGTAGGCCATAATCATGGTGTTCACAAAACCGTTTTCTTCGAGCTCTTCGCGAATCGCAGCAATACGGCCGTCCATCATATCCGAGGGGGCGACTATATCGGCGCCAGCTTCGGCATGGGAAAGAGCCTGTTTAGCGAGTGCTTCAACGGTGATGTCATTGAGAACATAACCGTTTTTCTCATCGATAATGCCGTCTTGGCCGTGGGTGGTAAACGGGTCCAGAGCCACATCGGTAATCACGCCCAGTTCGGGGACCGCCTGTTTGACGGCTCGAACTGCTCGTTGAGCCAAGCCTTCAGGGTTGTAGGCTTCTTCGGCGAGCAGTGATTTTTTCTCTTCCCCTGCCACTGGAAACAGCGCAATGGCCGGAATGCCTAGTGCAGCAACTTCCCGTGCCTCTTCCACCAATAGGTCAATGGATAGACGTTCAACGCCGGGCATGGACTGCACTGCTTGGCGCTGACCAGTTCCCTCGACGACAAATATGGGCAGGATTAAATCATTGGCACTTAGCGCTGACTCGCGGACCAGGCGCCGTGAGAAATCTGAGGCGCGGCTGCGTCGCATACGTGTGTAGGGATAGGGGCCACGTTGGCTTGAAAAGCTCATTGTTACTCCATTGGTGTTTGCATCTAGTGTTCTTATCTGTCGACAGTGCTTTATTTTGCGCATGATACGGAAAAACGCGCAGGGACACATAATTATCTAGTGGCCGCTGCGCTTTCGCTCCGTAATAGAAGGCACTTTAGAGTGTTTTGAACACCTTTGCGGCAGCATCCAGAGTGAATTGAATATCATCATCCGTATGGGCGGCCGACATAAAGCCCGCTTCGTAAGAAGCTGGCGCCAAATAGACACCGGCTTCGAGCATACCGTGGAAGAACTTGCCGAAGCGCTCCGTATCACACTTCATTACCTGCTGATAATTGACTATGTGCTCTTCCTCGGAGAAGAAGATGCCCCACATGGTGCCCACGTGATTACTTGTTAGCGGGATGCCGGCACTGGCAGCTCGTTCGCGAAGACCATTGACCAGTTCATCAGTGTGTCGGACCAGTGGATCGAGGAAGCCTGGCTCGGATACCAAATTCAGGGTTGCCAGTCCGGCGGCCATGGCCACAGGATTTCCCGATAAGGTACCGGCCTGATAGACAGGGCCAAGAGGTGCGATCTGTTCCATAAGTTCGCGCTTGCCGCCAAAGGCGCCTACTGGCATGCCGCCACCAATAACCTTCCCTAGGCAGACCAGATCTGGCATTACGCCATAGTAAGCACTTGCACCCTGAGGCCCGATGCGGAAGCCAGTCATCACCTCATCCATAATTAGTACGGCGCCAGAGGCGGTGCAGCATTCTCGCAGCGCCTGTAAAAACCCGGGAATCGGTGGTACACAGTTCATATTGCCGACCACGGGCTCAACAATAATGCAGGCGATTTGATCGCCGATTTCAGCAAAGGTCTCGCGGACCTGTGCGATATTGTTGTAGCTCAAGGTGATGGTGTGGTCCGCCAGTGACGCGGGAACTCCCGGAGAACTGGGCACGCCTAGAGTCAGTGCGCCAGAGCCAGCCTTGACCAGCAGTGAATCCGAATGGCCGTGGTAGCAGCCTTCGAACTTAACAATTTTGTCCCGTCCGGTTGCACCCCTGGCGAGACGTATCGCGCTCATGGTGGCTTCGGTGCCGGAGTTGACCATGCGTACCATATCCATCCCTGGGACACGGTCGCAGATTTTGTCGGCGAGGAGAATTTCCAACTCGGTGGGGGTGCCAAAGGTCATGGCTTTTTCCAGCTGTTCACGAATTGCGTCCAACACCTGAGGATGGCCGTGACCGAGAATCATCGGTCCCCAAGACATGATGTAGTCAACGTAGCGCTTACCGTCTGCATCAAACATATAGGCACCGGCGGCGCGATCAAAGAATATCGGCGTTCCGCCGACAGCGCGAAAAGCTCGAACCGGAGAGTTAACACCGCCGGGGATATGTTTTTGAGCGGCGTCGAAGAGTTCTTTGGAGCGGGGGCCAGCGTAGGTCATTGAGGATTCCTGATTGAGTGGTGTCTGTAATGCAGCTTGAGAATAAGGGCTGCATTATCCTGAATATGGTCCGGCGATGCTATCTACAGGTAACAATTGTCTTGTGGGAAGCTTTGATACGACAGCGCTTTAATGACAGATGACCGCTACAGCATTGTTTGGGCTGCTCTTGAGTAGCACTCAACAAAGAGCTAGGTAAAGGGCTTCACGATAACCAAAATCACGATCGCCACCAGAAACAGCACTGGCACTTCATTAAATAGGCGGAAGTAAACATGGGATTTTTCATTAACACCATCCCGCAGCTTGCGCAGATGTGCGGCACAGGAAAAATGGTAGCCGATTAAAACCACCACCAGCAGCGCTTTCAGCTGAAACCACAGTTGGCTGAGATAGTAATCTAGGGACATTGAGGCCAGCCAGCCGCCGAGCACTACTGTGGCGATCATGGATGGGGTGGCAATGCCGTTGTAGAGTTTGCGCTCCATCACAATAAAACGCTCGATGCTGGTGTCGTCGTCGGACATCACGTGATAGACAAACAGTCGAGGCAGATAAAACAGTGCAGCGAACCAGCAGATAACCGCTATTAGATGAAAGGCTAGGACCCATTCGTACACGTAATACCTCCGGTGAAAAACATCGCTCGGCGGGTTTTATGTAGAGCTATAAAACGCACAGAATCTATAAGATTCGGGTATTATAGACCGCCAAAGTATTTCTAGATAATGAAAAGAGAGGGCCCGTGATTAAAGTTGGTATTGTTGGCGCAACAGGTTACACCGGAGCAGAGCTGCTCAGGTTGTTGGCCGTGCACCCAGAAGCCGAGGTGACAGTGATCACCTCACGCAGCGAGCAAGGTAAACCGGTTGCAGATCTCTACCCCAGTTTGCGCGGTATTATCGATCTGACTTTCTCCCAGCCTGATGTGGATCAGCTGGCCCTGTGCGATGTGGTGTTTTTTGCCACGCCCCACGGTGTCGCTCAGAGCATGGTCGCCAGCATACTGGAGCGCGGGGTTAAGGTTATAGATCTGTCCGCGGACTTCAGAATTAGAGATGTAGCCACCTGGGAGAGCTGGTATGGCCAGACCCACGGAGCCCCGGAATTAATTCCCCAGGCGGTCTATGGATTGCCCGAGCTCAATCGCAAGGCTATCGCCAGTGCCAGCCTAATCGCCTGTCCCGGCTGTTACCCCACTAGCGTGCAGCTGGGCTTTTTGCCGTTAATGGAAGCTGGCTGTATAGATCTCAATGATTTGATTGCCAATTCAGCGTCAGGTGTCAGCGGTGCGGGTCGTCAGGCCAGTATTGGAGCCCTGCATGCGGAAGTAAGCGATAGCTTCAAAGCTTATGCCGCCTCCGGCCATCGTCATCTGCCAGAGATTGTTCAGGGCTTAAATGATATGGCGCTGTTAGCGAATGGAGGGGCGAATGGATCAGCAGATACCCCGGTGAACCTAACGTTTGTACCGCACCTGCTGCCAATTAATCGCGGTATTCACAGCACTCTGTACGCTAATCTCACGGATTTAAGCGTCGATGTACAGGCCCTGTTTGAAGCGCGCTACGCAGACGAACCCTTTGTTGATGTGTTGCCAGCTGGCAGTCATCCACAGACCAATTCAGTGCGCGGTTCGAATATGTGCCGCATCGCCGTGCACCGTCCCAATGGTGGTGCCAAGGTGGTTGTGCTGGTGGTTGAAGACAATCTTACCAAGGGTGCTTCGGGTCAGGGTATTCAATGCATGAATATTATCTGTGGTCTGCCTGAGAATGCCGGGTTGGCCGCGCCAGCGCTGCTGCCCTGATGACCGAAGTTAAGTCAGTTGTGGTCTCTTACCGGCCGAGGCTGGTTTATCTTACGGTCTTTGCCTGCTGCGGGTTGGTGGTATTAGCGCTGTTTTTAGGCAAACTCTGGGGCGGTCAAACCTACACCCAGGAGATGACTGAAAAGCACCGGCTTACGAAAATGGTGGAGGAATTGAGCGCTTTGGTAGCAGAGCAGCAAGACGAGTTGAGCCGAATCAGGCTCAGTGCCAAGGTTGATGTGGCGGCGCTAGAAAATAGTCGCCAGGAGATGATTGTTCTTCAGCGCAGCATCTATAAGCGTGACGAAGAGCTAAAACTCTATAGAGAATTATTGCGCGACAAGGATCAGCAAGATGGTCTCTCTGTCGCCGATTTACGGCTTACCCTGTTAGATGATGGGCGCATTGATTACCGTTGGGTGGCGCGGCAAAAAACAGTCAATATGAAGACCCTACAGGTGCTTGGGGAGCTGTGGTTGATCGGCGTCTTGGATGGCAAGCAGGTTGAGATATCGTTTCAAGAGCTGGATGCAGAGATTGTGTCGCTGCCCCTGCGTTTGGAGTTTAAGTATTTTTCAATAAATCGTGGCCTCTTGAGTCTGCCAGAGAATTTTGAGCCAGAACAAGTAAGGATAATTTTGCGTTACCCCTGGATGGAAAAAGCCCAGCTCGACAAGAGGTTTGCTTGGAAATTTGAGGACTAAAAAATGTTTGGTGCAGAGAAAAATACTAATAGTAGTAGCTCGGGATCAATAACGCTTATTGCCCAGGGCACTACACTGACCGGTGATATACATTTTAGTGGTAACTTGGAAGTGGAAGGAACGGTGATTGGCAATATTGTATCAGCGGATGAGAAGGCGCGAGTCCGAGTATTAAACAGTGGTTCCGTTGTCGGCGACATTGAGGTTGCCAGCATAGTAATTAACGGCAATGCCAAGGGTGATCTCTATGCTAGCCAGGTAATTAAACTGGCGGCTAAGGCCGTGGTCCAAGGAAGTGTTCACTATAAATTGATCGAAATTGAGAAAGGCGCTGAAGTTGCCGGCAGTTTTGTTTATCATCAGGAGACTAGTAATGTTACGCAGTTCCCTGCAGACTCGAAAGAGTTCAGCCGAGAGTCCAAGCTGGACAACAAAAATATGCAGTCAGACAAGGATATTGTCTGACTCTCTTGCACGGCGCATAAACGCTAAATGTACAAAAACTGAAGTACGGAGTATTAATGTCAGGTATTGAAACATACATCCCAGCACCGCTGAATATCACTGAACATGCGGTGACCAAAGTTGATTCTCTTAAAGTGGAAGAGGGCAATGACGACTTAAAGTTGCGCGTCTATGTCACTGGAGGCGGATGTTCAGGTTTTCAGTATGGCTTTTCATTTGAAGATGTTATGGCAGAAGACGACACCGCTGTAAGTCGAGATGGCGTGACAGTGCTGATTGATTCTTTGAGTTATCAGTATCTGGTCGGCTCGACAGTAGACTATGAAGTGGGCTTGATGGGATCGCGATTTTTGGTCACCAATCCTAATGCCTCCACTACCTGTGGCTGTGGAGCGTCTTTCTCTCTTTAAGATTACTAGTTCAGGCGTCCCTATCCAGATAGGGGCGCCTAGACAGGAATTGATGTTATGCGTTGCTGTTGGTTGTTGCTCATGTTCTTGCCAAGCTTCTTGCTTGCGCAGCCGGTTCTGCAATTAGGCGCTGGCGTAAATCAAAGCTCTAACTCAAGCTCAGCTGTTCTCGCTGTGGATTCAGCGCCAGGTTATGTGGCGCGAATTGATCTAAACAAACCAGGTCAGATTGCTGAAGCGCTGCGTCGCGCTGAAGCTCACTTCCAATCAAAAGATTACTTCGATTCGTTGAATAGTCCTGCAGGTCCAATTGCCTTTGTAATTTTTGGTTCCGACGTGGCGATGTTTTTCAAGCAAAACTACGCCATGTACAAATCAACGGTTGATTTGGCCGCGCGGCTTTCGTCCCTTGGCGTCATTGATATTAGGGTCTGTCAGGTTAGCTCAAAAGCCATTGGTCTCGATAGAGAAGATCTACTGCCGTTTGTTTCGCCGGTGGATTTTGGCCCAGCTGAATTAAAGCGTTTGCTTGAAGAAGAGGACTACCGTTTTTTTTGAATAGTCGTGTTTCGTGACCAGGCCAATAAGTACCTAGGGTAGGTATAGGGCTCCGAGCGTGGTTTCTCGGCTGGCACCGGTTACGCTGGGCAAATTGCCAGGCTGATGATGGAGGCGCTGACGCGCCAGCCAGCCAAAAGCACAGGCTTCCACCCAGGTTGGGTCCAGTCCCAGCTTTTGAGTCGAGTGCAACGGTGTTGAGCCTAGGGCGGTTTGCAACTGCGCCACAAGCTGATCATTAAAGACCCCTCCGCCACAGATATAAACCTCATCCACAGACTCGCTTAACGTATTGATAGCGCCGGCTAATGATTGTGCAGTAAAGCTCACTAGCGTCGCTTGAACATCCTCAGCTGTAAGGCTGCTGTCGCTGAGCTGTTGTTCTAGCCAGGCCAAGTTAAACATCTCTCGCCCAGTGCTCTTAGGCGCTGCTTGGCTGATAAATGGATGGGCCATAAGCTGATCGAGCAGCTTATGGCATGCCTGCCCCGTTGCTCCCCAAGAACCTCTGTCATCAAAACCATTCCCGGTGTGCTTGGCGCACCAGACGTCTAGCAAGAGATTGCCCGGGCCTGTATCAAAGCCGTAACAGCTACCGCCAATTGGCAGTGCAGTGATGTTCGAGATGCCGCCAATATTTGCTATGACTCGATTGGACTCAGCGTCAGAGAAAAGCGTTTTATGAAATGCCGGTACCAGTGGGGCGCCATGGCCGCCGAGAGCCATATCCTTGCGTCTAAAGTCTGCAACTACATTGCAGCCAGTGCGCGCGGCGATAATGTTGGCATCGCCGATTTGCTGAGTAAAAGGGGTTGCACCGGATTTTGGGGGCGAATGACGAACGGTCTGTCCGTGGCTGCCTATGGCGGCTACTTGGTTGGGTCTGATATTTTCTGTATGCATTAAAGCCAGTGCAGCCTTGGAAAATAGCTCTCCCAGCTGGTTATCGGTTTCGCAAAGTAGCTGCACACTGTCTTTACCTGGCTGGCAGAGATCGACAATCTGCTGTTTCAGTAGGTCTGGAATAGGCTCTGCGTGAGTGCCTAGAAGCTGCAGCTTGCCGCCAGTAAAAGTCATTGCTGCTACATCGATGCTATCAATGCTGGTGCCAGACATGAGCCCAAGATAGATTTCTGGGGTCGGCATCAGTGGAGTCTAGTTGGCACTGGCGATACCTGCCTGCCCGCTAGGCAGAGTCTCCAACTGAACGAACTCAGATGAAGTTCCAGATTGCGCGAGTTGCGTTAGCACTGGCGTGGTCGCCAACTTAAACGCCGCTAGTTCAGTCGCGGATATGGGATTAGCTTGGGGCAGCTTCACCGTGCGTGGATTGCGGTGCACGCCATTAACCAAAAATTCGTAATGCAGATGCGGCCCAGTTGCATAACCTGTGGAGCCAACTGTACCTATAGCTTGACGCTGTTTAACGGTCTGGCCCTTACGGACTTTTTTCTTGTTCAGGTGCAGGTATTTAGTCACATAGGTCTGTCCGTGTTGGACGAAGACGTAATTGCCATTGGCTTTGCTATAGCCGGTTGCTATGACCTTGCCATCACCAGCGGAAAATACCGGCGTACCTCTTGGCGCCGCGTAGTCGACCCCTCGGTGTGCTTTGATCATTTTATGGATTGGGTGCTTACGTCTTAGATTAAATCCAGAGCTTATACGGAATATATCCAGAGGTGCGCGCAGGAAAGCTTTGCGCATACTCAATCCTTCTGGTGTGTAATAGCTTGAATGACCTTTGCTGTCTGTATACAGCACGGCGTTATAGGATTTACCCCGATTGGTAAACGAAGCGGCGACAATATCTCCAACGCCAAACTTTTCGCCGTCCAGGTACTTCTCTTGAAAAAGAATCGAAAATGAGTCGCCCTGGCGAATATCGAAGACAAAGTCGATATCCCAGGCAAAGATATTGGCCAGCTCCATGATTAGCTTATCCGGCAAATTGGCCTGCTGAGCTGATAGGTAGAGTGAATCCTTAATAATACCTTCGCGATAGCTGAGTAAGGTGTCTGGCTCAAGTTCTCTGAGCTCAGAGCTATAGCTGTCGCCCTCGAGACTGTAGATACGGCTAACGAGCCTCGACTGTATATAGTGTAATTCCTCGAGCTGGCCGGTCTTGTTTAGGCCAAAGCGGAAGGATTCTCCCGGATATAGATTCCGCAGCAGCTTACCGTCGCTGGAGGAGCTGACCTTATAGACATCTGCAGCGCTGAGACCGGCGCGACTGAAAAGTAGCGAGAGACTGTCACCAGAACCAACGGGTTGTTCAACCCAACTCAGTGTTGGCGCAGGAGTGACTGTTGGGACGATGTTTGTAGTGACTGACTCAGCTGGTAGGACAAGCTGTTCCGAAACCCGCCTGTTGGCCTCGGCATCGGTGACCGGGTAGACGATCAATATAAGTAGGCAGCAGCTGACCACCGACGCCGCAATAAGGTGCCGTCGCGGGAAAACGTTGAGTATGAGATGCAAAAAACGTGTCGCCTTTTGCATTAGTAATACGATCATAGTCAGCCAGCATTGTACGATTCGCGCAAGTTTAGCCTAATCAATTGATAAGTTACAGCGAGCTACTTCCGCTTTTTCATCCCTAAAAGCCACTTCATGGCAGCCTGTTACTTCGAATGAGGCCATAAAATCTTGTATTTGGCCTATCAATCTGTAGAGTTGGCCTCCAAATTAGATACAGTGAAAAGCGTTGCAATGAAACAGAGTGGCAGTCAGATAATCAATCAATTACGCCAGCGCGGCCTAGTCGCGCAGGTCTCCGCAGACAATGAGTTAGAAGAGCATCTAGACCAGCCGCGAACGCTGTATTGCGGCTTTGACCCAACGGCGGACAGTCTGCATCTGGGTCACCTGGTGCCGCTTTTAGTGCTCAAGCGTTTTCAAGAGGCGGGGCATACGCCCATTGCTTTAGTCGGGGGTGCTACGGGCATGATCGGCGATCCGAGCTTTAAGGCGGCTGAGCGCAAGCTCAATACCCCAGACGTCATCTCAAGTTGGGCCGACAAGATTAAAGGCCAAGTCAGTCAGTTTATTGATTTTGACTGCGGCGAAAACTCAGCAGTGGTTGCCAATAATCTCGACTGGACTGAAAAAATGTCGGCGCTGGAATTTCTCCGTGATGTCGGCAAGCACTTCTCAGTTAACAATATGATCAATAAGGAATCGGTGAAGCTGCGGCTTGATCGCGAGGGCTCGGGTATCTCCTTTACCGAGTTCTCCTATGCCTTGCTTCAAGGAATGGACTTTGCCGAATTGAACCGCCGGCATAACTGTACTCTTCAGATAGGCGGTAGTGATCAGTGGGGAAATATAGTAGGTGGTATTGATTTAGCTCGTCGCCAAAATCAGTCGCAGTGCTTTGCTCTCACCGTCCCTCTTATCACCAAAGCCGATGGCACCAAGTTTGGTAAGACTGAAGCGGGCGCCGTTTGGCTAGATCCGGCGAAGACATCTCCCCTGGCGTTTTACCAGTTTTGGTTAAATGTCGCCGATGCTGACGTATATAAATTCCTGCGTTATTTTACCTTCTTATCGCTGGAGGAGATTGCCGCGGTAGAGGAGGCTGATAATAATGCCGAGGGTAAGCCGCAGGGCCAAGCTGTTTTGGCACGAGAAGCAACTCGTCTAGTTCATGGTGAAGAGGGGCTCGCAGCAGCGCTGCGAATTACCGAGGCTCTATTTACTGGCGACCCTAATCAGTTACCAGAGTCCGATTTCGAACAGTTATGCCTCGACGGCATGCCTTCATCTGAGTTGCCAGTTGACGATTTAGGGGAGAAGCCGCTTACCAGCCTGTTAGTAGACTGCGGAATGGCGAAGGCCGGTCGCGAGGTGAAAGATGCCTTGGGGCGCGAATCTGTGTTTATTAATGGCCGCGCTATAGGGGCTGAGTACAACATGAAAGCGGCTGAATTGTTCGATCCGAGTAATGCTTTGTTCGGGCGCTTTTTCCTAGTCCGCTTAGGCAAGAAAAAATACCATCTTTTGCAACGGAATTAGTGGCTTTCAAGCCAGTTGAGAAATTAAAGGAAATACTTGTTGACTGTATGCCAGCTGTCTGTAGAATGCGGCCTCCCAACAAGGGTGACTCGCTAGAAAAGCAGCGGGAAAAAGTGGTTAAATAAAGGCTTCATAATTATTTAAATCTACTGTTGACAATGGGTCGGCCTTCTATAGAATGCGCCCCCCGCTCTGATGAGCGAATCGTTCTTTAAAAATTTAATCAAGCAATGCGTGTGGGTACTTGCTAGTTGATGTTGGATTATAAAACA
>Ga0307488_10004149_pt1 | contig 12107 bp, 11 predicted proteins | sample SB02metaG_FD_202248 | JGI IMG/M metagenome (GOLD analysis project Ga0307488, IMG submission 202248) | Sea-ice brine microbial communities from Beaufort Sea near Barrow, Alaska, United States - SB 0.2 | ecosystem: Environmental > Aquatic > Marine > Coastal | place: USA: Alaska | collected...
TCCTCTAGCTCTGCGGCTATTGTTGTCGTAAAGACAATAGAATAGCGCACTTGAGCCTGTATACCTATCCGATAAGTAGAGGAATAGGTAGGGGAATAGACAGCGGAATAGATAGCGGAATAGATAGAGCAATAAATTGCTGCTGAGCCATGGCCTTGTGAGAAATTGTTGAGCGCTCAACAGAGCTGGGTACAGAGGATAGTTAGTGGTCTTTCTTTTTACGCACTATGGTGGTTTCAACATTGCCAGCTTCAAGGCGCTTATCGATTTCTTCCAAGGAGAGGTAATCCAAGTCCCAGTGATTGCAGATATCGTTTCTGTAGCGGGTACGGTTTTTATCGGTAGAGTCTGATTTCTTCCGGTTGAAGTATTTGAGTAAACGATCGCTTATTGACATAGGGTTTATACTGCGGGATTTAACAATTGGATTGAATTGTGTCTGCAGCGGCGCTTACAAGACCTAAGAGTACACCCTGTGTCGAGCTTAGATTCCCTGTCTAAAGGTCGGTAACATCCTTCCAAACACTGTCTGCGGTATATTCTACCGACAGGACAAACTCATATGCCGTCCAGCTTTCAATCATGCTCAATAGATAGCGTCCATCAAGCTTTTTGTATAAGTGATACTGTTGACCAACGCGGGGAACGAAGTTGTAAGAGGCGTTGTATATAAGCTCGTTTAATGCCGCAAGGCTTTTTATCGCCTCATATTGTCTGTTTAGTAGCTCAACGGCATTCTCAAAATAGTTCTTGGTTAGTGAACCGCGCTCTGAAAGGAAAAGGGCAGTATCAGGCAAGACTATAGGGGGGGAGCTTGATGTTGTCCCGTAGGGCAGCAGTGCTTTTTTCAAATTAGTCATAACAAATACCTTGGGCGACGGAATCTGCACTGATTACGCACTTAGGCAGAGCTTTGGACCATTATAAGTTGAAAGGCAAAATCTCTGCAGACCAAGCACGCCTATACGCATCCTTTAGATTACTTCTGTATTATGTTGGCATCGTAATATGATGACGACCGCCATGAAAAAAACACCCAATCCCATGCGCTACCGCGCTGACTTTGATCAGCGGGTAGTGATCTATCCCGATGACTATCGCTGGCTGCCATCTCCTCTGCCGGGGGTAGAGCGGATGATGCTAGACCGCATCGGCGACGAAGTGGCTCGTGCCACTTCGATTGTTCGCTACGCGCCGAACAGCACTTTTTCGCCCCACACTCATGGCGGCGGTGAAGAGTTTTTTGTTCTCGAAGGAGTATTTGCCGACGAGCATTATGTCTACCCAAAAGGCAGCTATGTGCGCAATCCCATCGGCTCCTCTCATACACCCAAAGTGGGTGTTGAGGGGGCGCTTATTTTTGTCAAACTGCATCAGTTTTCTCTGGAGGATACGCAGCATAAAATAATAGATACCAGCACCGCTCAGTGGTTTCAGGGAATGGTTGAGGGATTGTCAGTGATGCCATTGCATGAGTTTCAAACCGAGCACGCCGCATTGGTCAAATGGCAGCCGAATACCCGCTTTAATCGCCATCAACATTGGGGTGGCGAAGAGATACTGGTACTTGAAGGGACCTTTTATGATGAGCAGGGCACCTATCCGAAGGGTACTTGGCTGCGCAGCCCGCACCTAAGTCAACATAGCCCTTACACCAAAGATGATGGTGCGCTGATCTATGTCAAAACCGGGCATCTAGGCGGAGTTAAATTATAGTCCCTTAGTGCGAAATAGCCTGTATATAGAGTCTATACCGTCATTTAAAATTTTTGTATTTGGATAGATTTTTCGTTGCTCTCGGTGATCTGAATGAGTGCAAATGGATGGCGCCTACGGTTATTTTATTACCGGCAATTACCCTTATATTATGGGCTGCCTAAAAGGACAGATGGACCCCAGTTTTAATTGACGAAGAGTGTCTCTGGGGCTATCTGTTCACAGCAGTCGAGCAAGATGTAGCGGGTTTAGCCAACGACAGTGCGGTGCAATACGCGCTCATATCCCTGATAACCGCCATTGGCTTTATGCAGCAGTGAGCGGTTGTCCCACATCACTAACATGCCAGCCTTCCAGTGATGGGTATATTGAAATTCTTCACGGGTCTGCCAGAGGTATAAGTCTCCGAGCAGTGCCACGGACTCTTCGTCGTTCAGACCTTCGATGCCGATAATATAACCGAAGCAGCCATAGAGGCACTTTTCACCGGTCTCTGGGTGCTCGCGTATAAGCGGATGCGGTTGCACTGCATAGGCAGAGTCGGAGCAGTTTATGGTAAACCCGCGCTCAGCATCTTTTTCCTGATCCCCATAGGCCCCGTCTGGCGCATAAGCTTTTTGTGCCGAGTGTAGGGCAACCTTATTGCGAATACGCTTGAGTAAGTGTTCGGGCATAGCGGCAAGCGCACGGTGCTGGTTGATAAAACTGGTGTGACCGCCATGGGGAGGAATAGTAATGCCATAGAGAATGGTTGCAGCCGGCGGCGTTTCACCAAAGCTCCAGTCAGTGTGCCAGGCGTCGGCAAAGATGGGTGTCTGCTCATCGGCGGTGCGGCGCAGTTGAATAATGTTTTTGCGATCTTTTAATGGGGCTATGTAGGGGTCGCCGGCAAATTCGCCAAAGTACAGGCTAAAGCGTTCGAGGTCGTCGTCGTTAAGGTTTTGCTCAGGAAAGCAGACCACATGATGCTCGAGCCAGGCAGCGCGAATCTGCTCGACGGTTGCGCTTTCTAGTGGCTGGGATAGGTCTAGGCCTTCTATATTAGCGCCGCAGGCCTGTCCTGAAGCTATTACTGTCAATGTCATTAGATACTCCCCGATAATTTTTTATAGGCCTAAAAAAGCCCCCAACGTTGGAGGCTGTTTAGTTATCGACGGAAAGTTAGCCTAACCAATTACTCATCAATTGCAGCCAAGTTGTTGCGCTCATTTATGGCTTTCAGGGCCAAATAGGGGTTTTGCTCTTGTATGGCGCTTGGATGCACAACTGAAATGGTAATCTGACTGGTACTTTCACCGCCGAACCAACTAGGGCCATTAGTTTTTTGAATCTCGATTGTGGCATAGCGGCCGTCTTTGGTATAGGTCAATACAATCTCTTCGGCAACTGTGGAAGAAATTAGAGTCCACCCGGTCAGTGTCATGGTCAGGAGTAGCAGTGTTATTATTTTCATATGATCATCCTCTAAGACTTTTTATCGGACTCCATCCTAATCGTAAAATATGAATAGTTGCGGCGCATAATAGGTCTTGCTTTAGGGATGGCGGGTTAGGCTAGAATGGCAGCATTATTATAATAATCAGTGGCAGGCTAATCAATTGACCACTCTGGGGGCGCTATCAATACAACGGACTTGAGTGCAACGCTGCTAAGTTGCATTTTCTTTATGCTGCTGGTGGCTTGGATCTCCTATCGCAAGAGTAGAGGCGAAGTGGCTACCCGCGACGGCTATTTTCTTGCGGGTCGTGGCTTAACCGCGGTATTTATTGCTGGCTCACTGCTGCTGACCAATCTCTCTGCGGAACAGCTGATCGGCCTCAATGGCTCGGCCTATGGCTTTAACCTCAGCAGTATGGCCTGGGAAGTCACTGCCGCGATCGCCACTATCTGCATGGCGTTTATCTTTCTGCCGCGCTATCTGGCCGGTGCCTTTTCAACCCTGCCCGAGTTTCTAAACAGCCGTTTTGATGACGATGTACGACGTCTAACGGTCCTGCTCTTTATGCTCGGATACGGCTTGGTGACGATTCCCTCGGTGCTCTACTCAGGCTCTATCGCGGTGCTGCGCCTGTTTGATGTGCCAGAGCTGTTTAATCTGCCCTACAGTCAGGCGCTGACCTTGACTATTGTGCTAATCGGTAGCACTGGCGCGCTCTATGCCGTGTTTGGCGGCCTTAAGGCGGTCGCCGTGTCAGATACCTTAAATGGTATTGGGCTGCTGCTAATCGGCCTAGCGGTGCCAGTACTGGGACTCTCTGTCCTGGGCAATGGCAGTGTTGGTGAGGGTCTGCATATAGTGGCGAACACCCACACCGAGAAGCTCAATGCGATTGGTGGACCGAGCGATCCAACACCCTTCGGAACGCTGTTTACCGGGATGATCTTTGCCAATCTGTTCTATTGGTGTACCAACCAATATGTTATTCAGCGCACCCTGGCGGCGAAGAATCTGGCCGAAGGTCAGAAGGGCGTGCTGTTCTCTGGGTTCTTTAAAGTCCTGGTGCCGTTTATGATGATGATTCCCGGGGTGATTGCCTATCATCTCTATGGTCCAGTGGGCTCAGAAGGCGGCCTGCCTTCAATTGATCTGGCCTACCCGCAACTGATTCGCGATGTGCTGCCGACCTATGCCATGGGCTTCTTTTTGGCGGTTCTGCTGGGTGCGGTATTTAGCTCGTTTAATTCTCTGTTAAATAGCGCGGCGACACTGTTCTGCTTGGATATTTACCTACCGTTAAAAGAGCGGCAGGGTGCTCCAGCAGTGGCGGATAAACAGCTGGTCAAGGTTGCCAAGCGGGCGTCGGTGGTGATTGCGCTGTTCTCCTTTGTGGTGGCGCCAATGCTACAATTTGCCCCCGAGGGGCTGTGGCAGATTATTCGTATATTCACCGGTTTTTATAATATTCCGGTGATCACTATTGTGATTGTCGGCTTATTTACCCATCGTGTGCCGGCCCTGGCGGCGAAACTGGTAATTGTTTTTCATGTGATTGCCTATGGGCTGTTGAAGTTTGTTTTCGACGACTGGGTGACGATTCACTTCCTGCACCTTTATGGGATCCTATTTGTTATTGAAGTGGCGATGATGCTGGTGATTGGCCGGCTTTACCCCCGCCCTGAGGCCTGGACTTTTAAGCGCAGTGACAAAATAGACTTACAGAGCTGGCGCTATGCCGTGCCCTGTGCGGTGACCTTGGCTTCATCAGTGGTGGGGCTGTATCTGTTATTTTCGCCGATCGGTTTGGTGGATGGCTTAACTATGGCATTTTGGCCACTGATACTGGCACTACTTAGCGTTAATATACTGGTCTGGTTGCATGCTGCCAGACAGAAATTCGCGATAATACAATAATAAGTGCGGACGCCAGATTGAATAATTCTAAAGCACCATCCATACCCAGCAAATCAATAGCCAAGAAACCTCGGTTACGATTCTTTGAAGACGCGGCGGGTCAGCAACATATTGCTCAGGGCGATCAGTATCTCTATCGACGTCCAGTGGCCAACCATAATCTGGTGGTGATTGGCACTGGCACTATAGGTCAAGAGCATATGCGTGTTGCGACGCTGCTCGGGCGCGCACAAATCCATGGCATTTACGACACCCAAGAACAGAGTATGGATATTGCCGAGGCTAACTTTTCCCGTTACTCGGATAAGTCACTGGTACGCTACCCTGACTTAGAATCCGCCTGTAATGATACGGCTGTGGATGCGCTATTTATCTGCACGCCCAACTATACCCACTTCGCGATACTGCAAACCGCGATCAAGTCGGGCAAGGCAATCTTTTTAGAAAAGCCTATGGCTACGGACCTGCAAGATGCCGCGGCCACCGAGGCAATGGCGCGAGCCTACTCCTCGTTTATCCAGATCGGTTTGCAATACCGCTACAAGGCCCAGTATGTGGAGGCCTTTCATGAAGCGTTGAGCAGAGGGTCTCTGGGTGAAATCAAAACCATTAGTCTGAGTGAATACCGGCCACCGTTTTTGGATAAGGTAGGTCAGTGGAATAAATTTAATCTCACCAGCGGTGGCACATTGGTAGAAAAATGCTGCCATTATTTTGATCTGATTAATTTGCTCGCTCAGTCCAAGCCGGTAAAGGTCTATGCCAGCGGTGGGCAGGCAGTGAACTTTGTCGACTTCGAACGGGATGGTAAGGCGTCGGATATTGATGATCACGCCTTTGTGGTAATCGATTATGCCAACGGTACTCGGGCCAATTTCACCCTCAATATGTTTTGCCATGACTTTAGCGAAGAGCTAGTTGTCAGTGGCGACCGCGGTCGCTTGACGGCCAAGGAAGTATTTAACTTTCATCAGCAGCAGGGCTCTAAATCTACACTGGTGATCGAAGCCGGTGAGCTGGGGCCATCCAAAACCATGGATGTGACTTACCCTGCTCTGATAGAACAGAGCGGCCATCATGGCGCCACGTATTATGAGCATATCGCGTTTATTGATCAGCTCGAGGGAACCTCCGTTTCGGCAGCGACACCACTGCAGGGACTCTGGTCAATGATTGTTGCCAGTGCGGCGCAGGCGTCTATGGCCAGTGGTGGGGCAGTGGATATTAATCAATTTATGGCGGCCAATGGCTTAGCCCATTACTTAAACGATTAGGAATATTATGTCTCAAGCTATTAAAGCGCCGGTTATTAAAGTCTCGGCGAAGTCTATGCCCGCGGTGGGTCTGGGTCTGTGGAAGATCGATCAGGACAGTGCTGCAGATGCAGTCTATGAAGCCATCAAGGTTGGCTATCGCCACCTCGACAGCGCCGCGGATTATGGCAACGAGCGGCAGGTTGGCGAGGGCATCGGCAGGGCTATAGCTGATGGCCTCTGCAGTCGCGAAGAGCTCTGGGTAACCAGCAAGCTGTGGAATACCTATCACCGTGCAGAACATGTTGAAGCGGCCTGTCGCCGATCAATGGATGATTTGGGATTGGATTACATCGATCTCTATTTGGTGCACTTTCCGATTGCCCTGCGCTATGTGGATTTTAATCATCGCTACCCCGCTGAGTGGATATTTGATCCCAGCGCCGAGAGTCCGGGTATGGAGCTTGACCAGGTGCCGCTGAGCGAAACCTGGGGGGCTATGGAACAGCTGGTGGAAAATGGTTTAGTTCGCCAAATTGGCGTCTGTAATTACAGCTCGGGTCTGTTGCATGATTTGATGAGCTACGCACGAATCAAGCCCGCCATGCTACAGATTGAATCGCACCCTTACCTTACTCAGGAAGCCTTATTGCGCACCGCGCGATCTTACAATATGGCGGTCACAGCGTTCTCGCCGCTGGGTTCTCTGTCCTATGTTGCGCTGAATATGGCCAGCGCCAATGACACAGTATTAACTGATCCAGCGGTATTGGCAGCGGCCCAGCGGAATGCGGTCACGGCGGCTCAGGTAGTGTTGCGCTGGGGTATTCAGCGGGGCACGGCGGTGATTCCTAAAACCAGTAATCCTCAGCGCCTGATTGAAAATTTGACCCTCACTGAATTCACTCTGAATGATGATGAGATGGAGGCTATTTCGAGGCTCAATCAGAACCGCCGCTTCAATGATCCGGCACAGTTCTGTGAGGCTGCCTTCAATACCTTCCATTCGATTTACGATTAGTCCTTATGACGCGCAGAGTATTTTTCCGTTGCTCTGGTTGACCGGTTGACCCGTTGAGCCGTTGACCCGTTGAGCAGCTGGTATTCCATGGCAGTTCGGTGATGTTGCGGTTTTAGATAATTTTTGGGTGATGCATGGATGGCGCCCCTTTCAACGTCAGCGCACTGCGCTGGCTTCATTGGTTGCTTAATTAGAGCATGATTATGAAAACGATTGTTTTGGGTCTTCTGTTAATACTGGCAGCGCCATGGGTGAGTGCCGAGTATTCGCGCAGTTATATTGAATCCCATCCCCTGCAGACCGTTGCGGTCAACGGTATTGAAATGGCCTATCGGATTGTTGGTGAGAACGCCGATAGCCCTAAGGTGGTGGTGATTATGGGTCTTGGGGGGTCCAATCTAGTGTGGGGTGATACGCTGATCAAGGGCCTTGAAGAGGGCGGCTATCAGCTGCTGATGTTCGATAATCGGGATGTTGGCGGTTCCACTCGTTTCGATGACTGGGGACAGCCGACTCTGTGGTTGCAGCTGATCAAGCAAAAGCTTGGATTGCCGGTCAATGCACCCTATACGCTAGATGATATGGCGGCTGATACGGTGGGCCTAATGGATCAGTTGGGATATGAGGATGCACATATTATTGGCACGTCGATGGGCGGCATGATCGCCCAGGTAGTCGCCGCGCAATATCCGCAGCGCACCCGTAGTCTGATTTCGATTATGTCCTCGACCGGGGCCCGCCATCTGCCCTGGCCGACCCGGGGAGCAGAGAGCAGTTTACGTGATCTTGCGGAGGGTGATGCGGCGGCTGAACGGGATGCGATGATGCGCGCCCGGGGGTTTTTCCCCGACTCAATGCCGCGCCAGCTGATGGCGATTTTTAAGAGCGGTGACCGCTCGGAAGACGTGGCCAGTATTCAAACCAGCACTCTGGTAATGCACGGTGCTGATGATCCTCTGGTACCACCGCCACACGGTGTTCATACAGCTGAGTTAATTGAGGGCTCGGAGTTTGTGTTGCTAGAAGATATGGCCCACAACATGCCCGAAAATGTGTTGCCTGAGTTGATCTCGCGGATGCGCGGGCATATGGATAAGGTTGAGGCGCTGTCAGCTGGCAGCGCGCTTTGAGCTATTTTATATGAAGCGCTATTTTATCCTAATGGCTATTTGATTCTAATGGCTATTTTATCTTAATGGCTATTTTATCCTAAGCTGCAGTGATGCGATTTAGCGCTTCAAAGGCCTCGAACTGGGTTAAATAAATGGTTCCCGAGAGGGTCTCTTGAAATCCAATATGGCGCAGTGCATCCATCACTGGGCCCTTCACTTCAGACAGATGCAGCTTGATTCCTTGCTCATCAAGTCGCTGATTGATCACCTCTAATACCTCTAGTGCACTGAAATCAATTTCATTCACGGCGCTGCACATCAGTACCACATGGGCGAGCTGGTCCTGTTCATAGACCCTGCTGTAAATTAGGTTTTCGAGGAATGTCGCATTGGCAAAAAACAGACTTTCATCGACCCGCAAATTGAGGACTCTTGGGTTTGTAGTGACCTCGTAGCGCAGTATATTGCGGAAATGCTGGCTGTTTGGCAGCAGCCCCACTTCGGCCACATGGGGCACTGAGGTGCGGTAGAGGTGCAGGCCAATGGACAGCACCACGCCACTGATTACGCCCACTTCAACACCCAGTAACAGAGTGCCAAGAAGGGTTATGACCAGGGCGTAAAAATCACTGTGGGAAAAGCACCAGGTTTTTCTCAGCATGGAAAAATCCACAATTGATAACACCGCGACAATGATGGTCGCTGCCAGGGTTGCCTTGGGTAAAAAATACAGCGCGGGTGTCAGAAACAGTGATGCCAATCCAATGCCTATAGCGGCGAAGATACTCGCCGCTTGGGTGGCTGCTCCGGCATCGAAATTGACCACAGATCGGGATAGTCCGCCAGTGACGGGAAAGGCACCGGAAAATGCCGAGGCCAAATTAGCTGCGCCGAGCCCGATCAGTTCGTTATTGGGGTTTATGCTGGCGCGCTTTTTAGCCGCCAAGCTCTTGCCCACTGAGATTGATTCTATATAGCCAATCAGCGCGATACTCAGAGCCGGCAGCCATAGCTGTTGCAGTAGCTCAAGGCTGATATTAGGCCATGCCAGTGTTGGCAGTCCCTGAGGGATGGTGCCGACAATGGCGAGACCTTGGTCGTCGAGATGCCACAGCCAGGCACAGAGGATGGTGGTGATAACTGCCATTACCGGTGCGGCTTTGGCGATCAGTGAGGCATTGTCCCCTGAGAAACCGACTTTTTTGAGCAGGGGTTCAGCGCCGGAGCGGGCCCAGAACAGGAAGACCAAAGCCAGCAAACCGATTGCGGCGGTGACAGGGTTAAACCCGTCGAGATTGGCCACTAGGGAGGAGAGAATTTGCGGAACCGTATCTCCATGAGCAGAGACTCCGACTAAATGGCGCAACTGACTCAGGGCGATAAGAATACCGGAGGCGGTAATAAAACCTGAGACTACGGTATGGGATAAAAAATTGGCGATAAAGCCCAATCTAAACAGACCCATCAGCAGCAGTATGCCACCGGTGAGCATTGCCAAGGCAATAGCGGCGCTGAGATAATCGGCGGAACCGGGTTCCACAACCCGGCTCAGGGCGACCATGGTCATCAGCGACACCAGGGCTACAGGCCCTACCGAGAGCGTGCGGCTGCTGCCAAAGAGGGCATAGGCGATTAAGGGGAAGATGCTGGCATAGAGACCGGTCTCTGCCGGTAATCCGGCGAGTAGTGCATAGGCCAGAGACTGGGGAATCAGCATCATGGCGACCACAGCGCCGGCGACCAGATCGGCCTTTAGACTTTGCCTGTTGTAGTCCTGTAGCCATGAGCTGATAGGCAGCCATGAGCGAATAGATAGCCATGAGCTAATGGCACGCAGGGTTAACATGTTTTTCCACAGCATAAAATGTCCGGCCTAATCAGGATTTATTTCTTTTAACAGCCCTGAGCGGTTAAGACTAAGGCCCTGAGCGGTTAACGCTACAGCGATTCCGGCGTCGATCTCAGTTGCAGCCGCTGGCGCAGATAGCGGGCAAATTGATCGACGCAAATATTCAAGGCGGCACTGACCAAAATCAGTAGCAGGGCAACGTCAAAACGGAAGGTCTCAAAAGCCGAATCAATATAAAAGCCCAGGGTCGCAATGCCAAGAATACCGAGAATTGCCGTCTCCCGCAGAATTACTTCCCAGCGATAAAACAGAAAGGCTAAAAATTGGCGATAAATTCGCGGCAGCACTTCATAGAAATACAGCCTGGTTCCCCGGCTGGTGTCGGCACGCAGGCTGAGCTCTTCGGTGTAGCGCCCGAGCAGATGACCAATAATCGCGCCATTATGAATGCCCAGGGCCAATATGGCTGGCAACATCGAGGGGCCCAATATCAGCAGTCCGACAAAGGCCAGCAGGTATTCCGGCAATGTGCGCAACAGAATCAAAAGAGCGTCGCCGAGGCCGCGCTTCCAATTTTGTAAAAAGCGCCGGTGACCCATAACAAAGCCTCCGCTGCGCAAAAAGAGTGGGGAGTTGAGCGGTAACAGGGCCAGGGCCAGTAGGCCGCTAAATACCAAACTAATCTGCCCGAGTAACAGTGTATTGACCAAGCCGGGCCAGATCTGCTGTTGCCAGAGGAGGTTGAGCCATAGCCCTAAACTATTTAATGTTTCACTGCTAAACAGGGTTTGGCTGCGAAGTGGTGCCGGCACTATATCTTCGCTGACAAAACGCACCAGTAGCTGCCAGGAAATAGTCGCCTGGGGTGGCAGGTAGTAAAACACCGCCAGCAGATAGACCGGCAGCAGACGCTTGTGCAGCCACAGACGCAAGCTGCCGATAAGCAGCAGCAGGGCATAAAAGAACGCCGCCGCTTCACTGTAGTGGCCGTCGCTCAGCGCCGTTTCAAGATGAAAACCCAGGGTTGGTAGGCCGACAAAGCCGAGAATTGCGCTGGAGCGAATCGCGCACTCAAAACGGTAGCTGGTGTAGGTGGCCATGGAACGCCATGCCAGTGGTAGTACAGTGTAAAAAAAGTGACTCAAAGGGCGCTGTTGCTTGCTTCGCGGCAGATTGTTGGACGGGGCCGGATCCACCTCTTCAAACAGTTCGCCATAAATTTTTGCCAAGGTACCGGCATAGGGAATGGCGATGGCCAGCAGACCGGTAAGGGAGGACAGCCCCGCAACCTGCATAAACAGTAGCGCCCAGAACAGTTCGTGAATCGATCGGATAAAGGCGCAGAATGCTCGCACCAGGGTGAACTTATAACCCAGCGCTAGAACAAAGCCAGCGATCGCTGCGAGGGTCACACCCTGGAGGGCAAAGGCAAAGGTATTGGCGAGACTGCTGAGTAATGTCGGCCAAGACCATACCGACGGGCTTAGAGCCCCGGCGGCCATCAGTCCCAGTTCTGCCCAGGGGTCGGCGGTGCTGATATCTATATCCACCAGCATTAGACAGAGCAGGGCCGAGGCGGCAAACCAGAAACTGATGTTGCGCAGCGGGCCGGCGGAGGTATTGATCGAGTTGGTCGCTGAACTAGGGGCTGAGTTAGGGGTTGAGAGCGACATCAGCTGGCGCCATAGAGACCGGCGAGATCACTGGCCTGTAATTGGTCGCTGGGGGCGTCGATAACAATGGCGCCGTCTTGCAAGCCAACGATACGGGTGCAAAACGACAGGGCTTGGGCAACATCATGGAG
>Ga0307488_10004152_pt1 | contig 12106 bp, 8 predicted proteins | sample SB02metaG_FD_202248 | JGI IMG/M metagenome (GOLD analysis project Ga0307488, IMG submission 202248) | Sea-ice brine microbial communities from Beaufort Sea near Barrow, Alaska, United States - SB 0.2 | ecosystem: Environmental > Aquatic > Marine > Coastal | place: USA: Alaska | collected 2017-05-06
AACTACTCCCAACACTGGAAATAATAACGCAAAACAACAAACTGAATATGTTACTCAAAGCGATATTTCCGAAATGGACCCATGTGTTTTTACACTTATGAATAATAGTAACCCTGTTACAAAAAAAACATGTGTTGAATCATTCTCTGGAATGATGAAAAATCGTAATTACCACCCTTATCGCGCGGAGGATAATGACACTTTATACAAATTGTATTTATTAATAATTTCAGGGTTAGGTATGTATATTTTATTTAAAATTTCGTTTAAATACCGTAAAATATAACTATACATTAATTAATGAAGGTAGCAATTATTACTGGCATTACAGGCCAAGATGGTTCGTATCTGAGTGAACTTTTGCTCGAAAAAGGATACACAATTTATGGAATAATACGCAGATCCTCCAATATTAATACCATGCGCATTGATCATATATATGATCATGATCATTTACATCTACGATATGGAGATTTGACAGATTCTATCTATTTTTCAAATATTTTAAACGAGATTGACCGTAAATATACTGATATTGATGTAATTGAAATATATAATTTAGCAGCAATGAGCCATGTCAAAATTTCATTTGAATTGCCCGAGTATACCGGAAATGTCGATGGCATTGGAGTATTGCGGATTTTAGAAAGTATTCGAAACTTTAAATTAGGTCACAAATGTAGATTTTATCAAGCTTCCACATCTGAATTATATGGAAAGGTGCAAGAAGTTCCACAGAAGGAAACCACGCCATTTTATCCCCGTTCGCCATATGGTGTAGCAAAACTGTATGCCTTTTGGATTTGTAAAAATTACCGAGAAGCATACAACATGTATATTAGTAATGGGATACTCTTTAATCATGAGAGCCCCCGCAGAGGGCATAATTTTGTTACAAAAAAAATTACTGATTCGGTAAATATGATAATAAAGGGTGAAAAAGAAACCCTAGTTCTTGGAAATATTGATGCTAAACGTGATTGGGGCCACGCCAAAGACTATGTGCGGGGGATGTGGCTTATGCTGCAGCAAGATAAACCGGATGATTTTGTTCTCTCTACCAACGAATATCACAGTGTGCGCGAATTTGTTGAATTAGCATTCAAGGAAAAGGGAATCGATATTGTATGGAAGGGTACAGGAATAGATGAAATTGGGTATGATAAGAATAGTGGCCGAGAATATATTACTATTTCAGAGAAATATTATCGGCCGACTGAAGTCGAAGAGCTCCTGGGGGATTCAACTAAAGCATATAATAAAATGGGATGGAAAGCTGATATATCTTTTACAGAGTTGGTAAAAGAAATGGTCGCCGCGGAATAAACTTACACATCTTCATCTCCCTCTGCTAAATAGTTATGAATCACATTTTCATTACTTTTATTATTAATTCCTCCAGCTAAACGTGATTGTTGATAAAGTTGACGCAATACATCATGTGGAGCAGTGCTCCCACTTTTTATTATATTATGATTCCGCAGATATTTTTTGATATCCACAACTTTTTCCCTTTTAATACTATTTATTTCATCTTGTATTTCCCTCCTTTTTTCTTTATTTTTTAAAAGGATAGAAACCTTACGTGTTTTATTACTTTTACCAAGATTGTAACTCCGTTTCACTTCTTGAACTCTTTCTTTTGGCATAGATATTTGCGGCCGCCGTCGCAGTGTTTTATTATTATTATACCATTGCCGGTATGTGGGCTTTTTGCCCCCTTTTAAATTACCAAATGCTGGTTCAGGGGCAATGCCACCTCCTCCACTGTGCGTGGGGGTGGTCGCCATTGCCTTTTCATTCTTTATTCCCTCCCCTTCCCCGTTGGATGGTGATGCCACAACCGTCAACGGTGTAATTGTCACGTCCTCACCTGTATTAACCCCAGTAGGTGTTGGTATTGGCGACGGGTCCGCTGATGACACTGTTACAAGACCACCCCCAACTGGGGGGGCGATACTCGCAGTCGGTGGTCGAGGTTGTGGTGTGTGAGCATGCCGCTTGGGAGACATGCTTGTAATCTCAGCAGAGGGAGGATATGTATTTGGTGTTTCACCACCACTCTGACTATGGGTAGCAGATTGAATGTTTTTCGATGCGGCAGCCTTAACCGTAATTATATTTGGCATTTGTGACTGTGCAAACGCGGTCGTTGATTCTGTGTGTTTCTCTAATTCTTTTGGTAATTTTGTATTAATCTTAATCTTCTGTTTTTTTTCTAGATTCATTAAATAATTCATATGGTTATCAATCTCACTGGAAGCAGTGCCGCCGTGCTGCTTTAAAGTTTTATTATTTTTCTTTGCATGTTCTTTTATCTTATTCATTAATGCTTGCTTCAGTGGATTTTTTTTGGATGTTGGTGGATTTTTCCTTGTTTTGTTTCGTTTGGCTTTTGGTGGTGATGCCAACCCCAATAATTCTGGGGTTATTTGAATTGTTTTTTTATTTTCGCTCACCATCTATTTATGTGTACATAAAATTAGGTGATGATTCTTTCTTATTGTTTTTCCCTCCACTAAATTGCTTATACTTTTTAAAACCATTGGTTAAATCTACTATTTCAATTTTTTTAGTATTCTTTTGAGTGCCAAATATGCGTCGGTAATAACAAATTTTAGATTTAGATAGCAAATTCTCTATGTCACGACCATAATTTTTGAAATAATCTATATGTTCAGTAAACCACTCCTCACCTCCCACATTCTCAGCTATTCTCCACCCACTATCTGTCACTTTTTTACAAAATATTTTGTGCAATTGCAATGGTGAATATTCGGATATTTCAAACTGCCATGCGAACCTGGATATTAATCCAGGATTATAGTTGAAAAAACATGTATTTAATTCTTTACGATATCCTGCGATTATAACCATAATTTCGTTTTTATGATCACTCAAGAGTTCACATAAAGTATCAAGAGCCTCTTTGGAAAAACTGTCTTGCTTCTCCTCATTTCCCATTGCGTAAGCTTCATCAATAAAAATAACCCCCCCCAGATTATCCTCAATAAGTTTTCTAGTTTTGAGTGCGGTTTGTCCTAAATAGCCGGCAACAAAATCACTGCGGGTTACCTTAATAAATGTCCCATTTTTTAAAATACCAAGTTTGGTATAGATCTTGCCTAATATTTTTGCTATTTCCGTTTTCCCAGTCCCAGGGGGGCCATACAAAACAGTATGTAGATAATCATCTCCATTTTCATACATGAAATAAATTAATTGATCTATCAAGTTTTCCTTAAGTGTATCTAATCCAATAAATGCATCCAATTCCAAAAGTTCATCGCGGATTTTATGAATCCCTCCAATATTAATATCATATGTAATATGATGTGATAAAGGATAATTATATGTTAACCTAATAAGGTCTTTTATAGAGTTAATTTTTGCACAGACCTTCATTTTTTTCGTTTTTCTTTTTAAAGTTGGGTTGGACCCTTTAAACCCAATATGACATTTGTCAATATCTTGATATTTTGTAAATTTTTTTTCATAATTAGAATCAAAATACATCTCATAAATTTTGTCCGAATAAAGTTTATAATTTTTAATTTTACCTTCCTCCCCCCCATGCGATATTAAGTTTGATTTATTCAACGCACAAATAAGCGATTCCATAGTTGTAAATGTTTATTCCTTTATCTTTAACACAATAATTGAAACAAAATAATAGAAAGATTATTTTAGAATAAATAAGCATGGATTTTATTGAACATGGTGGACGCAATTTGTCATCCAAATTGAGTTCGTTGTCATGGGACATAATAGAATCTTACTTTAAAAACTGCCACCTTGAAAGATTAGTTAGGCATCAATTAGAATCATACAATTACTTTATCTTATATGAGATCCAAAAGACAATTCAAATGTTTAACCCAATGCTCATCAGGACGGAAATCGAACACGAAAACGACCCTGAGCCAACTAAAATTGATATTACGATAAATTTTAAAAACTTTAAAATTTTGAGACCACAGATATTTGAAAACAATGGTTCATCCAAAATTATGTATCCAAATGAAGCTCGTTTGCGTAATTTCACATACAGTTCTCAAATGACACTAGACATAAATATTACATACGAAGTTAAAAAAGGAGAGAAAACAGAAATTGTGAATAAAATGATGCCACATATTAATATTGGCAAAATCCCAATCATGCTAAACTCATGCCTATGTTCATTGCAACATAGCAACGCAGAGGAAGGAGCAGCGGAATGTCCACATGATACTGGTGGATATTTTATTATTAATGGTTCTGAAAAGACTGTCATCGGTCAGGAGCGCGCGGCAGAAAACCAAGTTTACTGTTTCAACCTGAAAAAAAACACCAAATATTCTTGGCAAGCAGAAGTCAGATCAGTTCCAGATTTTAAACAAATCTCACCAAAACTAATTAATGTGATGATATCAAAAAAAGCAACTGAAAACGGCCACCCCCTTTATATTGATTTGCCCAAACTGCGGTCTCCGATTTCATTGTTTACACTGTTCAAAGCATTGGGTGTTCTTAGTGATAAAAAAATTTGCGAGTATATTTTGCTCAATGTTGATAATAATGACCAACAATTTTTGCCGCTCTTAAAGGCGTCGATTATAGATAGTAATAAAATTACAACACAGGAAGAAGCATTTAATTTGATTGTTTCCCATGCTCAATTTACTACATATAAAAATACACAAACCAATCATGACAAGAAAATTGCGTATACACGCGAGATTATAACTACTGAATTATTTCCTCATTGTAAAACAAATACTGAAAAATTATATTTCTTGGGCTACATGACAATGCGTCTTTTGAAAACATCAATTGGGATAATTGGGGTGTCTGATCGAGATTCTTACGAAAATAAGCGTATCGACACCTGTGGTGTTTTGTTGAATAATCTTTTTCGAAATAATTTTAATAAAATGGTGAAAGATATGCAAAAACACATTCGCCGCGAAGTTGCGAATGGCTCTTGGAAAAGTAATTCTGAATACAAAAATATAGTTAATTTGACCAATATTTATAAAATTATAAAAGCATCCACGATTGAAAATGGATTTAAGCGCGCTTTGGCGACGGGTGACTTTGGCATTGCAAATAGTAAAAGCAACAAAGTTGGGGTGGCGCAAGTCCTCAACAGGCTAACATATATTTCTACTCTAAGTCATCTGCGGCGTGTCAATACTCCTATCGACAAGAGTGGCAAACTGATCGCTCCTCGCAAGCTGCACAATAGCACATGGGGGTTTTTGTGTCCAGCCGAAACACCCGAGGGGCATTCAGTGGGGGTAGTTAAAAATCTCAGTTATTTGACAAATATAACCCTCCCTTCCAATAGTGAATCAATTTATACTTATTTACTCCCACATATCAGAAAAATGGATAATGTTACATCACCACATGACGCATTCAATAAAGTGAAGGTTATAGTCAACGGAAATTGGTATGGTATTACCGATACTCCAATTATGCTCTTTAAAGATTTGAAGAAAAAGAAAGAACAAGGGATTATTAATATTTATGCGTCAATTACCTTTAATTATTCACAGATGGAAATCAATATTTGCACTTCGGGAGGGAGAATCACCCGTCCTGTTTTCAGAGTTGAAAATGGTAATATCCTTATGGACGAAGTTATTGATATTACGAATGCGTCAAAATTTGAATGGGATGACTTGTTGACGTGTATCAAACACAAAAGAGGTATAATTGAATATATTGATCCAGCAGAACAGAATAATTCGTTGGTTGCTATGAAAATGAATAAAATTGACCATTCTCATTTCACACATTGTGAAATCCATCCGAGCACTATTTTCGGAATACTTGCATCATGTATTCCATTCCCAGAACACAATCAATCCCCGAGAAACACATATCAATGTGCTATGGGGAAACAGGCGATGGGTATTTATGCTACAAATCATTCAATGCGCATGGATAAAACAGCATATGTTCTTACATATCCTATGCGTCCACTGGTTGATACCCGTGTGATGAATTTTATTCATCTTCACAAAATTCCTAGTGGAGCTCCTGTTATAGTAGCGATTATGAGCATGACAGGATACAATCAAGAAGATAGCATTCTATTTAATAAAGGTTCTATTGATCGTGGATTATTCCAAGCAACTCTTTATAAGACCGAAAAGGATGAAGACAAAAAATTATACGGTGATGCTGAAATTAGATGCCGTCCAGACGCTTCGAAAACAAAAGGCATGAAGTTTGGTAGTTATGATAAAATAAACGTGGATGGGGTTATTCCTGAAAATTCGCTGGTGGACGATAAAGATATTATAATGGCGAAAATTGTTCCGATTAAAGAAAACCGAAATGATCATACCAAAACAGTAAAATACGAAGACTTTAGCATTATTCATAGAACATCCGAAGATGTGTATATTGATAAAAATTATCTTAATCGTAATGGTGATGGTTACAACTTGTGCAAGGTTAAACTCCGCACATTGCGTATTCCCAATATTGGCGATAAATTTTCATCCCGCCATGGGCAGAAAGGGACAATCGGTAATATTATTCCGGAAGAGGATATGCCATACACTCAAAATGGTCTTAAGCCAGATATTATTATTAATCCTCATGCCATCCCCAGCCGAATGACGATTGCTCAATTAAAAGAAACGCTTTTAGGAAAAGCACTCCTTGAACTCGGACTATTTGGTGATGGAACAAGTTTTGAAGAGTTTGACATCAAAGATATCCGAAAATGTCTTCTTGATTTAAATTATGAATGCAATGGTAATGAGTTACTATATAATGGTATGACGGGTGAACAATTAGAATCATCCGTATTTATTGGACCATGCTTTTATCAGCGATTAAAGCATATGGTGGCTGACAAACACCATAGTCGTTCGATTGGTCCGATGGTAAACTTGACCCGCCAACCAGCAGAGGGGCGTTCACGTGATGGTGGGCTTCGTTTTGGAGAAATGGAGCGGGACTGTATGATTTCACATGGTGCATCGCGTTTTACAAAGGAGAGAGTATATGATGTATCTGATGCATTTGTTGTTAATGTTTGTAAAGATTGTGGCTCTTTCGCTGCCTTTAACAAAAAACACAATATATATCATTGTAAAATGTGCGAGAATACTACAAAATTTGCCACTGTCCATATTCCATATGCGTGTAAGTTGATGTTTCAAGAACTAACCACAATGAACATCATGCCAAGAATTATAACAGAATAAACCATAAATTAAACTGCTGTATTGTTCGGATACCGAATATTTTATAGAGTTCTACATAATTTTAGAATACAATGTAAAATTGGTAAAATGTCCAAAGGTGTAATAAATTTTTTTATATTATCAATATATATAATGTCTTGTGGAAAATCAGCGTGCCGGTCTTTATTTTTTACTTCTAAAAATCCAATTCCAGCAGGTGAATACCCGAATGTAAAAGGTGCATCGGTTGAACGTCCGTCACCCGCAATTCAGTTTAGCATTCACGCGCAAGAAAGATTAGTCCTCCGACGTGGGTGGAACTCTTCCACCCCCACACCCTTTGCCACCGGAACTGGCTCTTTCAAAATAGGGTCTTTTAGAAGGTTTAACAATGCTGGTGATGTATTATCTCGTGTCAACTACAGCTGCGGTGGCGGCAATATGGTAAATGGAACAAATCGTCCTAAATTATATTTAAGTAATTCACGAATGGGTGGCGTTTCAAACAATTGCGATACTTCCGGGATTGACCCTGCTACATGTAATGTAAAATATGTTTACGATTCATCAGATTTTATCCGTTTTAAGCATCTTGCTGCGGTCAACAGTGGGTATGGTGGCTTGGGAACAACAAACGGCAATTATTCAGGTGGTGGTGACAACAGCAATGGTAGCCAGGAAGCTATGCGCAGCAAGCGATTTTTTTAATTATAATATAATTATAATATAATATAATTATAATAACAATGTCACCAACCTCACCCCCTTCTTTAAAAATTCAACAGAAAACATCAACTGTTTTTCCGATGAAAAATGGTTGCTATCAAAATAACAAAATTTTGTCCGGAAAGGGAGCAATGCCTGGTCACTACTATCCATCATCAGGTGATACGATGTTTTCACTCAATCGTAGAGCATATATCAGAACCACTAATACCCCCAAAGCTACCGTCATCCAAAAACAAGATGCATCGTCCAGAACAATGATGTTAAGGATTAATGCGATAGGAAAAAGTAGTGTTAATGTAAAAGGTGGCCGTTTAGGATTTTCTTCATTAAATAAAAATACGGTCAATAGTGCCTTGTCAAAAGTTCGAAATAAGGGATGTATCGCTCCCGCAAAAAAAGGTTATTATCCTAAACATTAAAAATAGTCTGACAAAAGCAGTTTGCAATAGTCATCCGCGGTTTTTGCTTTAAAACGTAAATTTATTAATGCGGCCGGCGAAACTATGCCACCTTTGATATGTGGCAAATAATCATCTCGGATGTCTTCATTGTAATAATGTCTTACCATATTTTTAATTGTTTTAACTGAAGCATTGCACATTTCTAATGATATATCGATTCTCCCAGGCCTTGTAAACGCCTTGTCAAGTTTATTATAATGATTACTCGTAATAATCATTACTCTACCGGGTGTTTCCCTTATTCCATCAATCACATTTAAAATATAAGATAGTGTCAGATGATCATCATCTCTTTTGTCTGGAAAAGATACCATTTCCCGTGTAAATGAATCACTATTAATCCCTTTTTTTATGGTATCAAGCAAATCTTCCTTTGTAATATTTTTTTCACCTTCCTCTCCAGATAGTTTTTTTTCTCTCTCTAAGATGATGTCTGACATACAATCTATGTCCTCAAAAACAATAATTTTATCATTGAAGGAAAGCCCACATTTTGCATTTTTGTGGTTGTATTCATTATCAAAAAAACAATTGTGGAATTGAGACTGTGTTTTAATTTTACTTAACGGTATTACAATCAGGTTTCGGTTTAAATAATTCGCAAGACATTTTATAATGGAGGTTTTTCCGGTTCCTGGTGGACCGTGGAGGGCTATTCCTAGGGTATGAGGATGGCCCTCCTCGTCATACCAATGTTTATTATCGCGAAAAAAATTGACTTTTTTCAGTAATTCTTGTTTTTGATCAAAAAATATGGTGTTAAAGTTTTTGGATGAAATAAACCGACATTCATTCCATGCTGGAATACTACAGCTCCCTTCGCTATTAGTTTTAAAACTTGAAAGTGAGTATATAAACAATTTATCACGCCGATATATATATAAGTTATCCATGTATTTTTCAGTAATCTTATCCAAATCTTCTTTTAAATCCGTAAGAGAACATTTATTCGAATAGATATCAATTGTAATTTTCTCGAGTTTTGTCCCTGCACCTGCACGTCCTGAATTGCGTGAATGTTGTTCAATATCCTCTTCGACGATATTTACTCTACACCACACGTTCTTCTTTATTTCAAATGATTTTTTTTGATTTACAACATAAATATCATTTTCAAACTTGGCGGGCAATGGATTACCGTTGTCATCGTCATCATTCGGATTACCACTAGCAGGATATTCTTTTATTGATTTTATTGTATGCGTATCTCGTTGAATTGTTTGAATATGATACCATAATGCCCTAAACCGCATACTAAAAATGTTTTGTGTTTTTGTGCAATAAGGGCCCAGATTGATAGTGCGATAACCTTCAATCGTTAAGGTGTTATATCTGGAAAAGTTTAGTAAAAAATTTGAAAAATTAAAAAAACTTTTTAAATATAAGAAAATGCTACCCAGATACATCATAATGATGCTCGATAACATGAGATCCACAAATTGAGAACCGGTATTAAGATTTTTAATTATATTCATGCTGGCGGTTGATTGTAAAATATCATTAACATCGCCACCTAACATAGTTGAATAAACATGTTATCTTTGCTTTATGTGCGTTTATTAATTATTACAATAAAATAATGGTTTTGAACCCAATTTTTGGTAAAGCGTTAAAATTATAATGCGTATTTTTAAATAATATTTTCATACTATATAATGATAGGTTTAGGGAATTATAGACGGGTCCATCCAATAAATTGCACTTGTAAAACGTGTAAAAAACGAAAAACAATGCTGGGCAAGGAAGAAGGCACATTCATTAAGATATTGGGGGTATTACTTATAATATTTATTGTTTTAATTACTTGTTTATAGTAACGCAAAAAAAAATTTCTTTTTGTATAATATAAATACCCACCCAAAAAACACTGAAAGTTAAGAGAGAAAATAAATCTCGCACGCATTTTATGAAAATAAAAGAGCGGAAGTGCAAAAAAACACGTAAGACCCCAAAAGGCGCACATGTTGGTTCGAATAAATCTCGCCGTAAGAAAACTTTATGAGCAGCGGAACATGTAAGAAAGCGCCTGTAAAGTCAAATACGGAGACGGTGCTGCCGACTCGATGAGCGACATCAATTCGGCATCCAAGGTCAGCGCAGCAGCCGTCCCTTTGACTTTCGCACGCCGCAGCAGCAGCAGCAGGAGAGAAGGAAGCATTTTGTAGGGTCTACAGCAGCGCTTGACGCGCAATTGATGAATGTATTGAGTGATTTCAATAGCTTTCTCTCCACTGCCACAGACGTTGTGGAGGAGGCAAATTTCAGGAAACGGTTGTTGACTGCTACTGAAAAGTATGACCGTTTTCTACCTCCTGGCGAGAAATATATGACAAATATGTTTTTTCTCCACAAACACACACGGGATCTCGTCCGTCATGGCAGCAGCGTCTTTCGAAACGCATGGCAACACGACGACTGGAGAGAGAGCGCAATCTGTTGAATACCTGTGTCTCCTTTGAAGACAAACCATAATTTAATACACTGTGTAAAAGGAAGGCATAGGTCTGCATTGATCAATGGCGCAAAGCCATGAAATGCCTATTCGATTCAGCAACATCCCCGCGCCAATAGTCAGATCAAAACTTCCAAGAGGCGAAGGGGTACTGATGGAGCAACGTTCTTTTGATAAAATCCATATCCCTCCTAAAGGCAACATTGTCCAGCTTTGGGTTTGAAATCTAAATTTTCATGCTGAAAGCGCATCATATACCCAAAACCCTATTGCATTTACAACTATTGCTCTAAAAGCACAAGCATAATATCCTCGCCATAAATTACCTATTGCAATAGATTCTATTATATTTATATTTGAATTATTCATTTGACGCGTTTTTATAACGTCTAATGGATAAGATATTGTCCAGCTCAGCAGCCCTGCAGCACCACCTGCCACAAGGGCGCCATATTCCTCATAATTATTAAAATAAACCCCCATATAGACTGATGTTGCTAACGCTTCTCTGCCTAAAGTGGCGCCCATGCCATTTGTTATTCTACATTTTGAGAAATCAATCTTATTGGTCGGGTTTAATTGATAATGAATTTTTCCCATATCAAAATAATATACAATAGGTGATATTGTTAAGCCAGTTAAAAACCCACTCTTGTAATGACAACCAAGGAGAGTATTGTATTTTGCATGAATATTAAATGTGGTGCCGGTGCACAAAAAATTAAATGACATGGGGTAAGAAATCCCTTTATAGTAATGTAAAAAGTTCCTATGCAGCGGTTGTTTTGTTTGCTGAAGCACCTTCAATGTGTCGATGGGGTGTCCAACGAGTGATTGAATAAATCCATTGGCACATCCTGCAAAAAATTCATTCATTGTATTTAATTTTATATAATATTTAAATCGAATACCTTGAGTATTTTTAATACAATATACATTGTAATACTAAATATAATACTCATGTATATATTACTATTTTGGGTGAAACCTGATACATTGTATATAAATGAAGGTGCTTTTGTTTGAATTATATTTTTAAATATATTAGATTGAAAAATGCTGTATAAAATGGCGATTAATAATGGCAATTTTAATTCTTCTAAAATATATTCAACAGTAGTTTCTTTATTTTTTTGTTTGTTTAATTCGGCATCAATCTCTTCCTGGGTAGCATTATTTTGAATATAGTCAATATGTGTAGTGGAATCGCTTGATGGCAGAGCATTTGGCAGAGCATTTGGCAGAGCATTTGGCAGAGCATTTGAAACGACTTG
>Ga0307488_10004153_pt1 | contig 12106 bp, 12 predicted proteins | sample SB02metaG_FD_202248 | JGI IMG/M metagenome (GOLD analysis project Ga0307488, IMG submission 202248) | Sea-ice brine microbial communities from Beaufort Sea near Barrow, Alaska, United States - SB 0.2 | ecosystem: Environmental > Aquatic > Marine > Coastal | place: USA: Alaska | collected...
TTGATTTTCCCTCTGCCCCAACTGACGGGCAAATATACGACAGGTACGTTTGGAACAACACGCTCGGTGTGTGGAGTCTACTCTCTGACACAACCGTATTCGGGTTGGCTTCTAACACGCCTACGGGTTCGTACACTGATGGTGCCGATTATGAGTATGTGTCGTTCCTTACTGATGGGACTTTGACGGTTACTCGTGGCGGGTTCTTTGACGTTCTAATTGTTGGTGGTGGGGGTTCCGGCGGGTGTTCCTATGGCGGTGGAGGCGGAGCAGGTGGTGTTCTCTATGTCGAAAACATTTATTTACCTGCCGGTGCTCTTGATGTTGTTGTCGGTGATGGTGGCGCTGTAACACCTAACCACAGCCAAGCTGGAACGCCAGGGGCCGGTGGTGAGGCAAGTTCTTTGTGGAAATACTATGTTGCCGGTGGTGGCGGCGGCGGGGGTATAAGTGGGCGAGTCAACATTGTAAACAACTACTGGCCTTCTGGTGGGGGCGTCGGCGGGTCCGGCGGGGGAGACAGTGGCTCTAATATGGTAAACCCCGGCGCGTCTATCAACCTTGGTTATGGTACACCTGGAATTGGCAACAACGGTGGTGTAGCCGGTTACCTAAATGGTGCTGGTGGTGGTGGAGCCGGAGCTGTCGGTAGTGACGCTGGCAACAGCTCTGCTGCCGGTGGTGCCGGTGGGGACGGCGGCGATGGTGTGCAAGTTTCTATTACGGGTTCTGCTGTGTATTACGGCGGCGGCGGTGCGGGTTGCGCTTATGGCGCGGGCGGAGAAGGCACTGGCGGTTTAGGCGGTGGTGCTGATGGCACTTATCGAACTGAAGCTGGCGCGGCTGGAACTGACGGACTTGGCGGGGGCGGTGCCGGTGGTAACGCTGATGTTCCTGAAGGTGGCGGCGATGGTGGTTCCGGTATCGTAATCGTAAGATGGCGGGCATAATGAAACTATCTAACCCGGCACCAGAACGCCCCATCACCTCACCCTACGGGCCAAGACGACACCCCATCACAGGGGAACTCGGCAAAATGCACCACGGGGTTGACTTTGGCGGAACCTTCGACGTACTCTCAGCAGGCGACGGAATCGTTCACCACATTGGTTGGTCACCCAAAGGCGGCGGGCACGTCGTCATCATCAAACACGCCACAGACCTATACAGCGTCTACTACCACGGGCGAGACCGCACCACTTTAAAAATAGGTGCCCGCGTAGTTGCAGGAACAAAAATATATCTATCTGGAAATACGGGTGCTTCCAACGGCAACCACTGCCACTTCGAGCTACGCAAATCCCCAAAATGGGGAAACACTGTCGACCCGATGGCTTATATTGACAGGGAAATTGTTGTTGCTTCTAAGCCAGGACCCTTAAAGGTTGACGGAAAATTGGGTAGAGGTACGTGGAAAGCTTGGCAACAAGTGTTAAAACGTGACTGGGGCTACGAAGGCATCATTGATGGTAGGCCGGGCAAAATGACGTACGCCGCTATTCAACGTTCCGCAGGAGCTAAAGTAGACGGTGTTATGGGTAAAGAGACTCGTAAACTTGTCCAGAAACGTCTCAAGGGTACCGATTTTCATTTGGGTAGCATTGACGGGGTTTGGGGGCGCGGTACAATTACTGCGTTACAAAGAGCATTAAATCAAAACAATTACTAGGAGTTACCATGATTGAGTACGTACATTATTCGTTAGAACGTGCCGTAAAGACTATCGCCCAGACCGCTGTAGCTGTTATTACGGCTTCGCAGGTAGCTGGCATCATTGAGGTTTCTTGGCTTGATGTTGTGTCGGTTTCTGCTTTGGCTGGTGTAGTTTCGTTTTTAACATCTGTCGCAAACTACAAAGCTGTTTCTGACGGTAAGTAGCTACAACTGAAAAAGCCCCCTAAATGGGGGCTTTTTCTATTGGCAACTGTCGCAAAGTAACGCTTCTGCCGGGTCCATGGGACAGGCGTATCCGCCTACAATTTCTACATCATCCATACTTATTCCTTTTATACGCTAAGCTATCCCTGACAAAAAGGACGCTTTTATGAAGATACTTTTATTAGACCTCGAAACATCACCAAACATGGCTTACGTTTGGGGCCTGTGGGACCAGAACATTTCAATAGGTCAAATGATTAGCTCTACTGAAGTTATCTGTTTTGGTGCCCGGTGGTACGGGCAACGTAAAGTACACTTTAGCTCAGTTCACCACGACGGCAAAATCGACATGCTTACAGCCATACATCAGCTTTTAGATGAGGCCGATGCGGTGGTTGGTTGGAACTCGGCAGGCTTTGACGTAAAGCATTTGTACCGTGAATTTATTGAAAACGACATGCTTCCACCGTCTCCACATAAGGAAATTGATTTGCTGCGCGTCGCCAGGTCTAGGTTTCGTTTTCCCTCTAACAAGCTAGATTATGTTGCCCAAAAATTGGGTATGGGGGCAAAAGTTAAACATAGCGGGTTTGAGCTGTGGATTAAATGCCTTGCTGGTGATGATAAAGCTTGGCGTGAGATGAAGAAGTACCAGATTCAAGACGTGAACCTTCTTGTTGGCTTGTATGAAAAGTTTTTGCCTTGGATTAAAAACCACCCAAATAGGGCAATTATTGATGGTAGGCCGGATGCTTGTATTTCGTGCGGTTCTGAGCATTTGAACTCTCGCGGTACGGAGACGACAGGTTCGGGTATGTACCAGCGTTTTCAATGTCAAGCTTGCGGTAAGTGGCAGCGCGGGTCTAAAAGTTTGGGTACGAGTACAATGAGAGCTGTTTAGGAGATAACTATGGCTATGTTGTCGGATAATGACTCGGGTACTTTTGGTGCGGATGAAAACCCAAAGCCTCCTGCGCAAGCGGTAGAGGATTTTCACACAAACAGTGATTTGGATGCTCGTGCGGAGGCTCAGCATCACACTTTAGGGCCGGGACCTAACCAGTCTTCTCCTGGCGACCATGTTCACGATGGCGGTGACTCTGCTTTTATTTTGGAGGGCCAAGTAATTAGCGGGTCTAGGGCTTCGGATGCTTGGCGTTTGTCGGTTAATGCTATTCTTGTTCGTCTCGGAGCAACGGATAATTCAACTGCCTGATGCCTGCTAAGCAGAGACAACCGACAGCCAGCGAGCTTTTACAGCTGGCTGTTGCTGAGCTTGACCAAAGTATTCACCAACCAAACATTCTTAATTATGGTGAAAAAGATTACCCCGAACAGCTGAGGTTCCATAAATCTAACCAAAGAGGACGCTTTATTTCGGGGGGTAACCGTGGAGGAAAAACCGACGCTGAAGTCGTTGAGTCTATCTGGTGGGCTACAAATAGTCATCCATTTCTTAAGCGGCCCCCCGGGTGGGGTTCTGGACCTATCCAACTTAGGTTTGTAGTTGTAGATGTAGCTAAGGGTATTGAGCAGATTATTTTACCTAAAATGAAGAGGTGGATACCGCGCTCATATTTAAAAGATAGCGATTGGTCTAAGAGTTGGGACGCAACTAACTACATTTTGACGTTTGAGAACGGGTCAACGATTGATTTTGTTACCTGGGGTATGGACATGATGAAGCTGGGTGGGGTTCCCCGCCACGGAATCTTTTTTGACGAGGAGCCTCCTCAGAACATTTTTAATGAGTCGATGATGCGTTTGATTGACTACAACGGTTTTTGGGTGATTGCGGCTACGCCGACTAAAGGAATGGGTTGGACGTTTGACCTTTTGTGGGAACCTACCCAAGAGGGCAAAGTTGATTGGATTGACACGTTTACTTTGTCGGCTGAGCAGAATCCGTATATTCAGGCGGATTCGGATGATATGAATTTTTATATGGTGGGTATGAATAAGGAAGAGAGGGAGATTCGTGAGAAGGGTAGCTTTGTTGCTCGTAGTGGTTTGGTGTTTCCTGATTTTGGCCAAAATCTTGACCAATATCTTGTAGATTTTGGTCCGGGTGACGTTCCCAGGGATTGGGCTGTTTATGCTTCTGTCGACCACGGTTTGAACAACCCGACAGCATGGTTGTGGCACGCCGTGTCTCCCAACGGCGATATTGTGACTTTCGCGGAGCATTACCAGTCGAACATGATTGTGTCGGAGCATGCACAGCTTGTGAAGCAGCGGGAGCTTAGCTGGGGCCGTAAACCTGACTCTGTAGAGCGTATGGGCGACCCTGCGATGCGGCAACGGTCTGGGATAACCGGAACATCCATTATCCAAGAATATGCTCTTCACGGGGTCTACGTGAACGTTGAGGGCATACCTCACGACGTGATGGTTGGTATTGAGAAAATGCAAGCCTATTTTAGGTTGCGTGACGACACCCGTTGGGGCAAAAACCGACCTAAGTGGGTTATTTCTCGTAACTGCGCCAATTTTATTCGTGAGATGAAAAAACTGCGGTGGGGGTCTTATAGCTCCGACAAAATGGCGTATGAGATGAATAAACAAGAAGTTGTCCACAAAAAGGACGACCATGCTTTTGACAGTGCCCGCTATTTTGCTACAACTCGCCCCGATTTGACGCCCTTTGTTGAAGCAAAAGGTGACGAAGACCCTCCGACTACGCTAAGATATGAGGACTTGCTTTTGAAAATGCGAGAAGACCCTAACGTCGAATTTGCAGAAGATAAAGCATACGATGACGGACCTACCGTTATTGCAGGATATGGAGATTACTACTAATGAGCAGATTCTTCCTGACCGACGCCCCGGCATTACAGCCCGGCGTTTGCTGGATTACGAGAACAGGTAAAGGACCATTCGTGGACACGGGCATTGACCTGTCCAAGACTGTGGTAGACCGGGGGCGCATGTACCTGTCGGTAGACGTAATTAGAGAAATGGCTCAGTTGGCTGGGCTATTTGACGAAGAAAAACCCGTTTCTGTCGAGTTATACGATAAAGAAGTTTACGACAGAGGATACAACGACGCAATGAAGGAGATAAATAAAGATGCTATCAACCATTTTGTTGAGCATGTTAGTCGCAACACTGTTGGGGTTAATGGTAATGCAGCACTGGTGGAATCAGCAGTCGCTGACACAGATGCTAGACCACCACTCGCAGTTGCTGAAGATACAGCAGCAGGAACACCAGAAGTCGATAAAGACTCTGACGGACCTGAACGCAAAAGCGCAGGCACTGGTAGCGTCAAGCGACCCGCTAGTGTATCAACAAATTCAAGCGATGAATCAAACTTTAGATTATAGTGGTTACCAGGACTACGACCCTTCCGATGAGGCTGAATCTGAAAGAATTGCCACTAGGAATCCAAACCTTGCAGCAGGAGAAGATTTAGATGGCCAAGAAGCCCGACAGCTATTCGCAGAGCTCACTGGAGTTGAACCAGAGTTCTACGGTAATTAAATTACCTGAGGACGGTCTAAACATTGAAAAGTTCCGTGAAAGCGAAGAAGCACGCAAAATAGTCGCTTGGGTACAATCTGAGTGGACTAAGGCTAAAACTGCCCGCAGCCAAAAACAGCTGCAGTGGTTTCACAACATGTCCATGTTCTACGGCCACCACTGGGTAGAGCAAACACGCGGCAGCTTTCCCGAAGGTTACCAGGACAAGTTGTTTACTCCTCGCAAGCCTTATTACCACCAGCGCAAAACTATTAACCGTATCCGGTCTTACGTGCGGTGGGAAATGTCGAAACTGCTTTCCTCATTTCCCTCCGCTCAAGCCATTCCTGCTTCTAGCGAAGACCAGGACCAGCGGGCAGCTTTTGCGGCTGAGCAGGCTTGGACTTCTATTAGTGAGTCTAAAAAATTGCGTCAGCACATGTCACGCGCAATGTGGTGGACCATTGTTACAGGTAACGGGTTCCTCAAAACGAGCTGGGACCCTTATTGTCTAGATAAAGTTTCTGGGGAATACGGGGACATTAAATACGGTCACGTAACACCGTTTCATCTTTTTGTCCCCGACATCCGCGAACAAGACATTGAAGACCAGCCGTTTGTTATTAACGCTTACACCAAACCTGTTGCATGGGCACAGCATTACTTTGCTAAAGAGCTTGGTGACATTCAGTTGTCTCCCAGTGTTTCTAGCGCCAATCAGATTCTTGATGAGGCTTACCTAAACTTGGGCCACAGTAAAGCTCCTGACAGCGTTATTGTTTACGAAACTTGGATTAAGCCGGGAGCTACAAAACTTTTCCCTCAGGGTGGTGTAGTTATTTCTGTTGATGACATTCTTATCAGCTGCCAAAAAGACGGTTTTCCTTACGGCCACGAAATGTACCCGTTTACTAAATTTGAGCACATCCCCACGGCAACGTTTTACGCTGACAGCCCCATTGTGGACTTGTCGCAATTGCAGAAAGAATATAACGGTCTGCGCTCTGAAATTGGTGAGGCGGGTCGACGCATGGCTAAGCCGCAACTGATTGCACCGATGGGCTCTATTGTTCCATCTAAGCTGACAAACGAACCTGGCCTAGTAATTCAGTACAAGCCTGGTATGGCACCTCCTCAGCCGTTACCTTTGTCGCCGCTGCCTCAGTACTACCTGGACCAGCAAGACCGTGTGCTAAATGACTGGATTGACATTTCGGGTGAGCGTGAGGTGTCGCGTGGTGACGCCCCTGCGGGTGTTACTTCCGGTACGGCTATTTCGTATTTGCAGGAAGCTTCTAACCAGTACTTGACGCCTCAGTTCCAAAGCATTGAAGCGGGTATTGAAAAAATTGCTACGCAGACAATTGAATTGTTTGTGCAGTATGTTGACTTGCCTCGCAAGATTCGTACAATTGGTGCCGACGGTGCTTTCGACACAATGTTGTTGAAGGGTGCTGACGTTGCTTCCGGTACAGACATTCGTATTGAACCCGGCTCTAGTTACGCAAAATCTAAAGCTGCTCAAGAAGCCCGTGTGATGGACATGTTCTCTGTCGGAATTATTGACCAGCCCACTGCTTCACGTTTGCTTGAAATTGGCGGGGCTCAAAAAATTCTAGACACCATGAATGTGGCGGAGCGTAAAGCTCAGCGCGAAAACATCAAGATGAAGATGATGACTGTAGAAGATGTTGAAATGGCGCGTCAACAGGCTATGCAAGAAATTATGACTCAGTTGCCTCCAGAGGCAATGCAGAATCCTGAGATTATGCAGGAAATTCAAAACATGCCCGCACCAGCTATTATCCCTGTCGATGATTTTGATATTCACGAAGTGCATATTGAAACTCACAACAAATTCCGTATGTCTCAAGAGTACGAAATTTTACCGGAAGAGTTAAAAACTCAGTTTGCTGAGCATGTGTCGCAGCACGAGCAAATTCTTCAAGAACGTGCCATGGCTCAAATGATGGCTGGCCCACCCCCTGGCGAAGAAGGTGGCCCTGAAATGGGTCCAGGTGCTATGATGGCTCCTAATGGGGCAGTACCCGACATGGCCCCTGAGCAAGGAGTATAACCATGGCAGATTTCGATGTAGTGGCGAGTACTGTTCCTCAAATGGAGTACCGCCCCACAAGAAACTACGGACGTAAAACTATCGCTCAGCTGAAGACGGAAATTCAAGCTATCGATGCAAGCACGTACACAAACGCTAAAGTCCTGAAAATGACTTACAACGATTTGACGTACGCAATTCACGCACTTTCCTAAAAAAGTATGTGACTAACAACTAAATAACGTATAATAAAATCCAAATGCTAGGGCCTCATTGGGAGGTACGGCGAATAAGGAGAACACGATGGACGAAACTACAGGTACAGAGATTGACACATCACCGGAAGTGTCGGAATCTTCAGGGCCAGTAGGCGAAACAACTGAGCAGCAACCAGCCGAGGAATCGGGTGGGAATCCTGCTTGGGATTCATTGCGTTCAAAACTCGACCCTGTTAGCTTTCATAGTATTCAGGATGACCTTAAGAACTTCGACAAAAATGCGGAATCTCGTATTTCTTCGTTGAATCAGCAGCTCAAAGAGTACAACGAGTTGGGTTCACCGGAGCAGTTGCAAAATTATGCAGCTATTGCTCAGAGGCTCGATACGGAACCTGAAACTATTTACAATGCTTTAGGTGAATTCCTAAAACAAAATGGTCGTATGCCGGAAACTGAAGCAGAACTTCAGGATGCGGTAGACGATGAGGAAGCTACGAGCGAGAATGGGGAAGCCCCCGTTGACCCGCGTTTTGCACAGCTGGAGCAACAGCAACAGCAGATGCAAGCGTTTCTTGACCAACAAGAACAAACGCGTGTTCAGCAGGAAGCCGACACAGCACTCGAACAGGAAATTGGCGAACTCAAAAAAGTACATCCAGACTTTACCGAGGATGATGTGCGCGAAGTTTTGATGCGGGCGGCGTTTCAGCTTCAGAGCAGCGGCAAGGCAGGCAAACTGTCTGATGTTGCTCAAGAGTATGTCGATAAAACAGTAAACCGTATCCGCGCAGTACCGCGCCCAGGAGATTCCGCCCCAAGATTGCTTCCCACTTCGGGAGGCGTGCCTGCAGGACAGCAGACAAAACCCCTTGGAAAGATGTCGAGAAATGATGTGCAAAGCCTCATTTCTGCGTCACTTGAACAAGGTCGGTAATTTAAAGGTTTAATCTCCTTTCAATAACGAAAGGAAAGACTATGGCTGCAACACTTGCAACTATTGATTCATATCTCAAGGAGGTGTACCAGGGACGCATCCGCGAGCAGCTTAACGAAGAAATCGTTGCGCTGAAGCGTATTACTCGTAGTGGCTCTGGTGTCACCAACGAAGTTGGCGGAAAGTACGTCACCTTCCCAATTCACACCCGCCGTAACAGTGGTATCGGTTCTCGTTTTGAAAACGAGGCACTTCCTGCTGCTGGTCAGCAGGGTCACGCTGCTGCCCGCGTGGGTTTGAAGTACGCATACGGTGGAGTTCAGCTCACCGGTCAGGCAATCAGCCTCTCTGACACCGACGCTAAGGCTTTTGCCAAGGCTTTGGACAACGAGGTTGAGGGTTTGAAGAACGACCTCAAGAAAGACATGAACCGTCAGGTGTACGGCTCGGGTAACGGTGCTATCGCTGTTGCTACCGGTGCTAACACTGGTGCTGTCGTTCCTGTTGCAGATGCACGTCTGTTCCAGGTTGGTATGGTCGTTGACACTCAGACTGGTAACACCGTTGACAACACTGGACTCATTGTTGCTTCTGTGGACCTGACTGCTGGTGCAAACACCGTTACGTTCACGACTACCCCAGGTACCGCTACTGCCGCTGCTGACATCATTGTCCGCAAGGGCTCTGGTGTTGCTGCTGGTGGTAACCGTGAACTCACTGGACTCGCTGCAATTGTCAGCGCTTCTGGAACCCTCTACAACATCGACCCTTCGGTGGAGCCCGAGTGGAAAGCTAACGTTGATTCTAACGGTGGCACCAACCGCGCACTGTCGGAAGCTTTGATGATTGGAATGACTGATGACATCCGCACCAAGGGTGGCTCCACGTCTCTAATCCTTCAGAGCCTCGGTGTTCGTCGTGCTTACTTCAACCTGTTGTCGCAGCTGCGTCAGACCGTTAACACCCAGGAATTCACTGGTGGTTTCTCCGGTCTCGCGTTCACCACTGACCGTGGCGAAATCCCTGTGGTTGCAGATGTTGACGCACCGCTGAACAAGCAGTGGTACATCAACGAAGACGCACTCACGTATTACCGTGACGAAGACTGGCACTTCATTGACCGTGATGGTTCAATGTGGAAGCAAGTCTCTGACAGCAACGGTGACTACGACGCGTACTACGCTCGCATGGTTGAATACCACGAGCTTGCTACTGACCGTCGTAACACTCACGGTTTGGTGTCTGACATCACCGAGGCCTAAACAGTCTCGCCCTAATGATGGCCCAACCTCTATACTGGGGTTGGGCCATCATCTTTTTGGAGCGTTATGGAAAATAAGTTTCTTTTTTATCAGGCTGTTTCCGCATTGCCTGAGGGTCTCTCCTTGTCGGATTATGAGTGGAATTTCTATAACGACAATGCCGGTAAGCAGATTCTGACTGTCACTCTTACTAATGTTCAAGACGGGCAGACCCTTGTCTATGATGCGGCCTCCGGGCAGTGGATTAATGGTGCTGGAGGTGGCGGAACTGGTGTAAATGTGACTGTGGGCACCGTGGAGCCTACTAGCCCTACTACTGGCGATATTTGGTTTGATACTACTGACGACACGCTGTATTTGTTTGATGGGACTGTTTTTGCTGCCAGTGTGGGACCTGTCGGGCCTAAGGGTGACACTGGTGACACTGGTGCTACGGGTCCTCCCGGACCGACGGGTGTTGTGGCGGCTACGTTACCTATTACGTACGACAGTGGAACCGAGACTGTTGCGTTTGATAACACTGCTGTTGGGTCTTTGACGGGCATTGATTACATTGGTTTTGATACTGCTGCTGCGCACGACCCTGAGCCTGGACAGATTTCGTGGGATGCTGACCATGAAACACTGGTGGTTGGCCTGGATGCACACGTTAATTTACAGGTCGGTCAAGAGCACGTTGTTCGGGTTAAAAACCAAAGCACCACTACCGCTATTGAGGACGGTAAAGCGGTCATGTTTGTGGGGGCTACGGGAGACACCGTTGTTGTGTCACCGGCTTCGTCAAATGGAAGTTACGATTCCAACCTACTGGTGGGTGTTACGACAGAGAGTATTCCCGCTGACGGTTTCGGTTTTGTAACCCAATTCGGTTTCGTTAACGGAATTAAAACAGATTATGCAGGTTGGCAACTTGGTTCGTTCCTTTATGTTGACCCGACCAGTCCAGGAGATTTAACTAACACTCAACCCGATTCTCCTGCTTGGCGAAGGCCTGTCGCAGCGGTTACGCGAGTACAGCAAAGCTCGGGGCGTATCCTAGTGCGTACCCTTCCCAGCACTAAAATCAACAGCTTAGACGACGTTACTATTACTACCCCAGCAGACGGAGATTTCTTGTTGTACAACGGTACTGCTTGGGTTAACAGCCCCACTGTCACCTGGGGTGACTTATCTGGGGCATAAGCTAAACTAGACTTATGACTACTTTTCTAGGACAATCATCCAGCGTATTCAACTCCGACCTTGGAGAGTTCGTTAACGACGACCACGTGCATTTAGCGCAAGTTTTACAAGACCTAAAACCTACTTACACGCTGGTTTATGTCCCGCAAAAGGACAGGACTACTCCCGAGGAAAAACAAAAACCTTGGGCTATCTTAGATAAACCCGACAACCTGCCAGAGTATGTAGTTCGTTATTTGTCTGAAGAAGATATGAAAACGCCACATAAGATTATTGCGTGGCTTTTCGACGGCGACGTTGTACGCCACGGGGCTGAGAACGTTCTCAAACGTATCGAGTCGGAAGAGAACGCCAAAAAGTTACTAGACTATAAGAGACAAGAAGACGATTTAGAGGATAGACTCGACCATATAGAATTTCTTGCGAGCGGGGGACGGGACAAGCTCCACACAATTACTCATAACGGAAAGAAGTTTGAGCGATGAGCTATAGTTCTCCTACTAAAACAGTTGGTGACGTTTACAACGTTGTTAAACGTATTTTCGGTGATGAGTCCGGTGTACAGCTAACTAACGCAGATATTGTGCGCTGGGTCAACGAAGCCCAGGTTGACATTTCTAAGCAAAACCAGGTTCTGCAGACGACAGCTACTGTCGCTGTTACAGCTAACACGGCAACTTATGCGCTTACATCGGTCACACCCAAAATTGACACTATTGCTTCTATTTTGTTGAATGGTCGCCGGGTGGGTAATATCCCTATTTCGCAGGCAGAAGAAAGCATCTCACTTGCAGACCCGCTGGGTACTCAAACTGGGTCTCCTCAGTTTTGGTATGCCTGGGGTGGGGATGTCACATTTTGGCCTAAGCCAAACCAAGATTACACAATGACCCTCCGGTACGTTGCGCAGCCCGCAAACGTTACAGTAACCACTACGGATGTTCTGTCGTTGCCCGATGAGACCTTTAACGACATTGTGAACTTTGTTTTGATGAAAGCTTACGAAATGGACGAAAATCCTCAAATGATGGCTGTAAAACAAGCTGAATACAGCGCCAGTGTTGCCGAGCGGGGCGAAACAGAACGACTTGCAGCCACCATGACCTACGAAACA
>Ga0307488_10004154_pt1 | contig 12104 bp, 2 predicted proteins | sample SB02metaG_FD_202248 | JGI IMG/M metagenome (GOLD analysis project Ga0307488, IMG submission 202248) | Sea-ice brine microbial communities from Beaufort Sea near Barrow, Alaska, United States - SB 0.2 | ecosystem: Environmental > Aquatic > Marine > Coastal | place: USA: Alaska | collected 2017-05-06
AAAATAGGTGCGGAAGTTAGTGCAGCAGATGAAGTTTTAATACTTAAAAAAGCTGAGCAAGAAAACTCAAAGAATAGAGCAGCAAGACTAGCAGCAGAATTAACAAAACTTGACATAGAGTTTGATCTTATAAAACTACAGTTTGATTTAGAAAAGGCACGAATTGATAGACTTGTAAAAGAAGGAAAGATAAGTGCTGAAGATGCAAAAACTTTAAAGGCCCCGATTAATGCAGTAAATACTAAAATCGAAGGAACAGGCGGACTACGAGAAACAGCAAAAGCAGGTGCTGTAGATGCAAGTAAAGCCGCCGGAAATAAAGCTGCACACGCTATAGCCATGAAAGAGGCAGAAGCAGAGCAAGAAAGATTCAATAAAAAGATAGCCGGTTTTAATGATGTAGCAAAAGCAGGTATGCAAGCAGAAAAAGATATTGCGAATGCAACTGCGTTAAGAGTGCAGAGAGAAGCAGAAATTGCACAAGCTGTAAAAGACGGTACTATGACCCAAGCAGAAGGCGATCAAGCTACTTATGATGCTAAATCTGCAGCTTTGAATTCTTATGCTTCTTCTGTAGCTAGCACCATGTCTTCAATCGGAGCTTCTATGGCTGCTATTGGTCCTGAAGGTGAGTTAATGAGTGCTACTTTATCAGGTATTGGTAGTATGACTGAGTCTTTTACTCATGCCTTCACAGTAATTAAAGATGAAAGTGCTTCTATGGCTGATAAGATGCAGGCAGGTCTTGGAGCAATAGGATCTGCTATCTCAGCAATTGGAGGAATGCAGAAAGCCTCTTCAGAAGCCCGCGTTAAAGCACTAGATACTGAGATCGCGGCAGAGAAAAAGAGAGATGGAAGATCTGCAGGTAGTCAAGCAAAACTTTCAGCACTAGAAAAGAAAAGAGAATTAGAAAAACGAAAAGCATTTGAGCAAGATAAAAAAATGAAAATTGCTCAAACTGTTATCTCTACCATGCAAGGTGCTATATCCGCATACACAGCTATGGCCGTTATTCCTATTGTTGGTCCAGCTCTTGGTGCCGCAGCAGCTGCGATGGTACTACAAATGGGTAAGCAACAAGTATCTGCTATTAAAGCTACCACTTATCAGGGTGGTAGTGTTTCAGGAGGACCCAGTTCTATAAGTGTAGGCGATCGAGCAAACTCTGTAAACTTAGCTGCAGGAGGTAGTCAGGGTGGCGAACTTGCTTATATGAGAGGGGGCTCTGGTACAGGAGATGCAACAAACTTTACTCCTGCATTCAGTGGTTATAAACATAGAGCTGCAGGAGGCTCAGCAGGCTACATTGTAGGTGAGCAAGGCCCAGAGCTGTTTGTACCAGAAACTCAAGGCGAGATAATGTCCGCAGGAGATACAGCAAAAATGTCGTCTCCAACAAATATAAACTTTACAGTAAGTGCAGTAGACGCAACTGGTGTTGAAGAACTACTAGTAGCACAAAGAGGAAATATAATAAAAATGATCAGACAAGCAGCTAATCAGCAAGGAGAATACTTTTTAGAGAGAGTATCGGAGAGTGAATTATAATGCCAGCATCAACAGCTTTTTCAAATATATTACCAGATCCAAGTAACCCAATTAATGATGCGGGTCAGGCTTCTGCGTCTGACAGTGCCCCTGGTTTTTCTACAGTTAAACTTGCGTCTCAATCAAAGACTATATTTAACTCTACTAATTCTGGTAGGTTGATTACTTCTGCGTCTGGAGGACACAAATGGAGTGTAGATGTTACCTATAATCCACTTACTAGAGATGATTTTGAACCTGTTTTTAATTTCTTACTCCATAAGAAAGGTAGACTAACTCCCTTTTTTATGTCTCTTCCTCAAAATAAGCTCCCAAGAGATGGATTATTTTCAACCTTTGTTACAAGTAATGATAACTTTGTAATGTATACTAGCCCTGTTTTAATAACTAACCTTGAAGTAAATAGAGAGTACAAAATTCAATTCACCCCTGCAGATACAAATTTTGTAACAGTTGGAGCAGGAAGTGATGTTGCTCATGTCACGTTTACAGCTACTAGCACCGGTACTGGTACAGGACTTGCTGCACCCACTTATGAGCCTGCGGGACAAGATAACATAAATATTAGCAATGTTACCAATAGTTATACTAGAACTACTCATGGAACTCCCAAACCTGGAGATGTATTTACTGTGGTAGACAGTAATGATGCATTACACACAAAATTATATAAAATTACCAGAGTAGAAACCCCAGATCATTATGAGACTGAGGTTCCTGTTCAACAGGTACACTCGTTGCCTGAACAATCGCCTAACGAAACTGATGTTACGAGAATATACTTTACGCCAGCTCTGCAAAGAACTTTATATAGCGGAGCTTCTATTAAATTTTATGACCCTAAAATACGGGTTGTTATGACCGATGATATACAGGAGTACTCTTTGAATAACGATAACTTGTACACTTTTGCTCTTAAACTTGAGGAGGCTCAAAAATAATGACTGTTCGCAATATTAATTCCACACTTAAAACTTATTTATCAGAAAATAAGCCATACATACTTGCTCATTTAGTAAAGTTCGAAAGGCCTACAATAAGTGACGCATTTAGCGGTTCTATAGCCGAAAAAACTACAGACTATGTTTATCTTACGGATGCTGGTAGAGACATTCAGTTTGACGACGGCAGTTTTTCAAAGCAGCAACAATATCAAAAAGATAAAGATGATTTTCAAGGGGTTGCAGCAACCACTGCGTCTCCTAATGGTCCTCAACTTTATAGGGCTAATAAGCTTACCAGTGTTGGAACTATTAATGAAGGTATCGAAGCAAAAGCATCTAATTTAAGCATAAAAATAGATGCAGGTGCTTTAAACGTAGATCTATATGTATCTGCTACATTTAGTGGCGATAATATCTCTACAAATATTGACCTATCAGAATATGGAATAAAAGAAGGGGACAAGATCAGAGTAACATTAAATAATGCTTCTTCCGATTATATTATAAATAGATTTACACTAAACTCTCCTGCGGGCACAACACCTTTTAAAATGCACGCTACGAGGGTTAGTGGATCTGCAAAAGTAGGTACTAACGCACACTTACGTATACAAGTAGTATCAGAAGATATTTCTACCTTAGTACTCGGTAGCAATAATGTATCTTATACTAATTATATAAATAGGCGTGTATTTGTATATAGAGTATATATTGACCCAGAAACAAACGCTATAGTTGGAGGAGAACCTGGATTTTATAGTGGAACATATAATTCAAAAGGTGCGGTTTTACTTTTTAAAGGTATAATCAGTAGTGCAAATATGGGTGATACTCCCGGCGGAAAAAGAGAAATTAACTGGACTCTTACTAGCCATTGGGGTGATTTTATACAGGTAAGAAATAGAATTACCTCGGACGCAGAGCATCGAGCACTTACTATAGATGGTTTACCTGACAGAGATGTAATTCTTAAACAGACCTATGCTTCTGATTTGGGGTTTGAACACGCTGAAACGTCTCTTAATTTGATGTCCACTTATGATCGGACGGTCACAAAGCAGAGGCTAAAAAAGAAAAAGAAAAATCTAGGGTTAAGCACAAAATATACTTTAGAAGAGTATGATGAGATAATTCCTACTGATATTGATTTAAAACTTAATCTTCAGGCAAAAGCTTTACCTGTTGTATATGGTGTTCAAAAAGTAGAGAGTATTCCTGTGTTTTTTGACAATCAAAAAAGTAAAAGTGATCATGTATATGCTGCTTTTGCCATTTGTGAGGGTAGTATTGGCGGTATTTACGATGTTATACTCGATAATAAAACCACGATTTGTACTGATGCCGCTGATAAGGAATCTAGAAACACTCAGAATAATAATAACTCTATAGATGTATTATGTCAAGGCAGGGCTGACTTAGGTAATGTTCTCGAAGGTGTGAATAGCTCGGTAGGCACACCTAAGTTTGTATCCAATGTATATGATTATGAAGGCTATCTTAGTAGTGAAAGAGATGGTATAGTATCTGTTGAAAATACTCCATACTACGAACAAAACACTCAAAATCTAAGTGCAGGTTTTGTAGGCGTAAAAGGTATTCTACACGAAAAAACTTTTGCTTTTAGGGATCCTATTGATTCTACTTTTATATTTCACTCTGGAGTAACGAATCAAAGAGCTAATAATCTTTTGGTTGAAAAAGCTGCCAAACAACTATTTAAAATTCAAACTGATTTTTACGAAGGACAGCCACATAAATACTGGACTCCAAACCATAGACTACTAGATACAGCATATTGCGTGGGTGAGTTTATTGTTGGAGACGGCGAAATTGAATTACCAGAAATGACTTTCCTTGTAAAAGGTAGGGATGTTGAGTGCTATAATTATGATAATAGTTATATGCACAACCCTTCAAGCACATATACTTCACAAATAGGTAATGTAGGCCAATTTAACGCAGGGGACACTGTAACCATTACAGGAACAGGACTATCTAGCTATAGCACTGTAATTATTGATAAGTTTTTCTTCTACGATACGGAAGGAACACTGCAGTGGCGATTTAGATATGAAATCGAACCATCAAATCCTGCATATGACATTATAATGACTAAAGGTTCTTATAGTTGGAATATGCTTGTATCGGATGGATTGGTTGCTACAGGTACGGTACCACAAACATTAGCAGGTTCAATTACCGGATTTAGTGGATCGGGAGATAATTTTACTATAACCTGTAACGCAGCTTCAGCCGCACAGACGGCTTTTGACACTGCAATTACTCAAACCGTTGCAGTAAACTCACAATCTGAAAAACTCGCAAAAATATCACTGGTGTACTATGGTGCTTCACATAATAGTTTTGGATACTCTGCTTTAAGTTTTGAATCTTCTACCTCTAATACTATTTCAGGTTTAAAAGGCTTAACTTTGAACTCCTCCAATATTACTACAAGCACTTACAATACAGTATGGGTACGTAATGCTGCACTTGTTCAGCTTCTAGACTCCTCTGGTAATGTTCTTAAACCTTCTGATAATAGGCTTGAAGGACATACTGTTATTATGACTCATTTTGATACTAGTGGTAAGCCTTATGTTCAAGAGAGAGTAATTACTCGATGGGTAAATGATGGAGGAAGTTCCACAAATGCTGGTATGATTTTTGTAGACGAACCTTGGGATCTAGAATATCAGCCCATAGCAGGATCTAGTTATTTATTACAAATAAGGACTCCTAAGGATAAAAGAGTTTCTTTAAACCCCGCTATGCAACTTCTGGATTATATGAAGTCAGAAAGATACGGAAAGGGTTTGGCTTCTAATGAAGTTGATGAAGAATCTTTCAAAGCAGCAGCTAGACAGTGCGATACTAGATCAGATGTTACAGTATTAGTACCTTCTGCTGGAATATCTCCGCATCCTGCAGCAGGTGCAAAATATAAGCTAGAAAATAATAGTAAATTACAGTTTAGAGGAACTGTAAAAACTGTGGTAGAAAAAACTATTTCTAGTACTGCTTATCTTGTAGTAACTTTTGAAGATTGTATTGGAAAGTTACTAACTAAATTTACGGGGGCACAATATGCGGTAGCCGGGGATCTTTTCTGGAGAAATGACGGATCTGTAATTACTCTTAAAAAGGCTACAATAAACGGGGATCTACAAACAACAATACAATACAATGCACTAACTACCGCAGCTACAGCTGATTTCACTCTTCAAAAGATTAGTGGCACTGGTGCAGGTGCTCTGGTTATGAATACAGGTACAGCAGGGTATTCCGCAGACGGAAACCCTATAATTAAAAGTATAGACTCTGCAGGAGGTTGTACAGCTTCTGGTTATAGTCTATATGATTCGGATAATGTTAAATATTGGAAGCTGGCAGGTTGGGAAAGCCCTGCACAGAGAAATGTAACACGGCATCAGTTTAATCAGGTTATTGACACTGGAAATAATGTTTTTTCAAATGTTAATAATATGCTTCGTCAGTTTAATGGCGTTCTTAGATATAGTAATGGTAAATATCAACTTCAGGTTAAATCTTCTGCAGGCACCTTAGATGCTCTCGAAAAAATAAAAGAAGAAGATATTATAGGAAAAGTTAGTATATCTGACAAAGGCAGTAAAAGGACTTATAATAGTATAAGTGCAAACATTATAGATCCCTCTCAAAATTTTGAAAACAGAAATGTCTCTTTCTTTAACTCTGATTATATTAAGCAAGATAATAATATACCTAAAAAAGGTAATTTCGATACTCCATCTATTACCAACTATTATAATGCTAGAGTTAATATTAAACAATTCTTAGATGAGTCTAGAAACGGGTTAGAGATACAATTTAAAGTAAGGCCTTCAGGAGTGCTCTTGCAGGCGGGCGAGATTATATCTTTAGAGTACCCTAATTTTAGCTGGAACTACGAAAAGTTATGGAGAACTACAAATCTAAACTTTAACGCTGATGGAACGGTTAGTATAACAGCAATAGAGCATGAGGATTCAGCTTATTTAGTACAGGCAGAAGATAGAGTACCTCAATTTAAGGTTGAAACGGGGTCAACAGTTGCATTACCTGGTATACCTGACGCTCCTTACGGTTTGTCTGCTACTCAGAATGCATCTGGAGGTATTGAACTTAATTGGATACATACAATAGGGTTTAATCCTTATACGTTTGATACAGAAGTTTTCCGTAACACTATTAACGCTAGACAAGGAACTATGACGACAAATGCAGCAGGAAATAATGCTACGAGCATGAGTTTCGCAAGCGTTTCAGGCTCAGATCCTGTTGCAGTGGGTATGACTGTTGAGGGTATAGACACAGAACTAGCAACATCTCCAGGTAGCTTTGTTGTAGGAGAAGTTTATAAAATCACCTCCCTAGGAAACACACCTTGGCATACTATTACTGGTATAGGTGTTCTTAATGATTATAGTCTTGGTGATGTTGTTATACCTATTACTGGTCAAACGGGGGCAGGGACAACTGGTACATTACAAAGAGTTAGTAGAGAAGTAAAAGTTACAGCAGTAGATACTACAAACAACACTATTACTCTTAATCACCCTGCTAATTGGTCCAATGGAACTACTATTACGTTTAAGGCTGCAAAAATAGTTACAGTAGATTCTGAATCTTCGTACATTGATCCAATCATTGGAGATCAAGACGGAGATGTTACTAGGTACTACTGGATACGTTATAGAATTAAAAAACCTGTACAAAATGTTGCGGGTGCAGTAAACAAAGTAATGTTCTCAAATTTCTTTCCCACTACTATCACAGGTGGCGTGTTAGGTATAGGTAGACTTATTGATGTTGAGCAAGTTAGAGATTTTAACTTAACTTTTGGAAACGCAAAAGAATTTGTATATAATACTGGCGGAAATAACATTGAAAGTGGTTTTGCAACTAACTGTCAAATTACTGTAAGCGGTATAAATACTTCGGGAACGGTAACCTATAGATATAAAACCCTCAATAAAACAGGAACCCAGATAGCAGATAGTGGTAGTGTAGGAACTAATAGTTTTACATATACTGCACCTACAGGAGTTAATCAGGCTGCGGGATTTGCTCTTTTGCCTCAAAGTGTAGAGATCACTATGACTGATACTGTTGGCAGTGATGTCTTTACTAAAACAGAAACTGTCGACTTTACAGCTACTAGAATCATTTTAGACGGGAATGCAGGTCTTGATGCTATGAAGGTTGTTTTAACCAATCCCATACATCAGTTTCCTATAGCCTTAAGCGGCACTATCACAACTACAGGTAGTGGAACAAATTTTCAAGTCTTCGAGGGAGGAACCGCTTTAAAACAGAAAGTCGCAGGAAGTGTTGGAGACGGAGAATACTCTGTAACTTTAACTAGTACTGCTTGTATTCCAGGTAGCTTAAGTGGTCAAAATACAACTACTACCACTATTGCTAATCATAGTCTATTGAATAGTACAATCACAGATGGAACTGTTGTTATAACTATTTCTGGTAATAGACTGGATGGCACTAGTTTTTCAGAAACAGCAACTCAAATATTAACTGTCAAGGATTTGGCTTCAACAGTTATTATTACAGTAGACGACCAGTCCATTGAGTATAACAATCTTGGATTAAGTCCAAGCCCTGCTACCGTAAATATTACGGTAGATACTTTTGGTATCACTACCCCCTTTATTGATATTGTGGCAACTGACTCTGCAAGCACTCCAAATGTAACAACTATAGTAACAAATCAGGCAGTAAGTAATAATACTTACACAGATACTTTTACAGTACCTATTAATCTATCAGATACTCCCATTTCTATAGAGGTTACCGCAAAAGAAGTTAGCGGTGGTACAACCGTAGCAAAAGATAAAGCTACAGTATTCGGTGTTAAAAACGGTATTACTAGTGCTATTGTATATGCGTATAAGAGGGCAGCATCTGCGCCAACTGATAATCCAGGAGCTTGCACTGTTAGCCTTACTACAGGTAAAATTACAACAGGTTCTCTTGCAAATAGTTGGGAGAAAACCCCTCCAAGTGGAACTGACCCAATGTATGTTGTTACCGCAACTGCTGCCGGTGGAGGTCTCACAGATGCTGTAGCCGCTGTGGAATGGACAAGTCCTGAAAAATTTGTAGAAGATGGGGGCGACGGTGCCGCCGGTCTAAATGTTGCTACTGCACTTATATATCAAAGAACAACTACAAGTAGTGCTCCAAGCACAGGTACTAATAATGGTAAACCTTCAGGTAATAGTACTTTTACTTTTTCTAGTGGATCTACATCTTTTTCTACTGCAAATGGTTGGTCAAATGTTATACCAGTAGGCACTAATGGAAGATACTTATGGATTCTACGAGCAACTGCATCATCAACTGCGACTACCGATACTATTGCGGATAGTGAGTGGGGTAGTATAGAATTACTTGCTCACGATCCATATGATGATCTAACAATTTCTCTAAGTAATCCTATTCATGCTATTCCTAGAGATTTTGAAGGAGCTCTTGACTTTAGTGACTCTGATACAGATATACAGGTTTTTGAAGGAACTACTGCATTAACTCCAGTTGCAGGATCGTTTGGTAACGGTGAGTGGAGTGTTACTGTTGTATATACTAATGTTACGCAGGGCGGAGGTAACAGTATCTCAGGCACTATTTTCACTATTCCGATTATTAACGCTATGACCGGAGAAACGGGTAGCAGAACTTTTAATATTTCAGGTAAACGTGCGGACGGAAGTGCTTTCACCCTTGTTAAAACACAAAATTTTGCTCAGACACATTCTGCAAGAGGTATAGTATCTAAGGTTAATAAAACATCTATAAAGTTTCCTCCTACAGGTAACTTATCTATAGCTCAGTCAGTAAACGTTTATAATACGATAAGTGGTTTTGAAATTACTACAAGTAAATGGAAAGTTATATCGCAAATAGGGGCTTCCAGTACTGCCGCAGCATCTTCTGCGGTTACATCCAACGCTAACATTAATCACGTTATACCTTTACCTACAAGCTTTTCTTCTTATCCGTATGAAATTAATACAGGTGTTTATAATTTTGCTGATCAGAGTCCTTTCACACAAACCGACAGGCTTGCATCTGATAGAGTTATAATAAATGCGATTAGAGATGCGGAAGATGGAGCAGACGGAACTAGTGTAATTCTTTCTAATGATACTCATACTATTCCGTTATCTCCTGATTTTACTCCGGATTTTACTAATTCGGGGACAAAGATAGAAGTTTTTGAAGGAGCCTTTCCACTATTCTTTACTACAGGTACTTTGACTGCAGGTACTTTTGCTGTTTCTGCAACAGGATCTGGAGGTATAACTCCCGGGACGATTAATTCAGGCTCTACTACTACCAATGTTTTTAATACTGGTAATATGCTTACACAAACTATTGCAGAAGGTTTTGACCTTGTAGATATTGATGGAGATGGACTATTAGAGGCTTGGAATGAATCAATTTCTTCGATGTCTGTAAATGCGAATGCTGCTCCTCCTCCTGTTTTAGTCGCGGGAGGGTCGAATGCGGAAGAAATAGTGACAGGTATTAGCACAGGTACTCACGTAGTAAGAGCTTACGAGTCTAGTTTCAACGGTGTGTACACTCTTCAAGCAGGTACTAATTATAGATTTTCATGTTATTTTAAAAAATCAAGTACAAATCCTAGTAATTATGCTGTAATACAAATGTCAGAATACCAGAATCAAGTATCTGTTGTTGTTAATATTAACAATGGTACTATTCATAGCCAATCCGCAGGAGCTTCGGCTACTATATCTAATGAAGGTAATGGTTGGTATAGAGTATCAGTACTTAAAGTCTTCAGTGCCTCCTCTATAAATTTCGGAGGTACTTATGCCCCATTTATATCTGTTGGTGTAGGTAGTAGCACCGGTAACTCATACCTTAGTTCATCTAGTGATTATGGCAAAAGGGTGCTAGTATGGGGCGCAAGACTAGAACAATCAAGTACTGCAGGAAACTATTACAATGCGGTAGTAGCAGAGGCTGTTGTTGATGACCATACGGGTACTCTTACTTCTGATACCCCTGAAGTTGACTATACCATTACTTCTATGGGACTGGGCGGGGGTATAAATAGTAATATTATAAGAAGTCAAACTTTTAGTGTGGTTAATCCTGCATCAACTGTACAAGTAAATTCTTCAGCGTACTCTGTAGACTTTGATGCGGCAGGAAATAATCCTTCGCCAGCTAGTTTAACATATACTCCTACTGTATTCGGTATTGGCTCGGACAAACACTATAAGTGGACAATCAAGTCAGGAGCAACAACTGTTGTAAGTTATACTACTCATGCTAGCCCTGCAAAAACTGATAGCACAATGACCTTTGCAAGTTTTCCAAAAGTAGTAACTTGTGAAGTTTACAGAGGAACTACACAAGGGTCGGGAGACTTATTAGCATCTGATTCGTTCTCTGTAATTGCAGTTAAGCCAGGTGCAACTGTTAATATCACGGCTTCTATGGGTAGTCATATTTTCGATGCTGATAATACAGGACTAGTTGCAATCAATGATTATAGTAATACTTTTTCTGTAGTTATTGATGACGTAACATTCAGCTATGACGAGAGTGTCCCATACTCTAACAATAGTTATAGATTTGGAAGTATAACAAATACAGATGCAAATACTTATGCTTCATTAATAAACACAAATGGAGTACTAACAGTAGATGGAAACTCTAATATTTTTACTGCTCAGACCTCTAATACTTCTGATCAAATACAGGTTCCAATTATAAACAATGCTACTGGTATTACTATTGGCGTATATATAATTTCTTTGGTAAAACGTATCGGTAATAGACTTATAGAACCTATTAGTACTACTCCTTCAACTAGTGCTGCGAATACTGCACTTATGACATCTTGGAGGGGTGAAGCAACATTTACAAACGCTCAAGCTGTAACTGCAGCAGGGCTTGCAATTACAGGCTCGAGCAATAGTGAGTTACGCCCTGGAGATACTTTAATTCTAGACTATTCGTTAGGAGGTGGTACCAGAATATATAAAGGTACGCCTAGAACTAATAGTAGCGGTACTTTAGCTACAGAGTGGAGTAGTCCTGTTGTTGAAACTGTGCCTGGAAGTATGGTAGTAAATGGAACATTGTCAGCAGCAGCTTTAGCTACAAACACTACTCTTACGAATACGTTAAATGTAAACAATAGAATTACTGTAGGTCAAAATACAGGAACTAACTCTGCTGCTGCAATTAATAGTTTTGGTAAAGATCAGTTTAGTTCTCCTACGGTAGGTTTCTTCTTGGGTAGAGATGGAAGTAACTACTCTTTTAATGTAGGAGGTTCGACTAACTTCTTAAAGTTTGATGGTCAAACTGGTGCAGTAGCTATTTCTTCTACTACAGGGGACTTTACTCTAAAATCCGGGACATCGGGTGCAAGACTTGAAATTGTTAATAATGTAATCAGTATTAGAGACACTAGTGGTAATATTAGGGTTAAGATTGGAGCATTGTAAAAAAGGGGGCTTATGCCCCCTCCTCTTTTTCTAACTCATCAGCCAGTAATTGTTTAAATCCATTACTGGCTACTTCTAGCCG
>Ga0307488_10004155_pt1 | contig 12102 bp, 8 predicted proteins | sample SB02metaG_FD_202248 | JGI IMG/M metagenome (GOLD analysis project Ga0307488, IMG submission 202248) | Sea-ice brine microbial communities from Beaufort Sea near Barrow, Alaska, United States - SB 0.2 | ecosystem: Environmental > Aquatic > Marine > Coastal | place: USA: Alaska | collected 2017-05-06
ATTCTAAAGATTATACACCTGTATTACAAATAGACGGTAGAAAAGTAGGAACAGCAATCGCAAGAAAGCAAGGACCTAAAGGAATGGGGAACTAATAAATGAAAAAAGCAGCAAATAGATTCAGCACTAAAAACCTAGCAGATAGGTTAAATGATTCATTTTCACCTAGTAAAATGTCTAAAACTCCGGAAAAACAAACTCCAGAAATAGCAGCTATAAAAACAGAATCAGGTGCAGATAAAAACACTCCTTTACTAGGAACAGTAGGACAAACTCCAACTAAAACAACTACAGAATTAGGAACATTAAAAAATACTCCAGTAAAAACAACAATAGAAGCAGGAACATTAGGAAATACTCCAGTAAAAACAACATCAGAACTAGGAACGTTAAAAAATACACCAAGCAAAACAACACCAAATATTTCTAGTGTAGATATATCAATTGAAAAAACAACAGTACAGCCACAATCACCTAATACAAATCCAGTAAAACCAACACCAACTATTGATTCATTTGGCCCTACACCAAATAAACCTTCCTCAACTATTGAACCACTTGCTGCAACACCAACAAAACCATCAGCAAACTTAGAAGGATCTGAAATAACTCCAACAAAACCAACTGCAGAGTTAGGCACAGTCGGAGACACTCCAATAAAAACAACTGCAGAATTAGGAAAGCCTGCAGAACCTCTTACAAAACCTCCTGCAGAGTTAGGTAAATTAGGAAACACTCCAATAAAACCATCTGCAGAATTAGGAACATTGGCTAATACTCCAATAAAACCATCTGCAGAATTAGGCAAATTAGGAACAACACCAATAAAACCATCTGCAGAATTAAGTACATTAGGAACAACACCAATAAAACCATCTGCAGAATTAGGAACATTGGCTAATACTCCAACAAAACCATCTGCAGAATTAAGCACTTTAGGTACGACACCAATAAAACCATCTGCAGAATTAAGTACATTAGGAACGACTCCAATAAAACCATCTGCAGAATTAGGCATATTGGCTAATACTCCAACAAAACCATCTGCAGAATTAAGCACTTTAGGTACGACACCAATAAAACCATCAGCAGAGTTAAGTACATTAGGAACTACTCCAGAAAAAACAACTGCAAATCTATTAGGAGCATTGTCAACTCCTAATAAAACAACACCTGACGTATCTGCTTTACAGCCAACACCAGAAAAAACTACTCCTGAGTTAGGAGCAACAACTGGAACAGAAAAAACAACTGTTGAACCAATTTCAATGGCATCAACACCAGAAAAAACTACATTAGAAGTTTCAGGATTAGCAGCAACTCCTGAAAAAACAACTTTAGATGTAAGTGCTCTTGCTGCAACACTAGAAAAAACTACATTAGATCCTATACCATTTGCATCAACAATAGAAAAAACAACATTAGATGTAAGTCCTCTTGCAGCAACATTAGAAAAAACAACTTTAGATGTAAGTGCTCTTGCTGCAACTCCTGAAAAAACTACATTAGATCCTATACCTTTTGCATCAACAATAGAAAAAACAACGTTAGATGTAAGTCCTCTTGCAGCAACATTAGAAAAAACAACTGGTGCATTAGCGGTTAGGGATGGATTTGCAAATCGTGATGCAAATGGATTTATATTGGGAAAAGCAAGTGGTAAAGGTCTTCTAACAGACTTTATAGGAATAACTGGTTTACCAACCTCAGGACAATATGAACATACAGGAGTACAAGGCTTAGGTACACTTGCAACTCGAAATGGTATACTAGATATTGATGCAACTGGTTTTACACCAGACAAAAAGCATTTAGGAGCAAGTGATTTAATTGGTATATCTGGTGATCCTGGTAGTATGACTTATACTATTCCAGATGGTGCATCACCAAGAGCATCATATAGGTATAACAAAGATATGTATTCTAAGATAACTGGAACACCTCAAACCTTTACAACTCCAGGTGGATTCTTGGTAACAGGAGTAGGACCTAGCGGTACATTAACCAATGATGGAATAGATACAACAAGAAATTCAATATCTTCTACAAAAAGTCAATTACTAGAACAATATAACAAATTTGACCTAAGACAAGAAGCTTTTCATAGATTTGATGGATTTACAGCAGGCCTAGGACAGCCATATATAAATAGTAAAGTCATTGCAAATGATAATATAGCAGCAAGAAGTTTTAAAGGACAAGACGGTTTAGTTAGAGGAGGTATTGTATCTCGAGTAATTAGAACTGCAAATGATGTTTTAAGAATTGGTAAATTTCTAATAAGTCCTACAGGATTATTATTTATTGCTAAAAATGTTGGTATGCAACTAACAAACCCAAAAGTAGAAACAGTTGCAGGTATTGATGGTGGTGGTTTCTTTGCCCGTACTACTAGAATTTATCCTTTAGGTTTATCAACACTTGCCCAAATAGTTGCAGACGTTGCACCAGTTGGAACAATTGGATTGATACGACATGGCCTAGGTCCTTTTGAATCAAATGCTAATTATTATGAAAATGTAGTTGATGAAACAAAAAAAATAGGTGGATGGGAAGTATCATCTAAACCAGGCATGCCAACAGGAAATAGACTTATAAAATTGCATAGAGATATGGAAGTAGGTCTAGCTAATGACGGAACTTCACTGTTAAACATATTAGATAATCCAAAAGCCGCTCTAGGAGCTATATTAGGAGGAGCAGGAGGAGCCCTATCAGGATTCTTTAATAGTAAAATTATAGGAGCTGCAAAGGATAAATTAGGTGCATTAGAAAACTTTATACCTGGAATTGTTCCAGGTGGAGAGATAGATTTACTAAGTGGAATCATGGGTCCAAATTCTATATATGGAATTGGAAGAACAGACATTAGAAAATCTACATCAGGTATACCACTAGGACAGCATAATGAATCTAATGGAACATGGGCAGATTCAAAAATAGTTCTTGCAAACCATGATAAAGGAGTAGGAACTCTAATTTCAGGAATAGATGATACACATAAAGGATTAAAAACAAATCCAAATAATCACACAATGGTTTCATCTCCAACATTACCTTATTCTGACCAAATAAATTCACAAGAAAATGATAATTCTATTCATACTAACGGTGATGATCCTGCTGCAAATTATAATGATATGGCCACGTTTGAAAAAAGTTTGGGTGGCCTTACAACCATGACTGGTGGAAATCCTTATTTCTCTGAAGGAGGTTATGCAGACGGTCAAAGAGTAGGAGCAGCCGGAAATCCAGCTGGCCAAAATAATAGAGAAAAGAAGGTAGTAGACAGGTTCCCTTTACAAGCTGCAAGTGATTTATATGTTGATAACACATCAAGAGATGCAGTTGAATCATCAAGACTTGCTAAAATAATGGATGAAATAGGAGTTGGTGGTACAATTTCACCCGCAGCATCACCTGCAGGAAATATAAAACATAATGATTTACCTGGAGATAAAACTGAACAAATTGTACATTCTTCAGTAGAAAAAGACTCAACAGATCCATATGGTCCTACATTTGGTAATATAGGAAGTTATGAAGTATTTGCATACGGTGATATACCAACAGACCAATTGGCACATAATAAAATAATGGACTTTAGATCAACTTTAACCAATGACAATAAGACTTTTCAACAGGATGAAGAAGGATATTCATCAGCAAAAAGAGAAGTTACCTTTGGTCAAAACTATGGTGAAAGAGGAATTGATAGATCAGATAGAGAAGCGGTACTAAAGGATATTACTGATAATGAAATAGGTGATAAAATATTGCTAGATGCGTTAAATTCTCCTGGAGATAAAAATTATGCCAAGAGAGCAGATGATGGATTAGAAGATGTAGACGATTTAATTACATTAAGAATAGCAGGTATACAGTTTAGGGCGTATCTAAAATCCCTTTCTCATAATATGAAGCCAGAATTTCAAAATGTAGAATATATTGGAAGACTTACTGATGTAAAATTAATGAGTAAATTTGCAGCAGACTTTTCATTAGGCTTTTCAGTTGTAGCTATGACTGCAAGAGAATTGGAAGGCATGTATTTTAAATTAAATAGACTTGCACAAAAAAGCGCACCAACATATAAAGGAGGTTTACCACAAGGACCTATGAATAGAATAACAGTAGGAGATTATTTTAAAAACCAACTTTGCTTTATAAATAGTGTTGGATACACAATGAATGAACAATCTCCATGGGATATAGATCCAGGCAGACAGTTACCATATTATATTGATGTTGAAATAGGAGGAGATATAATCACATCTGCATTTGATAATTTACTTTCATCAAACTCAGACTTTTTTGGAGCAATAGAAACCGGCAAAACAGATACTACCTGGAAAGCAGGACATAGGGTATAGGAGATATTTATGAATAGATATAATGTAGAAAAAACTATAAAGGTTAAAGATAAAAGAGGTAGACTTCTTGATGGATTTGACAAAAGAACTCCAGAGCCAATGAGAACATTATTTGCCCAAACTCGGTATCCTGTAATAGAAAGAACATCTGAAGATATATTTATAGAAACAAGAATAGGTGATAGGTTTGATATGATAGCACATGAATTTTATGGTGATGTCACACTTTGGTGGATAGTAGCAAAGGCAAATATTATGATACATGGTAGTTTAGCTGTTGAGCCTGGTATTAAATTGAGAATACCTATAGATACTGAAACAATATTAAACAATTTTTATCAAATAAATAGTTAGGAGCAATAGGCATGGCAAATACAGGTTATGGAGCAGTACAAGATATTACTCAAGGTGTACTAGACGCGGTTGAAAATAGATCTTTAGCAAACGACAGGCCTGGAGATTATCTAGCTTGGCAAACAAAGAGAAAACCTTGGATTAGAGCGTTTTCTTGTGCTAGTGGTGTTGGAGTTTCACCAGGATTTGGAACAACGTCAATTGCTTCCTTAGCAGATTTGTATAATGCTGGTACTGCAAGACCTAAACCTGGAATAACTGGCTTTGAAACAACAGAAGAAGGAACTCACGGAGGATTTAAAGAAGGAAAGTTAAAATTTGTTTGTTGGACAAAAGAAGACTTTGGACAACTTGCAAAATCATTTTTAACATATGGAATGACCGTAACTGTTGAATGGGGATGGAGCGTAGACCATACAGGACAATCTGTTGCAACAAACGGATATAGTGGAACTCGATGCAAATCAAACGATATAGAGTTAGGAAAAGAAATTGCAGCCCATACTAGTACCTATAAACAATGTTATGAAGCAATGCGAGGACAGATAACAGATTTTAGCTGGGCAATGGCAGCAAATGGATCTTTTGAAGGAGAATGCACACTAACGTCAATGGCAGGTAATACTGCAAAGGTACCAATAAAAACTGCAACTAAGGATTGTACATGTATAGATGAAAATAAAGAAGGTGAAAAAGGTCCTACTTGGAATATTATACAAATAGCTGACCAATACATAGAGCAATGTACAGATAAAAAAGGAGAGATAGTTTCCTCTGGAGGAGTATTGACTGGATTAGGTGTAACTGGTGATACAAAAAAAGATGAAGATGGTGCAAAAGGAAATTGGTTTATCGGCTATGACGTAGATTTTCAATACGTAACATTTGAAGCTTTTGAGGAATTGTTTATTAATTTGCAAATACAATCAATTGTTGATGCAAAAACTGGAAATAAGGGAACAACTAGAGACCAAGCTAAAGCTATAGTTGGAAGTGGTGGAGCATTTGTTAGTAGTGGAAAAAAGTTTACTTCTTTATTCTATTCAAACCATTCAGTTATACGAAAAGGCGTAAAAGAAATTGCAAGTGGAGATCCAAGAGTTTGTCTACTTCCAGGAAGTAGTTTACAAAAAACTATGGTAAAAGAATTTGATAGTGATGCAGCATATTCAAAGTTTCCATCTTGTTTTGGTGGTGGAGGAATATATCTTGCAAATATTTTAATAAACATAAAAATGATTAAAGAAGAATTTGAAAATTGCCAGCCTAATACTGGAGCTGGAGAGTTCATGAAAAGAATATTATCTAGAGTAAATGACGCATGTGGAGGAATATGGAACTTCACAATGGTACCATACTCTGGAGCAGAAAATATTGTACAATGGTTAGATATAGACCAAACTCCATTAGGTCCTCCAACATCCATAACTATTCCTGCATATGGAAAAAACTCAATTGCAAGAGGTGTTTCAACTCAAACGGAATCAGATCCAGATTTTCAAGCACAAATTATGTATGGTGCAAATAATAAAAATGGAAAAGGTGGAGGTAATAAGTCAGGAGGAGTAGCTCTTTGGGCAGGAGGTATTATAGATATATATCAAGATTCAATTAGAGTATCCTCAGAATGTACACCAGATGACTATAAAAAAGATTGCTCTCCTACTTCAGGAGCAGATGCAAAAGATGCTGAAACAGTAAAACCAGACTCAGCACAAAAAGTATTTAAAAATCTTGGTAAAGAAATAAGCCAAGATACAGTAGCAGCTGCCACTAGAATTGTTCATACATTGGCAAAAGGAGAAACTACTGCAGCCGCAGATGATACTGTTAGAATTATTCCTGTACCAATTACACTTGATGTAGAATTGGATGGAATAGGTGGATTTGTATTTGGAAATATGCTTACTGTAAGCTCATTGCCAACTGAATATAATGGTTGGAAGTTTCAAATAACAAGTGTAACTCACACGGTAACAAATGCTGATTGGACAACTTCACTATCTTGCGGAATGATGAGAAAAATATAATGACTATACTCAGACGACCAAAGCAAATGAAATTAAAGGAGCATTTATACGCAGCTCCTGGAGAATTTTACTATGATGATGGAACACCTTTTGAAGGATACTATCATATGTTTGACCTAAGTGTAAAACAACATTTTGAAGGAGAAATATATAAATATGAAGCTAAAAAAATATATTCTTTCAAAAAATCAGAATTCGCAGATCCAATGTCAGTAGAGTATACACAAGCAAAAAGAGCTAGTGAAGACACTAAGTTTGAAGAAAAACGAGCATATTTACCAAAAGGTATTTTACCAATTATTACTGATAAACAAATTAAAAAAGGAGAAATTAAACGGTTTTTTGTTATACAAAACAATACTAATACTTCTTATGAAATAGACGAAGAACAGTACGAAAAATATTCAAAAGCTTCTAACCCATACAATTCGAACCTTACAGTTGCCCAATCAAAATGGTTTATAACTGGTCCTTTATTTAACCTATATAACAGTGCAAACTACGAAATAAAGTCAGGAATATATGAAAGAAATAAACAACAAGCAGAACTAATTATAGAAGAAGAACCAAAAATGTATCAATTAGTTCAAGATTTATTAATGTATACATTACCAGATCAAGCTGAAAATTTATATTCTGACGGATCACTTTTATATTTACCTGGAGGCCAAAGATTTGTTGGAAAATATCATGTGCATCCAACAAAAGGACCAATGGGAGGAAGCGTACATTCAATAAACTCACATCCACGATTAAAAATATTTCTGTAGAATTTATTATACCAGGTCAAATATTTTTATTATATTTACTATATGATAGTGTGCGACAAACAACAATATAATTCTGCCTGTAAGGCTCTAATAGAACATACAACATTTATAATGCCTGTTCCCTTAACAGATTCTGTACATCCAAAAAATTCAAGCATTTGTGTATTATATGTTCACGATTTAGACGAATCAATTTCATACATGATTCCAATAAACCATCCAGATGTTAAATTAAATTTTGATATACCTTTAAATATATCCAAGGCATATACCCCATCAATAAAAACAGCATATTCTCTTGGTATAACTGCTAAAGAACTATATGATTTAGAATTACTATATTATTTTAATACTGGCAAAAAATTAACACTTGAAAAAACAAACTCTCATAATTTTATAGAAAGAAAATTTTGGAAATATCCAAAAAATTCACAGTTAGTGCCCATATTAAAATTATTAGAATATTGTAAAAATAACAGAAAAACATATATAGAAACTATAGGCAATATAGATTCACTATCAACTCAGTATATCGAGTATAACCGAGACATCACTGACGTATATTCGTTATTAGAATCTAATGGAATAAATACAACAAGTGGTATAGAATATACACATTATAACCTATTTACATCAACTGGAAGACCATCCAATACAAACAATGGCACAAATTATGCAGCACTTAATAAAGAAGATGGTTCTAGAGATAGATTTGTTAGTAGATTTGAAAATGGAATGCTCGTTGAATTTGACTTTGATGCATATCACCTTAGACTTATTTCAAAGTTAATAGATTATGATTTACCAGATGGAAGTGTACATGAGTATTTAGGAAAGTATTATTTTGGAAAGGATACCCTTACACCTGAAGAATATCAAGAAGCAAAAAAAATAAATTTTAAGATTCTATATGGTGGTATACCCAAAGAATTTAAAAATATCGAGTTTTTTAGACTTATTGGAGAGTTTATTGGAAAACTTTGGCATGAGTGGAAGTCAAAAAGTTACATAACTACATATTTATATAAGAGACGTATGACAAAAGAACGTCTTGGAGAAATGAATCCTCAAAAGTTATTTAATTATTATATTCAGGCATATGAAACTGAACATAATATCACAGTAGTTAAGAGGTTCAAAAAGGTTTTAGATGACAAAAAAACAAAGGTTGTTTTATGTACTTATGATAGTTTCCTATTTGACTTCGATATATCTGACGGTTTAGAAACCTTACAACAGATAAAGTCTGCAATGGATATTCCATCAAAAGTATCAGTCGGTGCAAATTATGGCACTATGGTTGATAAGTCGCTTTAAACCCTTATATTTATATATAAATAGGGATATTATGAATTTTAGTAGATTAGTAAAAGAATGGGCATGGCGTGTCAATGATGGTATGCCAGATCCAAGGAACAGAACACATGTAGAATTTCTTAGGGATGTATTAAGAGAGTCTGGATATGCAGAAGACTTTATAATGTCTTACACACAAAACCTTACAGAAGCAGAAAAATTTCAAGCAAGATCTACCAAAGGCGATAAAAAAATAGTAGATTATGGATCCAAAGAAACTATGGAAAAGGCTATCGAAGATGGAAATGCAGAACCTATAGACAAAGATGATTCTAAACCTGAAGATAAAGAAAAAGAAGTAGACACGACAAAACTTTCAGCAAAAGATGGAGACTATGAAAGAAAGGATTTTGATTCTGAAAAAGAAGCTTCTAAAGATAAAGTTTCTAATGAGCAACCAAAAAGAGAAATATCTGGAAAAAACAAAACTCTTTCAAAAGGTAACCCATCAGAAACTGATGAATTTAATAAAGAATTAGACACTTCACCAACAGGAGATGTAGATTTTGCAAACAAAAACGAAAAAAATTCTATTCCTCCTCCGTATAAATTACCTGAAAGCATATCAGACAATCCAAAGTTTCCAAAAAGATACGCAACAGCTCTTGAGCGTATGATGAATACACAAGCAAACAAAGAAACATCAAATTGGAAATACTTTTCAGACCTTCCTGGAGGTGCAGGCCGAATTAGTGCTCAAGCAGGAGAGCTAATGACAATGGTAGCATCTGCAATGACAGACGAAGAATTTGAAGAGTTTGCTTCGTCTTTAGAAAAACACGAACAGTTACAAATCGAAAATAATCCAAAACTTAAAAAAGAAGGAACAAGAATTATTACTAAAAGTTGGATAACTGCTACAAGAAAATCTAGAAAAGCTATATTAGATAGGGTTAAGAAACAATATGGTGAAGATGCAGAAATTATTGCAAGTTCATGGGATGCAGCAGGTGAAGTAGAGGCCATGGGATTATCTAACTATAAGGAAAATAAAGGCTTTTCTACAGACATGTATTTAAAAATTAGAAAACCCGATGGCGAGGAAGTATTGGACGAGATATCTCTTAAGAAAGATAAATATATAAACTTCATTAATTCAGGTTTAGGAGATATGGTAAATGATTGGGATCCAGAATTACAAGGTACTCCAACAGATCCTAAAGAATATTCTAAAGGCGAAAGATCAAGATTAGTCACAGGAGCTAAAGCTATTTTAACTCCAAAAGCCCAAGCAGAATTAGAATCTCAAATAAATTCAACAGAATCTGGAAAAGGTAGTAGATCGAAATCTAAAGCCATATTAAATGCAATCAAACAGGCAGCAGATGAAGGCAATAGTGCAGCAATAAAATATCTAAAAGATGATGATACCGCACATAGAAAAATGCAAGAAGATGTAATAGAACAATTTAATACAAATTCTAAAGTTAGAGATGGATTAATAAAAAATATAAAAGACGAGTTTCCATTAAAAGCTGTATCAGAAGGAGAAGAAACAATGGCTATTGGAGATATGTCATTGGATAAGGAAACGATGAAACAAATATTTGGTACATCAGACTTTGATGCATTAAAAGAAAACCTTAGTGTAAAGAAAAATGATGATGGTGAACCTTATTTAGTATATGCTATAGAAGATAAAGAGTCCGTACGAGTAGCAAATATAGTAATACGTCAAGATGGAAGAGGTTATGGTGGTGGTTCTATTAAATTTGAAATGAAATTGCATCCAGATTTAGCAAAAAAATTAGATAACGCGACGAAAAAGGTATATAACTAATGAGAACTCAACTCCTTTGTACTTTTACAAATAATCGTGCCCTATCTAAAACTGTAGATAGAATAATAGATGCTTACGATATCTTATATAATAAAATGTTTGTTCTTAAGAATGAAAATGATACTAGAGAATTGATGTGCACTTATAATATTGATGCAACAGGAAGAGTTGAAATCTTTCCAGAAACTATATCTCTACATAGAAAAAAACAAACAAATACTCTCTATACAATTAACGCACTAAACGAAACTATAAAAACCTGTAATAACGGTGTCCTAGATACAACTTTTCAGGTAGATTGGGAAAATTATAGAAACTGCATAATGGTTACTAATGAAGATGGATTAAGACGAATAGATACATCTGTAAAAGAAATTATACATATTAAGGTAAAACGATGATATTTATATATAGTTAACTATCATAGGAGAGAATCAATGCTTAAACTTAAACACTTACTTAGTGAAATTGATGATGAAAAAATCGTTAAATATAAGGATAAAGACGGAAAACCAGGACAAATGAAGGCTGGTTCTGCAAAAACAATGCAAACAGATCACCCAGCAAAAATAGCTTGGGATAAGATGGCAGAAAAAGATTCAGAAGGTGGTGACGACAAAAAAGATGACAGTCAAAAAGTTTCATTTGATAGAACAGCAGGTGACGATACAGCTTCAAAGTCAGACGATAGTGTTGATGGTAGTGCTGGTAAAGGTCAAAAAGTTGTTGATGGAAAGATTACTATAGGAGAAGATGATAACAAAATAGAAGTTGACGTAGAAGACTTGGCCAATACACTTAACATTCCAGGAATAAATGCAAAAACTTTAGCTAAAAAGTTCGAGTCAGGAGATGCAGATATAGATGCTGATTCGGATGGAAGAATAGACTTTAGTTTCTATGATGATAAGTTAGGAAACATTAGTGCACAAGTAGAAGATGACGGACACTATGATTTCGATGCACAATCTTCTAGTTTATCCGACGAGCAGCAGGAAGAAATGAAAGACGGTTTGGAAGATATATTGAAGTATCAATACCATGACGAAATAAAATCAGGAATTGAAGATGAAGATATGGATGACGACGATGAAGATATGGATGACGACGATGAAGATATGGATGAAGGCATGATTAAATTAAAAGACCTATTAAGATAATGTCAAAGCAAGATTTAATATTAGGTAAAGATAAAAAAGGTAATACATATTCTTATCATGGAAAAAAGCTTGGTGTACATGCAGATCCAGATGCACACACAAATAGACGTGACGATGACGAAGAAAAAGTACGATCACTTTTACGTGACCTAATATACAAGGAAATAAAAAATCTATTTGTAAAAAAATAGTGAAAATAATTGGCCTGGATTTTACCATGTCAAATATTTTGTTTATATTTATATTAAATAAAAAATAACTGAATAATAACTAATAATT
>Ga0307488_10004157_pt1 | contig 12100 bp, 13 predicted proteins | sample SB02metaG_FD_202248 | JGI IMG/M metagenome (GOLD analysis project Ga0307488, IMG submission 202248) | Sea-ice brine microbial communities from Beaufort Sea near Barrow, Alaska, United States - SB 0.2 | ecosystem: Environmental > Aquatic > Marine > Coastal | place: USA: Alaska | collected...
ATATCCTAATTTATCAGCTTCCTCTGTAGTCATTCCAACAGTAGATAAGGGAGGATCTGTGAAAACAGTTGAAGGCACATTTTTATGCGAGGCTGAACGTTTTTTGTTGCCAAATTCACTATCAGCAAACGCATGACCTTCTCTTATCGCAACAGGAGTTAAATTAATTCTATCGGTTACATCTCCTATTGCATAAATATTATCAATATTTGTTTTTGAGAACTCATCAACAATAATTGCCCCATTTTTTTTCTGTTTAACACCAGTTCTATCAAGATTTAATTTATTAACATTAGGTGATCTGCCTAAAGCTGACAAAATACACTCCGATTTTATACTCGGTCCTTGTTGTACTTTAATTTCTAATCCTTCTTTAGCTTCAAATATATCTTCAATATTTGTGTTAAATTTTATGTCAATTTTTTTTTTGATCATTTCCTCTTGAAGTAAATTAGTTAAGTCTTGATCAAAGTTTTTTAAAATTCTTTTACCTCGGTAAATTAAGGTCGTTTTGACTCCTAGGCCATTCATGATACATGCAAACTCAACTGCAATATAACCTCCTCCTAGAATACAAATATCTTTAGGTAATTTTTTTATATGAAAAATATCATCTGATGTAAGAACTTTATTCCTTGCAGTGTAAACTGGTTTGTTACAAATTCCGCCTGAAGCTATTAAAATTTTTTTCCCTATATACTCTTCATTGTTTATAAGAACTATCTCTGAATTTTTAAATGAAGCGTAGTTATCTATTCGATCAACTTTATTTTTTTCTAAAATAGATTTATAAATATCATTTAGTCGCTCAATTTCTTGATCTTTGTTCTTAATTAATGTCTGCCAATTAAAAGAAATTTTTTCTGGAACCTCCCATCCATAAAGTTTGGCGGTATCAAAATCATTTTTAAACTGGGCTGCATAGGTAAATAATTTTTTTGGAACACATCCTCTATTAACGCATGTACCACCATAATTCAAACCTTCGGCAATCAAAACTTTAGCACCGTGACTAGCTGCTATTCTTGCAGCTCTAACTCCACCAGATCCAGCACCAATAACAATTAAGTCGTATTCTTTCATGAAAAATTTATTTTTTATGTTTTTTAACTAAATCTTCAATTTTTACTTCTTCATAGTTTTCGAAAGGTTGTACAATCCAAGGGTTATCTTTTAATCTGTGAGCACAATAATCAGGTTCAAAGGTCGAGTCTAATTTCTTCCAAAGCACAGCTGTTTTTATAGATTCAATATTATCTTTTATTGGGGGGTATTTTTTTAACCATTCAATACTTTTATTTAGCGTGATACCTGTGTCTGAAAGATCATCGCATAAAAGTAATCTGCCTCCCATATCGTGAACTGTTGAGCTCATTTCTCTTGAAAAAACTAGTTCTCCTTGTTTGTCTTCGACACCTGATCCAGAATAAGATTCAACAGCAAGATAGGCACACTTAAGTTTAAATATTCTACTTAAAACATCTATGATCGGAGCCCCACCTCTCATTATTCCTATGAGCATTGTTGGCTTAAATCCACTTTCATGAATTTTAACTGCTAATTTTTCTACTATTAGATTATATTCTTTCCAGTCGACAATAAGTTTGTTAGCCATGGAAAAAACTAAATTATTTTGAAGGAGATGTAAATGAAAGGATATGTAGTAACTGTTTATAAGACTATAAAAGATGAAGATGCTCTAAAAAATTATGCTGTTAAAGCTAGAGACGCAATTGAAAAACATAAAGGAAAATTTTTAGTAAGAGGAGGAAAGAAGATAACTACAGAAGGCGACGAATCTCCTAGAACCGTGGTCATTGAGTTTCCATCTTTTGATGAGGCTAAAACTTTTTTTCATTCAAAAGAGTATCAAGATGCTCATGCTATTTTAAAAGACACAGTTGTTCGTCACCACCAAATTATAGAGGGTAATTAGTATTGAATAGGCCCGTCATCTATCGATCTCCAAAGATACCATGTAGCGACAGAGCAGTAAGGTGTGAATTTTTTATAAAGTTTATCTAAAAATGCTTTTGGTGGATAGTATTCTTTCTTATAGTTATTTGATACTGCTCGAAGAAGACCAATGTCTTGTAGAGGCCATATATTAGACCTATTAAAAGTAAATAGTAATATCATTTCAGCAGACCATCTTCCAATCTGCCTAAGACCTGACAAGTACACTATTGCTTCTTCATCGTTCATTTCATTTATTAGGCTAGGTTTAAAAGTTTTATTTATTATTTTTTTTGATAAATCTTTGATGCCCCTAACTTTTTGCTTAGTAAGTCCACAGTTTTTTAGGCTAACACTGGTTAATTTATTTACCACTTTTGCTGTAATTTTGTTTTTACATTTTTTCTTGAATCTTAAGAAAACTGAATTTGCCGCAGCTACACTTATCTGTTGACCAATAATACTTTTGCATAAAGAGAAAAAAACATCGTTACGAGTAATTAGATGGCCATCTTTATAGCTGATAATTAAATTTTTAATAACTTTATCTTTCTCAGACAGATATGCTTTGGCCTTGTTCCAGTAAATTGGTGATTTTTTCATGATCTAGGAATAACAATCTCTTTTTTTAATTTTTTTTCTCTTATGAAAATTATTAAAGAGCTTAATAACACAAGTGAAGCACCTGCTAACATTAAAGGTTCTGGAACTTCTCCCCAAATTATAAAACCAAATGTTATTGCATAAACTAAACTTAAATATTTAATTGGTGTTACCAAAGAGGCTTCAGCCAATCTATAACTTTGGGTTAATAACAAATTTGCAATACTTCCACACAAACCCATAATTACAAACAAAACAAAATCTTTTGCAGTCGGCATAATCCAACCGAAAGGTAAAGTACAAAGCCCTATGACCATACAAAGAATTGTAAAATAAAAAGCTATTCTGTAATTTGGTTCAGTTTGAGATAAGGCCCGAACACTTATTGCAACACCAGAAAAAAAAATACAAAATAAAATAGGTGATAAGTAATAATAATTTAGTTCTATAAAGGCAGGCTGCACTATGAGTATCATTCCTGTAAAACCCAAAAAAACTGCAGACCAGCGCTTGATCCCCACCTTTTCTGATAAGAATATAATCGATGCAATAGTTACAAAAATTGGCCCCCCAAAAGTAAGTGATACAACGTCGGCTAAAGGTAAGTGCCTTAAGCCAAAGAAAATACAAACAAAAGCTATTGACCCACAAATTGCTCTAAAGGCATGTAGACCAGGTCTTGTCGTTTTGTAAAAACTTGACCATTTATCTTTAGGTATAATTAAAAAAATAGGAATTAATCCAAAAAAAAATCTTGCAAAGAAAACTTCTCCAAATGGATAGTAATTTAGCCATTTGACGCATATATCCATAATCGCAAAGCACATAACACTTGCAACCATATATAAAACTCCAGTTTGATTTTTTGTAAGCAATTGAATATCCTTTACCTTTTTTAACACATTAAATTCATTATGCAAAAATCTTACTTGGCACTTGGGTGCTTTTGGAAACCAGAAGAAACATTTCGTCAATTAACTGGAGTTATAGAAACTGAAGTTGGTTATGCGGGTGGTGCTAGCAGTAGTACTAATTACGAAGAAGTTTGCACCGGTAACACTGGGCACACAGAAACTGTAAAAATAACGTATGATGAAAAAATTATTTCTTATGAAAAATTATTAGAAATTTTTTTTAAAACTCATGATCCCACTCAAAAAGATATGCAATATCCTGATGTGGGAACTCAATACAGGAGTGAAATATTTTATGAAAATGAACAACAAAAAGACATAGCAGAAAAATATAAGAATTTATTTAGTGAAAAATTTGATAGAAAAATTGAAACTAATATTTCAAAAATTAAAAACTACTGCAAAGCAGAGGAATACCATCAAAAATATATAATGAAGAAAAATCAATAATGTCTTTAGTAAATACTAATTGGCTAGAAAAAAATTTAAATGAAGTAAAAATTTTAGACGCAAGTTGGCATATGCCAAATACAAATAGGAATGCATATAAAGAATTTTTAAGCGAGCATATACAGAATTCGCAATTCTTTGATTTAGATAAGAATTCAGAACTTGATTCAACTTTGCCACATATGTTGCCAACTAAAGAAAAATGGCAAGAAATAATATCTAATTATGGAATCACTAATAAAGACAAGATAGTTGTCTACGATAATTCTGATGTTATTAGTTCTTGTAGATGTTGGTACATGTTTGTTTATTTTGGTCATGATACTAGCAAAGTTTTTATATTGGATGGTGGTTTAAAGAAATGGAAAATTGATGATAAAAAAATTACGAGTAGCCTATCTTTAAATAATAAGTCTAACTACATCGCTAAAGAAATTAAAAGTCTAGTGTTAACCAAATTAGAAATTGATGAAAATATAAAATTAAATAATTTTCAAGTTGTAGACGCTAGGGGGATAAAAAGATTCGAAGGTACTGAGCTAGAGCCACGTCCTGGTTTAAAAAGTGGTTCTATTAAAAATTCAAAAAATTTACCGTTTATTGAATGTATTAATAAATTAGATCATACATTTAAAGATAAAGATGAATTGATAAAAATTTTTGAATCTGTTGGTATTAGACCTGATAGACAACAAGTGTTTACCTGTGGGTCTGGTGTTACTGCGTGCATTTTAGCTATGGCTAATAAAATTATAAATGATAAAAATCCAATCATATACGATGGATCTTGGTCAGAATATGGGCGTAAGTAAAAAATGAAAACTACGAGCAAAATTAAAACTTTATTAATAGTTATTTTTATTATGATTTTTTCTATAATTGCAGCTAGACATTTTGTTGGATTGCATTTTAAAAAAAAATTTAGTGTTAGACCTCCACCTGGAGTAATAGTTAAAACAGTTGAAAAATCTATATTTTATAAGAGCATAGAAACTTTTGGTACTGCAATAGCTCAAAATTCAAAAACTTATAGGATTAAAAAAGAAGAAATTAGAGGGAAGCTTAATATTGAAAGCAGATTTGTCAAAGTGGGGGACATTATAGCTACGTTAAAAAATGACGACCAGGTAATTGCTGAGATTGAGGGAAGGCTTGGTAAAAGAGAAATAGCCCAGGGTGTACTGGGTACTGATAGTTTAATTATTACATTAGACGATCTGAAAAAAATTGTTATAGACATTAAAGTACCTGAAAATTTTGTTGGTATTTTAAAGCCTGGGCTTAAAGCAGAAATATCTTCAACAGCATTTGATAAAAAATTCAATGGCAATATAGGATCAGTCAGTTCACGTGTAGATCCATCTACGCGTTCAATTTTAGCAAGAGTAATAGTCGATAACTCAAAATTTGAAATTATCCCTGGACAATTATTGACCGTAAAAATTATCTATGATGAAATTCAACAAATTGGTGTTCCGGAAAGTTCCGTTACAATTCAGGGTAAAACTGCTTTTGTATATGTTGTTAATGGAGAAACTGTAGATAAAACTAATATACAAATTGGAAAAAGAAATTTTGGAAAAGTATCTGTTTTAGATGGCGTTTTTGAGGGAGATCAAATTGTTGTTGAGGGCGTTTCAAAAGTTAGAGATAAAAGTAAAATAAAAATAATCAAACAAAAAAACAGATAATGTTTTTAACAGATTTATCTATTAAGAGACCAGTTGTTGCTTCTGTAATGAGTATAGTTTTAGTTATTTTTGGAATAATAACTTTTCAAGAAATTCCAACGGATGAATTGCCTGATGTTCAGCCTCCTGTCGTAACTATTCAAACAGATTACAAAGGTGCCTCAGCAGAGATAATAGATACTCAAATTACTCAAAAAATAGAAGATTTTGTAGGAGGTACTCCTGGATTAGAGATAATAGATTCTTTTAGTGAAGATGAAAGCTCTAGAATTACCTTAACATTTGAAACTGGTTTAGACCTTGATGATGTAACTAATGACGTTCGTAGTTCTGTTGCACGTGTAGTAGATAATCTACCTGAAGGAGCAAAGGCACCAGAAATATTTAAACAAAGCGCAGGTATGAGAACAACGATGTGGCTGTCTTTTAGCTCAGAAGCAATGACTGATCTTGAACTAACAGATTATGCAGATCGCTTTTTAACGGATTCATTTTCAACAGTTCCTGGAGTTGGAAGGGTTAGGTTGGGTGGTGAAAGAAAAACATCTCTTAGAGTATGGCTGGATCCAATTGCACTAGCAGCCAGAGATCTAACAACGCAAGAAGTTGAGCAAGCTTTAAGAGAAGAAAACGTTGAGTTTCCAGCTGGCAGAATAGAATCAAAAGATATCGATTTAACAATAAAATTAGATAAAGCTTATCAAAACCTTGAAAATTATAAAAAATTACCACTTAAAAGAGCAAAAGATGGATCTGTTATAACGTTAGAAGATGTTGCTAGAGTAGAGGTGGGTGCGGCATCAACCAGAACTGTTTTTAAAGGGGATGGAAAGCAAGTGGTAGGAATTGGTATTTATCAACAGTCAGATGCAAATACTATTGATGTAGCTAATGGAATAAAAAAAAAGATTAAAGAAATAGAACGAGCATTGCCAGAAGGTACAAATCTTGAAGTTTCATTTGATCGAAGTAGATATATAAAAGCTGCTATTTCGGAAGTTTATAAAACTCTTTTTGTTGCTTTGATTTTAGTTACCATAATAATTTATTTATTTTTAGGAAACATTAGAGCACTAATTGTACCCGCTGTAGCATTGCCTGTTTCTTTAATTTCTACTTTTTTGGCAATCTATATTTTTAATTTTTCTATTAATTTATTCACTCTTATGGCCTTGGTTCTGGCGATAGGAATTGTAGTTGATGATGCAATAGTAATGTTGGAAAATATTGTTAGAAGAATTGAGCTAGGTGAAAGCCCTCTAGTTGCAGCTTACAAAGGTGCCAAACAAGTATCATTTGCAATTATAGCAACTACAGTAGTTTTGGTAGCTGTGTTTGTTCCTTTGGTTTTTATCAAAGGTATTACAGGAGTACTTTTTACCCAGACTGCGATAACTTTAGCCTCTGCCGTTATCATATCTAGTTTTGTTGCGCTTTCTCTTAGTCCTATGTTGGCTAGTAAATTCTTAAAAAAAAATATGGAAAAATCTAAAACTGTAAGTAGGTTTGAAAAATTTTTAAAAGGTATTACCATTGCTTATAGGCAATCTTTGATTTTATGGATAAAAAAGAAAAAAATAATCATTTCTTTTTTAGGCGTTACATTAGCATTAACTATATTTTTATTTAATTTTACACCTAAAGAATTAATTGCGCCTGAAGATAGAGGAGCTTTTTTTGTAATCATAAAAGCACCTCAGGGTTCTGGCTTTAATTTTACAAAATCTAAAACAGAAGAAATTGAAGCAATGTTACTACCAGAATTAGGTAAAGGTGAGTATCGAAAATTAATTATGAGAGTCCCAGGTTTTGGCAAATCATCAAAACAGGTTAATAGTGGTTTTATTATTGTTCTTCTAGAAGATTGGTCAAAGAGAAAGCGGCACGGTGTAAAAATATTAAGAGAATCTTTTGCTAAAATAGGTCGTGTTCCTGGTGTCCTTGCGTTTTCTGTTATGCCTCAAGGCATTAGGACGGTTGGAGTTGAAAGTCCCGTTCAATTTGTAGTTCTTGGAAATACTTACGAGCAGTTAATAGAATGGAAAAAAATAATTAAAAGTGAAGCTAGAAAAAATCCTGGATTATCTTCAGTGCAAGATGATTTTGACCTTAATAAACCACAACTAAATGTTAAAATTAATCAGAAAAAAGCTGCGGATTTGGGTGTTTCTACGGAAGATATTGGCAGAACAATAGAAACCATTTTTGGCTCCAAGATAGTTACAAAATTTACTCAAGATGGAAAGGAATATTCTATTATTCTTCAAGGCGACATTAAAGATAGACAGGAACCAGGAAGCATAAGTAAAGTATTTGTAAGGTCAAAAAATAATGGAAAATTAATATCAGTTTCTAATTTAGTTGAGTACAACGAAGAAGGTAAATCACCATTTTTAGCAAGATACAATAGACAAAAAGCCGTAACTATTTCTGCAAGATTAGTTGGTGACTATTCTTTAGATGAAGCGTTGAAGTTTTTAGTAGATGTCGTAGAGAAAAATACCCCTCAAGCTAAAATTGCTTATAAAGGTGAGAGTGAAGAATATAAAAAAACAAATAATGAACTTTATGTAATTTTTACTCTAGCTTTGATAACTGCTTATTTAGCCATGTGTGCTCAATTTGAAAGTTGGAGACATCCTCTCACAATTATGCTTACTGTGCCTCTTGCAATACTCGGAGGTCTATTAGGACTGCTTGTAGTTGGTTCTTCTTTAAATGTTTATAGTCAAATTGCCTTAATTATTTTGATCGGTTTAGCTGCAAAAAATGGAATTTTAATCGTAGAATTTACCAATCAATTAAGAAAAGAAGGAAAAAATTTAGAAGAAGCAATTGTGGAAGCTTCTACAATTAGGCTTAGACCAATTTTAATGACGAGTCTTTCTACTATATTTGGAGTAATTCCTTTGATTGTCGGTACTGGCCCGGGTGCCGCAAGCAGACTAACTGTCGGTATAACTATCTTTGGCGGTATGTTGTTTTCTACTTTTTTTACACTCTATGTAATTCCAACTATTTATTCCATTATTGGAAAGAATGAAAAAAATATTGATGCTGTTGAAGTTGAATTAAATACACAACTTAAAAAATAATATACTTATTTTTATTTAAATTTTTTTGACACATTGTCAATTGCTTTCTAAACTTATCAGCAAGATCTCTAACTGATGAAGCGTAAATAATTGCTTTTTTATCTTTTTTATAATTTTTATAATCACCCCAGCCTTTGTAATAAGCTAAGTATTGTCTGTAAGCATCTTTCTTAGATATTTTTAATATTGTTGAAGTTTTATTGATGTACCACCCAATAAAATCAACTGAATCTTTAAACCTTGCGCGTGTAGCAAATTTGTTATTAGTTTCTTTTTTGTATTGCTCCCAGGTCCCTACTACAGCTTGGGAGTAGCCAAAAGAGCTGGAGGGTCTTTTAAATGGTATTACTTTAAACAATTTTTCTCTAGGAGGTTTTGCTAACCAATTAAAATCACTTTCTTTTTTAACAAACGCGAGCTGTAAGTGAATAGGAGCGCCCCATTTTTCGTAAGATGCTTTAGCATGTTTGTACCAGAGATATCTTTCTTCGAAGATATCACAACTATTTTTAGTGTTTTTAGGCACTGAAGAACAAGACGCTAATATAAAGAAAATTATTAGGTAAAATTTAAATTTTTTAAAGTGAATCACCTCATACTTTATATAAGAATTTAATTAAGCTTTCTCCATTTTTCTGGATTTAAAAAAGTTCCAGACCATAACCCAAGTTTATTTTTTTTTGCAAACTCTTCATCTAAAATATAGTCTTTTGAATAACGTCTGTATGCAATTGCAAAACCATTGCTAACCATCCATTTGTTTAGGTCTTTCTGATCAACAAAACAAACACCAATGAATCTATTATATCTATCTTTGTTTTTTTGAATTAAACATTTGACCACATTTTTGCTAATCTTCTTAATTAACGCCTCTGTTGCTACTGTTCCACAATTGTATTCTTTTTTATGCTTGGTGCAATTTTGATTTTTTTCTGGAGCATCAATACCATGCAATCTTATTTTATTATTTGAAATTTTAATAGTGTCACCGTCAGTAACAACTGCAAAACCAGTAATCTCCCTGGCAATTATTTTTGTATTTAAATTTAAAAAAACTACTAAAGCAAATAATAATAGTTTCATAAATTAAATTTTCTTACTAATTTAGATAAAAAAAATATAATTAAGATACCCATACTATTGGATAAAATGTCATTTAGTTCGAAAGCTCTATTAGGTATAAAAAAATGAAGTAATTCTAGAAATATAGAAAGTACAAACAAAAATAAAAAACTATTAATAAATTTTTTTTTACTTAGGCTATAAATTAATCCTAAAAAAGTTAAATAAGAAAAATAGAAAAAATGATTTATTGATGCCCCTATTGGATTGCTAACAAGACTAGGTTGTTTGTTCATATTACCGTATAAAAAATAACCAATTATACTTCCAGGAAATAAATAAATAATTAATAAAAAAATTAGAGATAAATAATATAAATACATAATTAATTTTAAGATAATATTTTTCATTGTTATTCAAATATAGTACATGTTAGTTAATAATAAAGTATTATGACTAAATTAATTTTAACTAGACATGGTCAAAGCATTTGGAACGCTGAAAACAGATTTACCGGATGGGTAGATGTTGGTTTATCAGAACAAGGTATTCTAGAAGCCAGGAATTCAGGAAAATTAATTAAAAATCTTAATATAAATATAGACATATCCCACACATCATTTTTAATAAGAGCCATTAAAACCCTAGAAGTTATACTTGAAGAAAATAATCTAGAACTAGAGTTGAATACTTCTTGGGAAATTAATGAAAGGCATTATGGTTCATTGACAGGATTAAACAAAGAAGAGACTAAAAAACAAATTGGTGAAGAACAGTTTAAAAAATATCGAAGGTCTTGGGATATATCTCCGCCACCGATGACTGAAAATGACAAAAATCAATCTTTGTTTAGCTCTTTAAACACAAGTATACCTCTAGGCTTGATACCTTTAACAGAATCACTAAAAGATACATACAATAGAGTAATTCCTTTCTTTGAAAGTAAAATTAAACCTGATTTGCAAAAAAATAAAAATATTATAATCACCGCACATGGAAATTCTTTAAGGGCTCTTTGTAAAAAATTGTTTAACATATCCGATCAAAAAATTAATGAATTGGAAATACCAACAGGAAATCCACTAATTATTGAATTCGATCAAAGCTTAGGTATAAAAGATATTCAGTATTTGGATAAATCTAGAGAAAAAACAATTATTACTAATCAATAAATTTTAGTTTATTTAGTTCTTCGTAAACATTAATGTTGTTCACATGAAAAAAAGTTTGATTACTTTCTTTTCCTAATAATTTTTTTTCTTTTACCATCTGATCCCATACTTCATTCATTGAAAAAGCTTTTTTTTTTATACCTTCAAAAATAGATCTATTAATAATCTGTGCGCCTGTAAATATGTGCTGATTATTAGCACTTCTTGTAATGTAGTTATTTTCTGTAAGATTAAAATCACCCTTAAAAGATTTATCATGACTCTTGGTTTTATCAACTAATAACAAAGTAGGTTTATTTTTTTCTAAATAGTATTTTTCAAGAATTTTTAGTTCATCGTAGTAATTTTTATTCCAGATTGTATCCGGATTTAAAACAAAAAAAGGATTATTTTCAAATTTTTTAGTAGCATTTAAAATACCACCTCCTGTGTCTAACAATTTCTCTTCTTTTGTAAGGGTAATAGAAATTCCATAATTTTTATTCTTTAAAAAATTATCAATTTCTTGAGATAAATGATGGGTATTTATAACTAATTCATCAATACCCATTTTCATAAGCAACTCGATTGATCTTTCTAAAAGATTTTTTGGACCAACTTTTATTAGCGGTTTTGGCATCTTTTCTGTTAATGGTAGCATTCGTTTACCAAAACCAGCTGCCAAGATCATGGCTTTTTTAATTGTCATTAAAATTTATTTTTTTTCGATTTTTTTTGTTAATAGCTTTATTTAATAAATGCCTCAGGTTAATGAAAATTGGATTCTTAAGTCTTAATTCTAATAATTTCCAAATATATGGCAAATATTTTAAGTAGATTGATTTATGGTCTCTTTTACAAAGTCTAACAAAAATACCTAGTATTTTTAAATTTCTTTGTACAGATAAAATATTAAAATCATTTTTAGCTAATAATTTTTCTTTATTATTTTTAATTTTCGTTGTTTTGAGAAGGTAGTAATTAAAAAGTAAAGATTTTACTTCTTTGGGAATTTTAATTCTAACATCATCAAGCAATGACGCTACGTCGTAAAGTAAATTTCCGCTTATAGCATCTTGTGAATCAATTAAACCAAATCTTTTATTTTTGATCATTATATTAGAAGCGTGAAAATCTCTGTGTACAAAACACATTTCCTGAAAGTAAAGTTTTTTATA
>Ga0307488_10004159_pt1 | contig 12097 bp, 24 predicted proteins | sample SB02metaG_FD_202248 | JGI IMG/M metagenome (GOLD analysis project Ga0307488, IMG submission 202248) | Sea-ice brine microbial communities from Beaufort Sea near Barrow, Alaska, United States - SB 0.2 | ecosystem: Environmental > Aquatic > Marine > Coastal | place: USA: Alaska | collected...
CGCGACCGCCGCTACGAGTACAAGGGCCTCAACAAGAAGTGGAAGGGCACTCTGGGGGACGCCAAGAAGGCAGGGGGGTACACTCGTCCACCTTTCCGCTTTAAGTGAGCACATTTTAAAGGGTTACGATGGGTGCTTCTCTTCGCTTCAACGCTAGATACGCCTAGCGCAAGACAACACAGCAGTCTACGAAACGAGACAAACCAGCCGAAGTTTGGGCACAGGCAGAGCAATCAATTTGAGGGCACATTTGGTGGTTTGCTGGTTTCAGTGACCAAACACGGCTCAGGTTGAGCAAAGAAGTGGACGAGTGTAAGCCCCTCACAGAAGGCGGGCAACCAGAAGGAGGCGCAGGAAGCCAAGGACATGGTGACCTTGTACGACTCGCTGCAGCTGGCGCACAAGTGCATCCTCAACTCATTCTATGGGTACGTGATGCGCAAGGGCGCGCGCTGGTACTCCATGGAGATGGCGGGCGTGGTCACTTACACGGTAGGGCGGTGCATGTTGACCCCAGGTTGACCTCGTGTTGATCCTATGTTGACCCCAGCTAGACCCTGGTTTGACCTCATCTTGACCCCAGGTTGACCCCAGGTTGACCCCAGGTTGACCTCATGTTGACCCAGGTCGACCCCAGGTTGACCCCAGGTTGACCCCAGGTTGACCCCAGGTTGACACAGGTTGACCCCAGGCTGACCCCAGGTTGATCCCGACTTAACCCGGCGTTGATCCCGTTTTGACTGCACCTGGTCTCAGCAAATCTGGCTTAACATGTGATACACCGCTTGCACACTTTGCTTTCGATATCAACTTTCGCCGCTACAATACGGGGGCGAAGATCATCCAGATGGCGAAGAAGCTGGTGGACGACATCGGCAAGCCGCTGGAGCTAGACACGGACGGGATCTGGTGCTGCCTGCCCGGCTCCTTCCCCGAGGAGTTCACTCTCAAGGCCACGGCGGCGAGCGGCAAGAAGAGCCTCAAACTAAGCTACCCATGCTCGGTAAGGCGCTGAACTCGATCGTCAAACCACATGCACAGTTTTTATACCAGGCCTGGGTGGAGGATACGGCGAGTGTTTACAGGCGCAGTAGCAGCAAGCTGCCATGTGACGAGCGGCTTAGCCAGGGAGGAGGATGCGGCGAGTGTGTACCAGGTGCGCTATGAGCAAACAGTGCGGGAACGATTGTCTGGGCCTTACTGTTGGGTGCTAAACCGGCTGACAGCGGTGCACTGCACGAACGACCAGTACCAGACCCTGATGGACCCGGTGAAGCGCACGTACGAGACGTCGAGCGAGATGAGCATCGAGTTCGAGGTGGACGGACCCTACGCCGCCATGATCATCCCGGCGTCCAAGGAGGAGGGCAAGCTCATCAAAAAGGTGGGGTCAGATAAGCATCGCCAGCCACTTCATCTACCACAAACGAAAAAGAAATTGATGAAACGCGGCGTCTGAAGCCTCGTGTGCCGTGCTGCGCAGTGGTTGCTGATACATGATTATTCTGCACTAAGGTATACCTTTCAACGATTACCTCCACGACCACAGCATCCATCGTTTGTTCAACCCTCGTTCACTGTATTTAGTGACATCGTGTGGCGTGGCGAGTAGCATCCATCTGGTGATCATGATGTATCTGAACTGGTGTGGCGTGGATCATCATTCACTCGGAACATGATATGTTTGACCCTACGAGAAGCGGTACGCAGTGTTCAACCACGATGGGTCGCTGGAGGAGCTGAAGGGGTTCGAGGTGAAGCGGCGCGGGGAGCTCAAGCTCATCAAAGTGTTCCAGTCCGAGGTGCGCCTCTGTATCATCCGCAGACTGTACCAGAATACCCCCACCTGCCAATCCCACTGAGTGCTTGCTCCGCTGAGTGCTCGCTCATAGGTTACCAGTGTACCCTCGTGCCACTGCCGCTGAGGCCCGGTATCATCCTCTGAAGGTCTACTCGCAATGCACCCGTACACGTCCACCTCCTCATCCTCCCCACTCGCGTCATCCACCTCCTCCTTACAGGTGTTCGACAAGTTCCTGCTGGGCGAGACGCTGGAGGAGGTGTACGAGGCAGTTGGCGCGGTGGCCAACAAGTGGCTGGACATGCTGGAGACGAAGGGCAAGGACATGTCGGACGAGGATCTGGTGGAGCTCATCTCTGAGGCCACCACTATGTCTAAGTCCCTCGAGGAGTATGGGAGCCGCAAGAGCTGCCCCACCACTTGCGCTGCGCGCCTTGGGGCGTTCATCGGCGGCGACCTGCTCAAGGACAAGGGCGTCAAGGCAGGGTGGCTATTCATAATTAGCTCTCTCTTCCTCCTCCTCCTGCTCAATCTCCATCCCTTCCCCATCGCACTCTTCGTCCTCTTTTTCTTCCTCTTCCTCCTCCTGCTCCATGCTTTTGCATAGCATTGAGAACAAGCGCTCAACCGACGTTGAATCTCCTCCCACTCCACGCGTCTGTATGGACATTTTCCTTGAAGGTAAGCCGTGTCGGCTCGTCCGATATCGTTTCGAATGTTTGTTCTCACCCTTCTGCAAGGCGCAGTACGTCATCACGCGGAAGCCCGACGGCGCCCCCACCTCAGAGCGCGCCATCCCGGTGAGCATCTTCCAGGCGGAGCCCGCCGTGGCGCGATCGTTCCTGCGCGAGTGGACCAAGGACACCGTCGCCGGTAAGGCTCATGTTGATAGCAGGCCAGCTGCGTGTGATACCGGGCTGGCTATTTTAGTTTTCGGGCCAGCTGTGTTTGACGCCGTGCCAGCTATGTCTGGTGTCGGGCCAGCTGTGTTTGATACTGGGTTAGCTATGTCTGGTTTCGGGCTAGCTGTGTTTGATACTGGGCTAGCTGTGTCTGGTTTCGGGCCAGCTTCGTTTGATATGGGGCCAGCTATGTCTGATCATGGGCCAGCCAGAGGGGTGATTACTTAGATTGGGGGACTTGATGTTTACCTCCATCTTGCCTTCATATGAACAGGCAAATGATACCGGACCACACACGCCGGTGACCCGAGCGAGATCCCCGACATGCGGCTGCTGGTGGACTGGGAGTACTACTTCACGCGGCTGGCGTCGGCGATACAGAAGATCATCAGCATACCCGCGGCGCTGCAGCACATCACCAACCCATGCCCGCGCGTCGTGCACCCCGACTGGCTGCACAAGATGGTGCGTGACAAGGCAGGGTGGTCATTGAGATCGAGCACTCACCGTCCGTAGATATTTTCCTTATCCTGCTCGTACTCCTCCTGTCTTCTCCTCCTCCACTTCCTCCTCCTTCTCCATCTCCTGATTTCCAATGCTTGTTATGCATGACCATACTGCGAGGATGACAAGTTCAAGCAGCGCAAGCTGAAGGACCTGTTCGGCGCGCTGGCGGAGAAGAACCCCATGCTGGGGGAGGTCAATGCGGTCAACGTGAACCCGCCCCCCGGTGAGAAGACGCCGGGGAAGAGCCGCAGGGCGACCATCGGCGGCGAGGGGGACGAGCTCGACATGGAGGATGCCGGTAGGGGCGCTCAGTCATCAATGCCCGCAAGATCATTTGTTGCATTTCACACCCGCTGTCCTTGAGTTCGACGGCAAGCTTCGCAAGCACCCAACCAACATGTGTTGATTCATCACCTTTATGGCTTTACTTACATGACGGCCTTTGATGTGATGAGCGCGAGTATTGTGTGCTTGACCATCAATGTAGGGGGGCACGGGAGCCTCATCGGGCGGACAGGGGGACCGCGCGTGCGGCGGTTCTTCCGCGGCGCCGAGGACGCCGCGCCCGGCGGCGGGGACCGCATGCCGTCGACTCCAGAGGTGGCGCGGACCCCAGGCCGGAGGACCTCAGGCTCCGGGCCCTCGCCCCAGAACGGCGGCGGCGGCGGTGGCGGCGGCGGCGGCAAGGTTGGGGCGGCGAAGCGGCGCGGGGGAGCTCCGGACCCTGTACCTAAACCTAAACCTGCACAGGAGGCGATTGACGCTCTCGGAGAGGAGCCCACGCGGGAGGAAAATTACACCGAATGGCTGGAGCACCAGAAGGCGAAGTGGAAGCTGGGGCGGGTAGGGACTGATGGATAGAGATTGCCGCGTCATCAGACGCATGTTTAACCCTCGGTCCATGAGATAAATAACACCCTATGGCGTGGCATTCACTATCCATCAGTCCTCTTGAGTCAATTGCCATCCTATGACGTGCCATCCTACGACAGTCCTCATCCATCAGTCCCTAGTTGCGGGCGCAACGCAAGCGGCGGCGCGTTAATGACGAGGCCGCCGCTGCCGCCGCCGGGGGTATGACACCGGGTGCTTATGCCGCTGACAAAAGCCGCAACGCCGCGCTCGGTCGGCAGCCGCGCCTGGGAGCCGGCGGACTCGGTAGGGCGGTGCAGGTTGACCTCAGATTGACCTCAGGTTGGCCCCTTGTTCACAGCGCTCGGTTCAGCGCTTGAAGCTAAGTATATTGAACCGCTTTCAAACTGTAATTTCAATGTCAACTTGCGCCACTACGCCTCGGCGCCTTCGTGGAGTCGCGTGAGCGGACCCTGGCCAACTCGGCGTGGCACGTGGTGCAGCTGGAGCCCTCTGCGGCGGGCCCGGGGTAGGTCCCCGCAGATATTGTTTGCCTCGTCATAGGTTGCCATTTGACTCAAAAAACAAGGTTCTAGACATTTGAATCCGTACAAAAGGGTCCTGCCGTTAAACTTCAAAACGAGGGTCCAGCCATGTGACTCAATAACTGAAGGTCTAGCTATTTCAAGCTTGAAACGAAGGTTCAAAATGGATGTTGATGACATGGCGGGCAACATGGGCTTGTTCCCTATCCCGAGAAGTTTCACTGCGTGGGTTCTCGCGGGCGGCACGCTCCACTCGCTGCCGCTCCGTGTCTCGCGCCGGCTGGCGGTGGCGATGCGGACCCCCGACCGCGACGGCGACCTGGGGTTGGGCGGCAAGCGGCGCATCACTGCGGCGCTACCTCGCGGCGCCTCCGCCGATCACGTATACGAGGTGGACATGGACGAGGCGGACTTCGCGTCTGGGCTCGAGGTAGGCATTGCCACGTCATCAACACGTGGGACAGGCCGTTGTGACTCCACACACACACGGAAGCGTCTAAATCTCTCGTGCCACGACATTCACCACGTGGCAAAGCCACTTTCTTGAGTTGAATGACACCGCATAACGTGGCGGACATAATTATTTATCAGATCCTAGGTTCTTTAGATTATGTGACACCGTATGATGTGGCGGGCATTTGACGTGGCGGGCATGCATTGAATCGGTACCTACCTTCCGGTGATGGACCTGCTGGCGAACCCATCGGTGGTGGGTGTGTTTGAGCGTCACGTGCCGCTGGTGGAGGCCGCGGTGCAGCGCTTCGGCTGCGTGGCCACGCTCAAGAAGGGCTCCGCCGATGGCATGAGTAAGGGCGGAAACTACGAGGCAGGGGGGTCATTAATAATCAGCACTCGACCGACATTGAATCGAAAATGCACCGAGATCGGGACATTTGTCAGGGCGAGGCTGTATGCTCACATGATGATATGAGGGTCGGTCGGCCACCACGAATCGAGTCCGCAAGTCCATATGAGCATTCACCCTTAAGGTCATTCATGCTCTTATCTTGTTAGAGTGCTTGTTCTCAATGACCTTACTACGAGGCGCAGTCTCTGGAGATGCGCACGACGGCGGAGTGTGGGTATCTCCCTCTGGCGCCGCCAGGGGTGGCGGTGGCCAACGTGCACGGGCTCATGCGACACGTGTCGCTGTACCATGCCGGAGGGAAAGACAAGGGTGTGTATGCACTTCATATGCCAGCGAGCGGCACGGCGGTGCTGGTGGTGGTGGCGCCGGGGGTCACCAACAACCGAAGAGGCGCGGATGGGGAGGTGGGGCTTGGCGAACATTGCCCTCCACACCATCGACCCCCGACACGTACATTGAACCCTCGAGTGTTGATTCAAATGGCATCCTATGACGTGGCGAGCAATTTATGCATGGCCGGAGTAGTCCCTAGCTCGACATTGCCCGCCACGTCATCGACACGCATTTTGAACTCTGGGGTATTGAATGTACATGGCAACCTGAGACGGTGCGATCATCGTCTGACATGTCGCCCATCGAACTTTCGACCATCGTTTGTTGAGTTAAATGGCATCCTATAACGTGGCAAGCAACATATGGCAGGCCGTATGCATAGGTGACTGTGGCGATGCTGGATCGCGCGAGCCGGGCGGCGGCGACAGAAGCCGCAGAGGGCGAGCTGGACTCGGCGGCGCCAGTGGATGCAGTGTCGTGGACAGTGGAATACGTGCGGGACGACGAGCTAGCCGGCGCTGCTGTGTCCAAACACCTCACTGCGTACCTCGAGGACCCCAAGGTAAGGGAGTGCGAGATGACAGCCTGAAACCTGTATGGGCAGCCTAACACCTGTGTTGAGAGCTTGAAACCCGAGTTGCACGCCGGGAACGCGTGTGGAAAGCGGTGAACCTGCGCTCCAAGCGCCTGGTTTCACCCCTGAAAGCTAGAATATGATGATCTTTGCTTTCAATGGAATCTTGCTCCCATATGACGAACTGCTTTCGAACTTTGCTTTCAATGTCAACTCGCACCCCTGCACCAAGGGACCCACGCTGTGCCTGATCGAGGCGCCGGCAACGTCGGGCAAGGCGCCGGAATCAGACGCGCACCGCGAGGGCGTGGCGGGGCGCCTTGGAGCCATGATCCCTGCGCTGGCCCGCCTTCCTGTCGTCACGGTTCCTTCCAACCCCGCCGACACCACTGGCATGCCTGTGCTGGGCTGGCAGGCGGGTGCTGCCAAGACGGCGGCGGCTCGCGTTGGCGCTGCTGGGGGTTGGCTAGCGGAGCGGGTTGCAATTTCGCGGTATGCTCATATCCCAGTGGGTAACCTTGGGCCAGACTGGTGCCTGCACACTGCGGACACGTTCTTCGCTCGGGCGCTGCGGGACTCCAACCAACTGCTGTGGACGGGCCCGGGCGGCGTCCCCGACCTGGGTGGTGGAGCTGGAGACGGCAGCCTCTCCGGTAGGGCCTAGCAGACATGGTCCGCCACGTCATTCAACGCATTATGAATCCTCGTCTCTTTTGTCCAACGTGTCATCCTATGGGGGTCAGGGCGAAAGCTTGACACCTCCTGATACACGAGGAAGCGTGTGTCTCTCAATGTGTCATCACATGACGTGGCGAGCAATATTTACCAGGCCCTACTCTGCGGTCTGGACGACGCGCTGCAGACGGTGCGCGCGGAGGTGACGGCGCCGGGGGCGTACCGCTGCGTGTGTGTGGAGCTCAAGGCGCACCACCTCGCTGTGTGTGCCATCGCCAACGCGCACCTCCTCAACGACCTGGAGCAGGTATGGACGGGTTGCTGTCGCATGTGTTGTCGCCACGTCAGTTTGTCATTATAAACTTACGAGGGGCAGGGCGAAAGCCTGATCCTCTCTATCATTTCGGACCCGCGTGTCTTGACTTTGGTGTCACCCTGTGATGTGGCGAGCATAATCTATAGAAGTGGCAAGGGCACAATCCATTGATGTGGCGAGTGTAATCCGTATGTCCCTGAGAGCGGGGCGCGCTGCTGGGGTACGACAACGGCGGGGCTGGTGCGAAGCCGGGCGAGGGTGTGCGCGGCGGGCACGAGGCCGCCGCGGCGTTCCGCACGCTGCGCACGCTGGTGAACAACTGGCTGGTTGACGCCACAGAGCGCCGCAACCCCTACGCTGACGCCTTGCTCGGGCAGCTGCGGCGGTGGCTGTTAAGTGCCTTCTCCAGCCTGCGGGAACCCGCTCTTCGACACCTCGTGGAGCTCTGCATGAAGAAGGCAGGGATCGCCAGATCCCCCCCTCTCCAATTCTGCGTCCTCATCGAGGTGGAAACTTGTGCGTTTAGTGGCTCCTCAGTCCACCACTATGCGCGATGCTCGCCCTGGTAACTACACCTTGTCATTGTGTACTATGCCTCCCACGTCAATACGTCGTTACCCACATGGTAGAATGTCAATTCTTGCTGTCGTTGTCTCCCGATGATGTGGCGAGCTAAATCTTGATATCAGGCCCTTTGAGAAGGTGTTCACGCTGTTGTTGGCGGAAGTGAAGAAACTGGGCGCCACGGTGATACACGCGGACATGCAGACCATTACAATTGCCACGGGCAAGCACAGCCTTTCGTCTGCGGTAGGGACTGATGGATAGTGCTTGCCGCGTCATCAAACGCATTTTGTATATTCGTGTCTTGAGTGAAAGGCATTGCATGATGTGGCGAGCACTATCCATCAGTCCCTAGTCCGCGGCGTCGTTCATTGACGGGCTGCGCTCGTCGCTGCGGCGCCGCGAACTCTTCAGCTGGCTGGAGCTGGAGCCCAGCCGCCAGTGGCACTCGCTGGTGTTCCGGGGGCCGTATGACTATGGGGGTCTGTTGGCCTCCAATCTGCCGGGGGCCGCGGCGTGGTCCGGCCATAACACGCAGGCAGGGGGCGTATTGATGACAACGACTTAGACCAAGATCGGATCACGACTTGTCTCCTGATGAATGGTCACACAATCGCCCGGCCTCGGTTCGTAGTGGACAATCATACGAAGATTTGTCTCGCCCTCGCAAACGGCACGATGCCTGTTTTGTCAATGTAAAGTAGGTAGAGTGCTTGTTCTCAATGACCCTCCTGCCAGGGTCCGGATGACGAAGAGCTGGACCCGGCGACGACGCAGGCCAAAACGCCGGGTGAGGCGGCGGAGGCGCTGGACATGCACTGGAACATCGCCAGCTTCCTGCCGCCCTCCCTGGTAGGTCCCACCAGATGTTACCCGACACGTCATTCCGCAGTGCCATATCCCTGTCACGTCATGCTGCCACGTCCTACCACGTCATGCCACATTGCCCTGCCACATCATACTACCACATCAACTCAACATCATCCTGCCGCCCTCCTTGTAGTAACCAGCACTTGTTGCCCGCCACGTCATCGACAATCATTCCGAACCTTTGGGTCTTGTGTGAATTGGCATCCTATGACATGGCGAGCAGTACCTGCCAGGCCCTACTCCCTGCGCGAGCACTTCGAGGTGCTGGTGAGCGAGTTCATCTTCCGGCCGTGGAAGCGCGAGCACGGGGGCGGCCTGAACGACGCGGAGGGCGGCGGGGTCAGCAGCCACCGCCGGGAGCGAAACCTCGAGGATGAGGGCGACGAGGTGCTGGATGAGGCAGGGCCTGGCAGATTTCGCTCATGACGTCATTATCACACATTTAATACCCTCGTTTCTTCGGTCGAATGGCATCCTGTGCTGGGCGATGAATACCCGCCGGGCAACGTGATGAAGCTCTTGTTGTTCTAGTTGAATGGAAGTCTATGACGTGGCAAGCAATATATACCAGACCACGAGGGATTCAAGTGCGATGAATGACATGGTGAGCAGTATGTGTCAGGCCCTAGGACGAGGAGCCAGAGGAGGAGGAAGAGCGGCCACCCGCGACGCAGACACAGTACAACGACCGCGTGGCGACAGAAGCGGCGGAGGAGGAGCGCGCGGCGTGGCTGGCCGGACAAGTCGAGGGTTACTTCTCACAGCGCATCCTGCGCCTGTGCGGCGAGATTCAGAAGCACCTGGGCCCCGGGTCGGCGCGCGCCGCGCCTCAGCACGCGTTCCCCAACCCGCCAGGGGCGCATCTGCCGAAGGAGCTCCGCGGGACGCCTGCGTTGGCGTTCATCAAGACTCTGTGCGCCGTGCTATCGCTCGACAAGTCCGTAGAGGGTCCTGTGGCAGGGTGGTCATTGTGACCACGCATTCGAAACGATGTAAAACCCCTCCTCCTCCTCCTCGTCCTCCTCCTCCTCATCCCCTCCTTCTCCACCTCCTCCTACTCTTTCTTCTTCTCCTCCTACTTTTTTATTTCCAATCTTGGTTCGATTGCATGTTCTCAATGACCCTGCTGCCCGGCGCTGCTGCGCAAGAACGCGCTGAAGTTCCTGCGCGTGCCGGAGTTCGCCCCCCACGCGGAGTTCCGCGAGCCGTGCGTGACCTTCGTGCTGCGCGACGCGGTGTGCAGCTACTGCAGCGACTGCCGGGACCTGGACTTGTGCCGCGACGCACGCCTGGTGGAGGAGGTAGGGCCTGCCATGTTGCCCTCCAAATTGTATACCTTGCACGGTGGGAGGCCGGAATGGCCATGGCGTTGCACCCACGCCTTGGGCATTCCCCCCTCTTCGCATAACACACATTCAAGACCCTGGTGTTATGACCCTGGTGTTATGACCCTGGTGTTATGACCCTGGTGTCTTGAATTAAGTGAGATTGCATGACGTGGGAGCATTACCTGTCAGGCCCTAGGAGGAGGGGCGATGGGACTGCAGCACGTGCGGGCAGCCGTACGACGCGCAGTGGATCGAAGGCACGCTGGTCGCGCACGTCAACGAGCGGGTCCGCGCCGCGCAGCTTCAGGTGGGGCCCGGGGGGGTGGCGCCTCTGTGTCTGTATGTTCATAGTGTACCGGTACCATTTGCCTCCCCCTCTCCAAGGCCCGGTACCACTTGACTGTGTGCTCATATTGTTTCTGTGTATATTTTCATCATCCTCCTCCGCCTCCTCAGTATCAGCTGAATGTTTGCTCTGAGCGTATCCGCACACCTCCTCCTCCCCCTCCTCTATCGTCTCCATGGCCTGGTGTCATCCCATCAATCTCATTGTGGTCCAGACACCTCATACGATTACCACTCAACATACACATAACGTGATGTGGCGCCCTAGCTGCAGGACCTGCGGTGCTCGCGCGACCGCAAGATCAAGGTGAGCCACCTGGGGGGGAGGTGCATCTGCGGTGGGCTGTTCAAGTGCAGCGAGGCAGGGCTGGATAGTGCTCGCCACGTCGTCAAGCATGTGACGAACCCTCATTTCTTGAGTTAAGCGGCATCCTATGACGTGGCGAGCACTGTCCATCAGTCTCTACAATCAGGACAGCCGCGGCGTGGCGGATGACCTGCGGGTGATGCACAACATCGCCGAGCACCATGACTTCAAGGTGCTCAAGGATGTGGTGGAGTGGGTGGTCGAGTCTAGTCCGAACTTGGCGGATGCCGCGGGGTTGCTGGGGCCGCCCCTCGCCGGCGCTGGCGGCGGCGGCGCCGCCGCCGCCAAGTGATGGGGGACAGACAGATAGCGAGACGTTTCTGCGTGTGTCAGCATGATCACAGGCTTTCGCCCTGCTCCCCGGAGCGCCAAGTCATGCGAGGTGGCAGGCTGGAGGGATCGAGTGAGGGGGCGGTGAGAAGTGGGGGGAGTGTATATGAGTGCAAGTGAATGCAATCCCAATGTAGGCTGAAGGGTGTCTGAGCCACAACCCCACACCGCCAGTACCGATGGATGGGGTTGGTTTACTGCTCATCACTGTGACGTGTGAGCGCTTTGGGGCTCGATGAGCATAAGTAATATAATTAATCTAGGTTGATGGATGGGGGGAAGGTGGGTATTGGGAGAGTTGCTTTGATTGAGTTGATTCGAATACCTCTAGACACGGGTACGGATGGAGCATGGAGGATGCGTGTGTCTTGAACGCATTTTGAGTAAAACATCATTGTAAGTGCCATATTGTGTTATGCGCCTCGCTCCCCGGCGTCTGTCAGCCTTTGCCAGTTGGCGGGAGCGTGTCCCGTGCATTGATATGTTCCAGACAAACATTGGTGATCCCCGATGCACCGACTGGGATCGATATACCATATCCCATATCGATATCCCATATCCCATATCGATATCCCTATCGATATCTCATTGATGTCTAATCTCCCGTATCGATATCTCATTGATGTCTAATCTCCCGTATCGATCTGCCATATCGATCTCCCATATCGATATCGGATCATATCTTGTCACTCTGGCACGGCCTGGAGCAGATCGAGCAACAACGGGCACGCGTTCCGCGCGACGACGCTCCGCGCGACGTCCACGTCCGCGAGGGGAGTCGCCGCGAGGGGGCGAGCCGCCGCCGCCACCGCTGCGGCGTCAGCTTCCTCCGCCTCCTCCCCTCCCCCCTCCCTGAGCAGCGTATCGAGCTCCTCCTCCTCCTCCTCCTCCTCCTCCTCCTCCTCCACCTCCTCCTCCTC
>Ga0307488_10004160_pt1 | contig 12095 bp, 7 predicted proteins | sample SB02metaG_FD_202248 | JGI IMG/M metagenome (GOLD analysis project Ga0307488, IMG submission 202248) | Sea-ice brine microbial communities from Beaufort Sea near Barrow, Alaska, United States - SB 0.2 | ecosystem: Environmental > Aquatic > Marine > Coastal | place: USA: Alaska | collected 2017-05-06
CGCTGATTGCGAGCTGCGCTGCAGGGGGAAGGGCGTTCCACCGGGCAGACAGCTCTACATTATTAGGGTCCGGCGCGACCTCGAATATAACGTCGCCGACAAAGTCTACTTCTTGGAAGAGTTCTCGGCCATTATCTTGGACGCCAGCTTGCCCAGTCCCTGCAGTACCTTCGGGTCCGACAGATCCAGCATCTTGTCCAGAGACGGCTCCCTGTCCAGATCCTCCTGCTCCATCTCCTTCAATTCCTTCGACTTCATATCCTTGGCTCCTAAATATCCGCGCAAACGTGGTGTCGTAACTCTCGTTGAGTGAGTTTGCTGTGACGACAGGGATGCCGTCCGCATCAACCTCTAACTCGTCGCGCAGACCGCCCCATAATTCTTTCTCAGGATACCATAACAGAGCCTGCAAGTCAGCAGTAGTAACATCGATACCCCGCTCGGAAAGTATCTCGCGGGCGCGCTGCCCGACAGCCTCGACCTGCTTTCTCTGCGTGCCGTTAGCAATTTGGTCTAGGGGCGTAGACAGATTAGATTTGATAGCTTTTGCTGCTCGCGCCCATGTTGGCTGCAGCTCTGTGGGGATGTTGGCTGATCCATAGGTTTCCTGTAGCCGCTTATATTCCTTAGACCATGCCGTTATTAAACGTTTTGAGTAAGCAAGCAGCGCGTCGTCCGTCTTTCCGTACTCAGCCTTCCAAGGCCCGGGGGCTTTAAGCCCTGCAAGATCAGACAACAGCGCCTTACCCTCAGAGACTTCTTTATTAAGACGGCGCGTCTCGGCGCTAAAATCTTTCTTTGTCTGGCCTTCAAGTTGTCCGCCGCTCTTATGCGCCTCAAGAGCGGCCTCGGAAGATGCTAGGTCAGATCGAGCCGCTTCAATAAGATCTGGCGAACCCTGCTCATTTGACCGGGACTTCGAGATCGCGGCTTTTAACCTGCGCCGCTGTGCGGGAACCGCATCGGGCTGCCCGATGCTCTTACCTGTTAGACGGCCCCAAGTGCGGCGCATCCACAAGTCGATTGTCAGCGGGTCAAAATTTCCGTTGAGGTTCTGCCAGAACCCATTGCCGATCTTAGGTCCGAGCGTCGAAGATCCGTAGACCACAGCATCCTTGGCTGTGTTACCCGGCGGGCTATACGGTATACCCGCAGCCTTCATCTCCACTTCCCACTCCCGCACTGTCTTACTAGCGCGGAACATGGCATCTAGCGCAGTCATACGCTCCGCAGAAGTGTCTCCGGGCATAGCATTAAGCATCGGGAGAAACTTCTCGAAGTTCTTGCCCATCGCTGCTTGCTTGTCTCCGGTCCCCCACTCCTTCTTCATGGAGTAGTCGCCGGATTTTATACTTTCCACCATTTCGGAAAAAGCAGTGTCTGCGGCTACACTATTGGCGGCGACGTCTAGGTTTTGTGACGTCACCGCCATGATGTAGGTGAACGCAAAACGAGCGTTGCTGGCGGTGCCGAAGCCAGCCTCGGCTGCTGCTGCATCATCTTGCAGCATCGGGTATTTAATAGACGCGACGTCCATTGCCCGGAGAACGGCTTCTGAGTACCAGTCAGCGGCGTTACCTGTACTCTCAAGGGCGAGCTGCGCTTCAGCAGCCGTAAGCCTGCCGAGCTGATTTATCTGCTCTTCGGATAATACCTCAGTGAAATCAATTATGGCGTCGCCGTCGAACTGATCCTCAAGCCACTTCGCAGCCTTCTCGTTAGTACCCAGCCGTTTAGTAGGCATTGCCTCGGGTCGGTAGATCGGGTTGATCCGGGCCGCTTCATCCGCCGTAAGGCCGAGAGCTTCTGGATCTTGTACGGTAGCGCGTGCCTGCTCTAACGCACCGTCAGGCGCGTCTTGGAACAGGAGAAACCCGTCCCCCTCACTACCTGTGAACTCAGCGCGGACGGCGTCTGCGCTATCGACCGATAAAGGGGTGGGCTGGCGGAGGGTGATACGGCGGCCTTTATCGAACTGCCCCCTGACCGTGAAGTCACTCTCAAAGTTGCCGGGGTCTGGGCTGAGTAGCCTAATAGGGACAGAGGTATACCCAGCAGCGGCTAGGGCGGCCATACGGTGACGTCCTTCATGCCCTACAATCGTGCGGTCGCTGTCTAGCCGGATGTACGGCGTCTGCCTCTCAGAGGCAAGGCGCTCGGCGTCCAGAGGTCCGGCGTTCTCTGCAGCTTGTTCTGCCGTGTACGCAGCGTCCGTCAAGCCCTCCACAAACTCCTGCGGATTCACAAACGCCAGCGAGAACAGTGGGTCTGACTTAGAACTGATGCCCCTATTCCACAGGTCGGTCACATCCTCGAGCAAACTCTCGAACCGCTCAGGGGTAAAGCGAACCTCCGTGGTGGAGACCGCAGAGAAGCCGTCTTGGTTCAGGATGTTGGGATCAGCCGGGTCAAACGCGCCACGGTTAAACGTGGACTTGATCTGGTTGGGGCTGAACGTAACATAGCTAGTAGAGCCCGCGTCCTCGAGGGCGTTCTCATATACAATACCATCATAACCAGCCTCCGTAAGCATCTTAGTGACAGATTTATGGCTGTTAGGTGTAAAGCCCGCAACGAGGTCGTTGTCCGCCGGTCCCTGCGCGACCATATCCTCTATCTGTGCGGCTAACTGCTGCTCCCCCCGGCTGTTTAAGACCGCAGCTACTCGGCGGAACATTTCGTTATCGTTTTCCCACACACCACCGTAGTCGTTCTCTTCGCGACCGACGTCGAGGGGGTTCTGAAGATTCAGATACACAGGAAGAAGTTTAGTTTCCCCCGCCGCTTTTTGCTTTTCCGAGCGGCCAGCCAGCCGGTCATTCGCCGCTTGGCTTGTACCGAAATGTGAAATTGGTTTGAATGAGTCGAAGTCCGTCCCCGTACTGTGGTAGACGACCAGCGGATTGCCCTCGGCATCGACGACTTTACTCTCACCAAACCATTCCTTGAAGCGCGGCGTCTGAGTGATGTCTCCGCCAGCCTCAGCAAGCTCTGCCTGTAGAACCTCTGTAGATACGCCGAACTCTTTGGCGCTCTGCTCGAGGGGGTCCATATATTCAGCAGCAAGGCGGTCGTAGGTGCTCTCCAACCTGCTCGCGCCTGCCTCAGTAAGACCACCTGTAGGAGCTAGCGGGTTCTCACGCCGGAATAAATACTGCAGCTCAGATCCGATACCCTTACCCTGCATCTCCTCTACGACTGCAAGCTCGGTCCCGTTCTCGCGTCCTTGTATGTAGCCGACAACGTCCTGCTCACCTAGATCGGCGTTGTATGCCGTCGCGTAGTAATCCCCGTTGGCGCCTCTGTGTAAAACGACGTCATCCAGCTCGCCGACAACCTCGGCGTCTTTTGGGAGCATCCCGTACATATCACCCATACGAAGGTTGGGTCTGTCCTCTGCCGGTATCGTTCGACCTGCAGGATCTACGATATTGCGGTACGCAGCGAAGCCACCTTCCTGAGTAAGTCCGTCTGCTGCTGGTTGTGCTGCAGCGGGTTGGCGTCCACGGATACGCACGTTCTGTTCTAAGAACAACTGATCTGCAGTCACACCATCCATATCGTCGGCTAGTGTGTTGTAGAAGCTATCACCAAGCTGCGCTATCTGATCTATTTCCGCGTCGGTGTATACTCCAGAACCCTGCAGAGACGTCCTGATAGCAGCCTCAATTGGTTTCGCTGCTGCGTCTGCAGTGCGCTGTGCCTCAAACTGCCCCAACAGCGTGTCGATATCCTGCTCTCTCTGCTGAAGATCCTGAGCCGCCTCAAAACTGGTCGGCTGCTCTGGCGTCTGACGGATGTGCTGGGATACGGCAGAGAAGTCGGGTGTGTCCAAAACAAGGAGGTCTGCGACGTTAACATCCACGTCGCCGCCAGCCTCTACTGCCGCGTCTAACTGATCTGAAACTCCTAGCTGCTCTAACTGATCTGGCGTCAGAGTGCCTTCTTGGAGCAACTCAAGTACCTGCTCCGCAGGTAGAGACACCGTCTGCTCCGCCTGCATATCAGACAGCACTTCCCGCATTTTTTCAGGGGAACGTACCTGCGTTTTAGTAGCGTCAACCGTCTCTTTTACGGTCTTAACAGCGGTATCAAAATTACGGGCCTGATCCCCACGGCGCTTGCCCGGAAGTGCTGCAGAAACAATACCTCCAACTATACCGCCGACGCCGCCCTCATACAGTAGGTTGTCGTCCCACACTTCGGCGTTGGGGTCGTACAGACCAAGGGCAATGAGGTTGTGAACAACCCCCTCTGAAATTTCCTCTACAAACTCTGACCCTGCACCGAGCAAGATCCTTTGAATCCTATTTAAGTCAAGTCCGGGTATACGTTTTAATATATTGTCTAAACCTGTTTTCTCAAGGACGGCAGTGACAGACCCGCCGGAGAGAATAGCCAAAGACGCCTCTGTGCTAGTCGGATCTACTTTTGCTTTCTCTAGCTTATCAGCTTGTTGGTCAGCCCCCTGACCAAAGAGGAAAGCAAAGGCAGTCCAAGGTGCTACTAGATACAATGTCGCCTGAGAAATAAACTGACCCAACCCCCCCGCCACATCGGTGATAATATTCTTTTCCGCGTCGGCGGGGCCTATATTTTTAGCGACAGCCTTTAGCATTTCTCCGGGGTTCTTGAGGACGCCTGTCAGGTTTAAAGATCTAGGGAAATATGCATCATCGCTCATTACGCCCTTCACTACGTTGTCACCGAGTATTTTATCAGGAACGTAGGAGATAACATTTCCTAGTAAATTACCCACAGCTTGGTTGGTTTCTCCGAGGCCGGATAAACCCCTACCAAACATTTCTGGTATATTCGCAAAGAAAGACAGGTAGCTATTCACTGCAGTATCGACTGTCATCAAATTACCGACGTCATCCGCAATGGCGGCAAGGTGATCGACACCGCGCTCGGCGTAAGTCTTTATTGCAGGGCTTTCACGCATAGCTTTTCTCAAAGCGGCGTCAGCCATTTTTTTCTCGACGGTGGGTATGTTACGAGACACGACGCTCTCAGGGATGTTGCTAGCCTTCGCCAGCTTAGATGCCTTTACAGCGTCGTCGGGAGAGAGCGTCCCTGCGCGCACCACACCAGCTTCAGATACGTCTGGTTTCTCAAACAAGAAATTAAATTCGCTTGCTGGGGGGGCGGCAACCTCTTCTCGTGGGGGCGCTGTAGCAGGAGCTACAGCTAACGGATTTTCCGCAGCTCTTTTGTTTGCGTCTTCGTCGAATAAAAAGTCAAATTCACTAGCCATTATTTGAGTGTCTCCCGCAAATATCGAGTAAACAGCTTGACTAACATATCGTCGGTAGGGGCTGTACCGCTGTTGTTAGCTTTGTACACCGCCACAAGGCCACGCCGCTTGAGCGCAGGTATATCGTCAACGCTATCGATATAGAATGACTTCCCTTGACCGGGTTCAAGCTGATACACTCTTTTGCTAGGGTCCCACCCCGGTATATCTACAGCGCCTTCTATAATTAACATATCTGTCCACTCCCTGAGTTTCTCCGGGGGAGCTTTTTTATTAGGGTTTGATGCCTCCCACTCTGTAATTCGACTATCCAGAGCCTCGTTAAACTCCTTAATTTTGGAGTTTAGATTTATGTTAGCCCCTTTCAACGCCTGCGTTACGATCTGCGTGCGCGTGCGCTGACTGCTGGCTGTTTCCGGTTTAGCATTAGCAGCCTGCAGATTAACAAATTTCTGCCAGTCTGTGGGGCTGAGCTTCTCCACATAAGTATTAGTAGTAAGGTCTATTGCGGCTAATGCCTCTGGGGTTAACTTTGTTAGACTTGCGTAAGTCGCGGGATCGGAAATACTGGCAAAACCAGCGCGTGCGTTATCGCTGATTTTTCTCAATATAGCGGCACCCGTACCCAACTCAGCGATGACTTCGGGAGGTATCTCACCAAATTTACCCTCTTGAGCTAAGGCAACAGCTGTAGTTTTCTGTGCTTTTAGACGGGCTGTGTCCGCCCTTCTTTGTTCTGCAAATCGAACTGCAACTTCTGTGGCAGCAGCCTTTTGAGCAGTCTCATTACCGGCGAGGGCTGGGTCGTTGCGAGCAGCTTTTAAAGCCGCTGCCTCGTCTCCGTGGCGGGAAACTGCCGTATTTGCGGCAGTCATAGCAGCCTTATCAACACTGCCGGAAACTATAACTTTCGTTAGTTGATTGTATTCAGCAGAAGATAACACGGCGTCTTCTTCAGTAGCCCCTTGTGACCTAGCTAGTAGTTCATTGGCTCGAACAAAATTTTTCTTGCTGATGGCGGCGTCTATAGCAGCCTTATACACAACGCCTACCTGCCCCTTGATGTATGTTGTTTTCAAATCTCCGTCAGCGTCGTCTTTTAGACCCTTGCTTTCCGCATATGCTGCGGCAGCCCCAGAAGCTATGGAGACCTGTCTAGCAATATCGGAATCGCTGTTCCAAGAACGCGCCGCACCTTGAGCAGCCCCAGTCATATTACTAACTAGTATGCTCTCTTTATATTTTACTGCTTCCCTATCTTGGTGGGCCGCAGACTTAGCCACCACGGAAGCGCGCACACCTTGCAAAACTCTGAGCACTGCTAACCGCTCGTCCGGGTGCATATCCTTTGTATTATACTTCTTATTGAAATCTTCTAACTGTTTCAACGCTTGCGCGGTAGCACCCGCAGCGTCTTTACCCATCTTTTTCTGGACGTCGGTAAGAATACTAACTTCTGCATCAGTGGCGGATTTCTGAATTTCAAGTAAACGAAGCGACAGCGCATCTTTACGGTCGATCTCAGCCTCGGCAAGAAGGTCGCTAGACGCAGCGCCCGAACCCTTAGATACCTGACCCAAGGCGCGAGCTTTTCCTGCGCCAAACACGTCAGCGTCTGGGTTTAGGTTCTGGAACGGCGTCGGCGTGAACTGTGACTGGACAGATCCTACGGCCTGTCCGCGTTGTGCCGGTGTCGGTATTCTAGCCATTATGCGCCCCACCAATCTGCCTTTTTGCCTGCGCTGTACACGCTGCCTGCGCTACTCAATAGAGATCCCGCAAGAGCGAATCCGGGGTTTTGCTGGGACGCTTTGAGCGACGCCAAACCAGCTTCAGCTTGGTAGTTTACGCCCTGCACTTGTGCGGCCTGAACTTGCTGAGCGTAGCGATCTCGCAGTTTCAAGATATCGTACTCACCTTCACCCGCGAGGTCTATCTGCAGGGCAGCAGCCGTAGTTCCAACTGTATCCTTTGCTAGAAAGCCACTAGCTGCAGAGCGCGCTGTGGCTGCGGATTTATCACGTGCGATGCGCTCGCGCTGCTCGTCTTCGGCAATATCACCGTACTGCTGCAACCGCGCCGCGTTTTGCTGCGCGATGGTAGCGTTATTGGCTGCCACTTGAGATTGGTAGTTTGCCTGCGACTTAGCGGCCTGCGATTGCTGATACGCGCTTGCAGCACCCGTTGCTGCGGAGGCTACTGCCGCTATTGCGGCTATTGTTGCAACGGCCATACTTCCCTCCGTATTCCCTGAAACGCGAGGATACCGCCCTTTGAGTACCCGAACTTTTCAAATAATTGAGCGGCCCGCTCGTTGTCCACGCCTGCAGTTATCTCAACCTTAATGTAGTCTACAGCTTTCTCGGTGGCCCACGCAGTAAACGCCTTGACCAACCGAGCTGCGTCAAGGGAGCCGCGCCGATCGGGGTGCGTGTATATAGCGAGTTCTTGGGCAAACAGTGCGTCAAAGAACGGATGCTCGGACGTCTCGCCAATAAACATGGAAGTGCATCGACCGTCGTCTTCGACACGCCCCTGAGCAAACACGCTATCCAGCTCAATGATGTCGTTCAGAATGTATTGCGTTCTGTCGGCATGAAGCCTGTGGCCGGTCTCCGCTGCCATAACAGTAGCGAGGCCAACAATCTGCGGGACGTCCTGCTTTAAGAGAGGGCGGATCATCAGTTACCTCCGATCAATACGTCTGGCACTAAAGCTAGGAGGTTCATCGGCAACGGATCTCGCTGTTGCACGATAACGTAGCCATCTTTATTCCAGCTTGGTGACATTGTAACACCTTTGTCTCCGGTGACCCACTCGGGGGGCTGGCCGTATTGAGAAGGAAGTCCGTATTTAATTTCGCGCATATGGTCCCGGTCGGGTCCGTACCATCCGCCTAGTGTATCCGCAAACCTCAAACTAAGGCGACTAATTTTCTTGTCTCTGCCTTGTATGGTGTCGCCGACGTTGCCGTTGTCTATGCGAAGAGACTGAACCTCCGACGTATAGGGTAGACCGATATGCACCTTGCTAGCGGAGCTAGGGAGCGTCACAGAGCCGTTTGCTATAGTGAGGTCGCGTATGACATAGCCGTTAGCTAGAGCGACCACTGGCTGGCCTTCTAGGTGCCATAAGCCGCCTAGTGTGGTTATAGCCTTACGAACTTCACCGCTTGAGCTGTAAACCTTGAAGGCAGTGCTGTTGACGTCGACGCCGTTGTTCTGAAGTTGGAATGTGTGGGTCGTAGCCCCGGCTACGGTATAGCCGGTCCCCTCAAGCTCAGTGTCGTATGACCACCCGCGAGTAGCAGAGCTGTCCACAACCTTAATACCCGTTATGTCAACAACATCTCCGTTGCTAAACCCGTGAGAAGTTGCGGTGATGACAACCGGATTTGCATTGGTAAAGCCCGTAATCGTTACCGGGTTGTCTAGCGTCAAACCGCTGTCCACAAAGTAGCTGTCTTGCACATCCGATATGTCGCGGCTCCGCATACGCTCAACATATTTAACAGTAGCACCCCCGATAATGCGATCTACGACGTAATAAGTGAAGTCGTCGTCTCCCTCTCGAATAGCGGCAGCAGATCTAAAGTCGCCCTTAGTAGTATGGCGGTGCCACCCAAATACGTTTTGTTCCCGAGAGTACGTCATGCCAAGGAGCACGCCGTCATCCCGCACACACCAGATTATGCTGTGTGGTGCCTGAGCGTATGTCCAGTCAACGATGGTGTCGTTGTCGAACAAGTGGCGAGCCAACACCGACAGATCGTTACCGGCGTAACTGTCGCTCTCAAACTTATATCCTAGATCGCGGACGGCCTGACCCGGCTGCATATAAATAACAATGTCCCCAGCCACGATGGGGGGTAGGCTTGTGGAGCCGTAGTATGACTGCGGCTTAACCTGAATACCGGCAGGGGTAATAACGCCGTCTACGCCCTGAACCAGCCACTCACCACCCGACGTTAAGATTACAAGATCTGACAAAGAAACGTAGTGGCGTATCTCATTGACTTGCCTGCTGGCCAAAGTAACGGTGATCGCGTCGTCGTCTCGCGTTGGGCTGGAGACTGCGAGGTTAGTAAAATGCGCCGTCTGCGTCATCCACACACGCTGTGTGTAGGTGTCGCTGTTACCAAACAGTTTACGCTGTTGGTGATAACCTGCCGTAGACGGAAAATTACCGGACCCCACAAAAGGGTTTCGTGTGCGGGGTGGAGTGTCGTTTACTTCTGGGCCAATATTTACGTCAGTAAAATCAGTCAATTCAGTGCGGCCAATAAAACCAAAGAGGCCGTTATCTTCTCGGTATACGGTGTAGCTCTCCGCATTAGCTGCTGCAGTCCACGCTATTGTGTTATCTGGATCGGCGTGACCGTTTGTGATTTTAACAAACATCGGGAACACGCTGCCCCCGGACGAGTAAGTTGTGTAGTTAGTCGTATTGATTTGAGCCCCGGCGTTGTCAGTAAGCTCAAACGTAGTAGTGCCCTTGTTAGAAACTTTAAACACTTGTCCGTTGGCCTCGGTCATCCCCACTACGCCGCTGATATACACGTCGTCGCCATTTAAAAGACCATGAGATCCTGACGTCGTAACCACACCCGGATCTGCTTTTGTTATAGCGGTAATACCACTACCTACTGCCGGGGCGGTGCCGCGAAGGCTCTCTTCCCCGCTGTCAATATTGGTTGCGGTCACAACGTAGCGGTATGTCGTCGAACCGCCGCTGTTTACCGTGATCCCTAACCCTGTAGGAAAGGCTTGGTCAGGTTGAAAATCTATCTCCGTGCTAGTCCACACATCGTGATCTGTGCGGGCAATATCACGGGGTGCGTAGTCTGGATGCGTAACCGTTAACACGTCCGCTGATTGGACATACTGCAATTCAAAGATGTCGGCGGCGGTGTAGGGCGTGGTCAACTCAAAGACCTTCTGCGCGGTTCCTGCAGATCCATAAGTTGTAAACGCAGTGCTATTTATGTTTGCTCCTGCGTAATCAGTTAGGGCGAAGGTGTTCGTCGTGACACTAGCGGCGCGTAGAAACCTACCGTTAAGCTCTGTCATACCAACGATGCCGCTAATGTAGACGTCATCGCCGTTGCTAAAGCCGTGACTGCTTGACGTGACTACCGCAGGGTCTGCCTTAGTGACACCGGATATGACCTTCGCGCTTCCGGTCAATACCTGACCGCCGTCTTTATAGACACGCATGTACAGGTTACCGAACTCTAAAATGTAAGTCTGAGTGGTGTTGAACTCAAACGGTATTAAACGAACGGCAGTAGATGGTGTCTTAGCTGGGGCAACGTACTCCAAGCCGGGTCGGTTAGTCAGACCTCCATGTACTTGCACAAAGAAATTTTCAGCCTTGTAGACAGAGGACTTGTACTTGTCGATATCAACACGAGCCGCAATAGCATCGCTGACCTCACCCCCTGACAAATTCGCCTGAATAACTTTTGTCATTAAACCCTAGCCCTAATCCAATCTGCGTCTGGTATCGCGGGCTCAATACCTTCATTAGAGTCACTAGCCCATGCGCTGTTAATCACGGCTCGCGCTTGCTGAAACAAGAAATCAGCAATACCGTTGTCGCCTGTCAGCGGCATAGCCATGCGCGCACCAAGGACATAGGAAAACGCCATAACAAACTCCGGGTCGTAGTCTGCGGTATCTTCAGCCCGAAAGGTGTAAAATATTTGTGGGGTTTCTTCGTTACTTAACATGACGCGAGTGTTGTCCGCATTGCGGGCAACCTCAAACTTAATCTTTGGCTGGTCGTCGCCTAACGGGTTCACGATGCCGAGCAGCTTAATACAGTCCGTCGGGTAGGTGTACATGTACGTCCAGTTGCCGGGGACCGTACCGGCCAAAGCTGCTGGTGACGTATACTTTGTGGCGAACACCCACGGATGTTGCCGTAGTAAAGCGTCCCGCGTGTCGTCATAAAGCAGATTGACCTGCTCGGCTTCTGGCGTTGCCTCGGTGATGTCGCTTATATCGTAGCGGTCACCGACGTGCTGCAGCGCCAGCTTGGCAATCTGTACCTTGCTGGCCATCGGATACTACTCCTCAGACTTAACGGAAACGCGGCGAACAGGCTTCTCAACTTTTTCTTCAATAATCTCGATGCCGCGAGTGGGCAGCACTACACTGTCACTGACGTCGTACTCGACGCCGGTACGGTAACGCCGGTTATTGTCGAAGAAGTCAGTGTGAAAAATAACTTTAGGCATAGGTCAATCCTCTTAATAGAGAATGGTGGGGGCGACTAAGCCCCCACCAAACACTTAGTTAACCGAGTCAGGAAGAGCAGTCCAACCGACCGGATCGTAGGTCAAGAAGGCATTGATCTTACCTGCCGTCAACGCCGCAGTTCCGGTTGTAGTAGCAACACCGAGGAACCGTTCGTAAGTTCCAATAGGTAGGGCAACCACAGCAACTGTGTAACCGGCGATTAACGTAGCCTTTGCAACAGGACCGGACGCAAAGTGCTGCGTGGCCGTTCCGTCAACTGCAATAGCAGCCGCTGCGTCAGACAACAGTTTAAAATCGACAGTGGCAGATCCACCCGAAGTTACCGCAGTGTCCACTTGGATCACGAGGTAGATCGGCTGGCCGTTACCAACGTCAGAGGTTGTAGAACCAAGGTCAATGACATCGCCAATAAGGTCGGTGTCAGTGCCCGAGGTGTCGAGTGCGGTGGCATCCGCAAATTCAAGCCGTTCGTCCATAATCATGGGATAGTCCTTTCTATATGGAGCGGATTAGGAAACAGTCGCTTCGTTGCCACGAAGGGCATCGCAACGACGGATCGGGATACCACCCCATGA
>Ga0307488_10004161_pt1 | contig 12091 bp, 7 predicted proteins | sample SB02metaG_FD_202248 | JGI IMG/M metagenome (GOLD analysis project Ga0307488, IMG submission 202248) | Sea-ice brine microbial communities from Beaufort Sea near Barrow, Alaska, United States - SB 0.2 | ecosystem: Environmental > Aquatic > Marine > Coastal | place: USA: Alaska | collected 2017-05-06
GTACCAACAAAGTTGTCGTCGAACCATAAGGTCGAGTTACGCTTCTCTGCACCCCATTGGTAGTTACGGAATACGATCATGGTCACTGCTGGCCACTCATCACGGCCAATGGCCGTCAATTCAGTCACTGCAATACCAAAGGCGCCGTCACCAGAAAAGCCAATAACAGGCGTGTCTGGGCAACCAATTTTGGCACCGACTACGGCAGGTAAGCCGTAACCACAAGGGCCAAATAAACCAGGAGCAAGATACTTACGACCTTCTTCGAAGGTGGGGTAAGCGTTACCAATGGCACAGTTGTTACCAATGTCAGAAGAAATGATGGCATCTTTAGGCATCACCGAAGAGATTGCACGCCAAACCATGCGTGGGCTTAACCACTCTGGCTTTGCAGCACGAGCACGTTCGTTCCAAGTCGTACCTGGATCGTCTTCTTCGTGAGTTAAGGCTTCAAGCTCAACATCCCAAGCCGCTTTAGTGTCGGCAATACGCGCTTTACGAGCAGCACGATCAGTGTCACCAGCATTGGCTGATAATTGCGCCAAGATACCGTTGGCTACTTTAGCTGCGTCACCCACAATACCTACGGTCACCGCTTTAGTTAAACCAATACGCTCAGGCTTAAGGTCAACTTGAATGATCTTGGCATTTTTTGGCCAGTAATCAATGCCATAACCTGGCAAGGTAGAGAATGGGTTTAAGCGCGTGCCTAAAGCCAATACCACGTCAGCTTCTTGGATTAACTGCATGCCTGCCTTAGAGCCGTTATAGCCTAATGGGCCAGCAAACAATGGGTGTGAACCAGGGAAGGCATCGTTATGCTGATAACCACAACATACAGGGGCGTCTAAACGCTCTGCCAATGCCATAGAAGCAGCAATACCGCCGGCAGCTAATACCACACCAGCGCCGTTTAGGATGACTGGAGACTTAGCCGCAGAAAGCAACTTAGCAGCTTCTGCAAGGGCCATTTCACCGCCAGAAGGCAATTCAAAATCAATCATGGTAGGCAGATCGATGTCGACTACCTGAGTGAACATGTCGCGTGGAATGTTGATTTGCGCTGGTGCTGAGAAACGATGGGCATTAGCAATAACGCGATCAAGCACTTCAGCAATACGTGACGGATCACGCACTTCTTCTTGATAGCACACCATGTCTTTGAACAAAGCCATTTGTTCTACTTCTTGGAAACCACCTTGGCCAATGGTCTTGTTAGCCGCCTGAGGCGTAACTAGCAAAAGGGGTGTGTGGTTCCAGTAAGCCGTTTTAACTGGCGTTACAAAGTTAGTGATGCCAGGGCCGTTTTGAGCAATCATCATACTCATTTTGCCAGTGGCACGAGTGTAGCCATCTGCCATCATGCCGCCAGAGCCTTCATGGGCACAATCCCAGAAGCTAATTCCAGCTTTTTCAAAAATGTCAGACACGGGCATCATGGCAGAGCCAATAATACCAAATGCGTGTTCAATACCATGCATTTGTAGGGTTTTTACAAACGCTTCTTCGGTGGTCATTTTCATAATCGGTTACACCTAATTAGAGTTTAATGGATAGAAAGATTTTAGAATTCTAAGATCATGGACATAGGATACTAAAGTATTAGCCAATGATTTAGATCCACATTAGTTATTTCGATTAGCCCAGTTAAGTCTGAGAAGCTAATAAAACCTAATAACTGTACAAAAAAACGCTTAGCTTCCCTACACACGTTTGTATGTAAGCAAGCCAAGCGCAAAAACAATTAAAACAGATCCTCGGTTGCTGGTGGTTCACAGCCTCTGGTAACCCAGTGGCGACTTAAGGCAGGTTAAAACCTAATAACTATGCCCTAAGCCAGTTCAGTGACTACCAATAGTTAGGCAACCATAAGGCAATTTGCGGGAAGAATATGATCAATAGTAAGCCTATTAATTGGATGACCATAAACTGCATCATACCTAAATAAATATCCTTCAAGTCCCACTCTGGCACCACTCCTTTTAAGAAGTAAGCCGACAATGCAACGGGCGGGCTTAACCAGGCGGTTTGCAGGTTTACCGCTACCAATATGGCAAACCAGATTAGTAAGTCTGCCTGACTTAAGCCAAAGTCTAAGGTTTCTACCACTGGCAACAGGATAGGCACAATAATCAAAACAATGGGAACCCACTCTAAGGGCCAACCCAGCACAAAGATCAATGCCAGTATGAAAAACAACATAGCCCATGCCGACATGTCAAAAGACAAGAGCAATTCAGTGAGCATCTGTGGTGTGCCAAGGTTAGAGAAAACCGCGCCAAAGAAGTTTGATGCTGCCACCAAAAACATGATGAGAACGGTAATTTCTAAGGTTTTGATTAATGCATCATAAGCACTAGGAATAGTAAACTTACGATAGGCAATGGATAGAATCAACGATCCAAACGCACCACACGCAGCCGCTTCAGCTGGTGTGGCAAGGCCTGCCACAATAGAGCCTAAGGAGAAGGCAATCAGCACCGTGGGGGGCACCAGCCCCATAAAGAACTCATACCACAGGTCAGAAAAGTAGAAGCCTTTAGGCCTCACTTCGCGAGCCCATTTAAACGCCCAAAACATGACGCCAATCCATAACAATGGAATAACCAGTCCTGCAAGTGGGAAGAAGCCCAAGGCACCTTTGGTGGCCAACACACATAAGAAGATGAACATGGCCAAACTGGACATCACCAATATCACCTCGAGCCCATAATAAGGTGAGGTTTCTGGTTGCTCATCCTCAGGCAAAATAGGCCCAAGATCAGGGTTAATCATGCAGCGGCCAATGGTATAAATCATATACAAACTAGCCAATAACACACCAGGAAGCACGGCTGCACGGAATAAGTCCGTTACTGGCACTTCTAACACAGGCCCCATCACAATTAACATAATGGAAGGTGGTATTAGTATACCTAAGGTTCCACCCGCCGTAATCGCACCCGCCGATAAGCGCACATCATATTTAGAGCGATTCATGGTTTTAGCCGCCATAATGCCCAAAATAGTGACCGATGCGCCAACAATGCCCGTGGCTGCTGCAAAAATCATTGAAACAAACAACACGGCCACAAACAACGCACCGCGAGTGCGAGACATCATCATTTGAACAGCGTTAAACAAGCGCTCCATGAGGCCTGCTTGTTCCATCATAATGCCCATGAAAATAAACAACGGCACAGCCACAAGCTGATCGTTCATCATGGTGGAGTTGACTTGTAGAGTCAGCAAAAAGAAAGCCAACTTGCTACTGCCTGCAATAGAAGCAAACACAAAGCCAAGAAAAATCAAGGTAAAGGAAATAGGAAAACCAATGAAAATAGAAAACAGCATGGCAGCTAACATGAGCATACCAACCATTGGTTTTGAAATACTAACATCACCTATTAGGCTAGATATCCAGTCTCCTAGCGGCAACACTTCTGGATAGAACACCGATACAAAAACACACGCCAGACCGACGAGGTAAAAAGGAAAGAATTTTAGAAATTTCGATTCTCTTTCTTTACCCATTTGGTGAAAAGCGCGGAATAGCTCTGGGAAACCCTGTAAAAACAGTAAGCCAGCACCAATAGGCATAAAGATACGAGCAGGCCATAAGTAAGGTGCCCATGTCGAATCAGCACTTGCATCTTCCCAAATGCCCCATTCTTCACCCCAGCCATTAAAGCCTAAAGAATCACCGGCAAAGCCCAGTGCGCTCCAGAAGAACAGTAGCATCGCGGGGAAATAGAACAGCAGGTATAACACAGCATCCACAGTGGCTTGGGTTCTTTCATGCCAATTGCGGTAGATAAAATCGGCGCGAATATGCACACCACGCATCAGGGCATAGCCTGATGCGGCCATAAATATGACACCCCCAAGCATGCGACTGACATCGTAGACCCAAGTGGTCGGTCCCAAATTCACAGCACGGGCCAAATCACCTAAATCATAAGAAACCAATAAAGCAAACATGCCACGAGAGAATACTTCGGTCACCATGACAGCCACTAAAGGAATAATGGCCAAGCAAATGATGCGCCCCATCCATAAATTCAACACATCAATAAAAGCGGTAATGGGACGCTGCCAAGGCGTCATATCTTCTGGTGTTTCTCCAGGTTTTTCGGCCCGCCGTTCGGCGATTAGTTCATCGGTGATTTCAAGCTCGCCGATGTCTGTTGCTTGTGTAGCCATAATGGCTTCCTCTTATTATTTTCTATAATTATTATTATGCCTTGTCTTCAGTACAACTGACTAAAAAGCACTGTATCTCGTGGTTACAAAGTGAAAAAATTTATCATAGGTTCCTGTACGAAGGGTGCGAGAATACTATGATAAAGTTCTTATCATCGTGTAAATTGAAAAACTATTAGTTGCGCTACCAAAAACCGACCTAGCACTAGGTACTAGGTCGGTATCAAGTCAATACAAACTATTACTTGATGCTGTCAGCAAAGGCCTTACCTAAACTAGCGTTAGACGCTTGTGCACCAGCCCAAAAAGGTACCGCGATTGCAGCGAAATCTTTCTGTGACTGCCAAACTTCTGCAAAGAATTCATTCTCGTCAGACGCTTTTTGAAGCAACGCATTGGCTGCATTCATGTAGGCAGGGAAGTAATCTGCTGGCGTATCATGCAACTGCACACCATGATTCTCGGTCAAGTCTTTCAAAGCTTTACCGTTCTCATAGATACGGTAAGAAATTGATTTTGACAAAGAGGCGTTAGCAGCAACTTCGATAGCTTTCTTCTGCATAGTAGATAGAGAGTTATAAACGTCACCGTTTAAGTACATGTCAGCATTTACGACCACTTGGTGAAGACCTTGTAGGTAGTAATGCTTTAATACTTTTTGGAAACCAAACACGCTATCAGGCTTTGGACAACACCATTCAGCGGCGTCAATTGTGCCTTTTTCAAGTGCAGGTAGTATGTCACCACCGCCCATAGCAACAGAGGCTACGCCAATGTCTTTATAAGCTTGACCCACCATGCCTGGAGGAGCACGGAAGCGCAACTTACGGAAGTCATCCATAGAGTTGATGGGCTCTGGGAACCAACCCAAAGCTTCTGGGCCAACAGGCTGTAACATAAAGCCTTTAATGTTTACGCCCATTTCGCCCCAAAGACGATCATAAAGCTCTTTACCACCACCGTACTGGAACCAAGAAAGGAAGGCGATGTTATCAAGGCCTACACCTGCACCAGCGATAGGAGCACCAAATAGGTTAGCAGCCGGATGCTTACCACCCCAATAATGGGTCCAAGCAAAACCACCGTCTAGCAAACCAGCATCAATCGCATCGATAATGTCTGTGTTACCAACAACAGATCCACCAGGGAGTACTTCGATAGTGACAGAACCGCCAGTTAATTCATGCACATCCTTAGCAAATTCCTTTAGCATGTGCACTTCATCGGACTTAGTGCCAAGTACTGATTGAACACGAATGTTCACGTCTTTAGCATAAACTGCAGTGGTACTGAGAACAAGCACACCAGCAGCAACAGCAACCTTCATTTTATTTAAAACGGACATAATTGTCCTCCATTATTATTATATGCCTTCTCAATTGCTGTTTACGTTTGCTGCACGGAAGGCGTCATGCAACGTCCCCAAAAGGGATAACAGACTTTTACTGCTAGCCGGTTAATAACCCACTAGACAATAAATTCATAACACCGTCATACAGCATGACAATGGTGAGATACACTAAAAACACTAAACCCACATAAGACACCCATGGGTAACGCAGCATAAATCTCATAATGATCGACGCAAAGAAAGCCATCATCACAATGGCCAGAACCAAGCCGAAAATCAACAACTGGGTATCTTCTCTTGCAATCGCAGCGACCGCCACTACATTGTCCAAAGACATGGAAATGTCAGCCACTGCAATGGTAAATAAAGCGCCTAATAGTGTGTCTTTTCCTTGCGCATCACTGGCTTCGGTAGGGTTAGCTGCATTGTTGGTGAATTCAACAATTTCGTGATAAAAACGCCAGCACACCCAAGCCAACAATAAACCACCTATGATTAAAATACCAGGGATATCAATGATGTAGGTAGCACCAGCTGCAAAAATGATGCGGAAAAATGCAGCTAATCCCATACCCACAGCCAACACCATGCGGCGTTTCTCTGGCGCTATACCTGCCGCCACCATGCCGATCACTAGGGCATTGTCACCTGATAAAATGATGTCAGCAAAAATAATCTGTATTAAACCGGTCCAATCAAACATTAACGCTCTCCTGCAAAATCATCGCAGCTACTTTTTCACCAATCATAATTGCTGGAGCGTTGGTATTGCCTGAGGTAATAATAGGCATAATAGACGCATCCGCCACGCGCAAACCCTCAATGCCATGCACCTTTAGCTGAGCGTCTACCACGGCCATATCATCCTGCCCCATTTTGCAGGTACCCGTGGGATGGTAAATAGTGGTTGCGGTGTCTCTAGCCCAGTTAAGAATATCTGCGTCGGCTTCGTGACCTACTTTAGAGCCTGGGCTAAACTCCTCTGTGACTAAAGCGCTGAGGGGCGCTTGCTGGACGATACGACGGGCGGTTTTGATGCCTTCTACCATGGTTTTTTGATCCAAATCTGTGGCTAGGTAATTGGGATGAATATCGGGGTGGTCTGCAAATCGATTAGACACTAGGCTCAAATGACCCGCGCTTTCGGGCCGCATTTGCAACACTGAAGCTGTAAATGCATCAAACTTATGCGGTCCTTCAGCCGGAGAGTCGGCACTAAAAGGCTGGATATGAAACTGAATATCAGGACGTTCTGGACTCAGGTGGGTTTTAAGAAAACCAGTACCCAAACTCGCAGCCATGGTCATCGGCCCTGTTCTTTTGAGTAGGTACTCTAGGCCCATTAGACCTTGCTTAAACCAATTGCTTATTTCTGTGTTGATGGTGCTAGATGCGCATTTAAATACGGGCCTAGCTTGCAAATGATCTTGTAAGTTTTGCCCAACGCCTGGCAGTTCTTTAACCATGGCAATCTTGTGGGGGTTTAATTGTTCGCTAGATCCAATGCCCGACAACATGAGTAGTTGAGGTGAGCCGATAGCGCCAGCACTTAGAATGACTTCTTTATTGGCCAAAATTTGACCATGGGCTAGTTGTACACCCGTCACACGCTGTCCATCTAACATGAGTTTTTCAACACAGGCGCGGGTAATTATAGTGAGGTTGGCACGCTTTCTAGCCGGATTAAGATAAGCTACGGCACTACTGCAACGCCGGCCTCTTTTGGCTGTGAGCTGAAATAAACCCACCCCTTCTTGATCTGTGCCGTTGTAATCGTCATTGGTAGGGTAGCCACAGTTTTGCGCCGCTTTGAGCCAAGCGTCAACGACAGGCCGACTCACGCGAGTTTGAGACACCGTTAGCGGGCCACCTTTACCGCGCAGATCACTAGCCTCGCCTTGCCAGTCTTCAGACCGTTTGAAATAAGGTAGTACTTGATCCCATTCCCAACCATCATTGCCTAAGTTAGCCCAATCATCAAAGTCTTGAGCTTGGCCACGCACATACAAGAGTCCGTTAATGGAGCTACTACCACCCAACACTTTACCCCGAGGCCAGGGAATAGATCGCCCATTAAGACCCGGGCACGCTTGGGTTTTATAGCACCAATCGGTTGCTGGGTTACCCATGGTTTTAAAATAACCAACGGGGACATGAATCCAAGGGTTTAAATCTCGGCTGCCCGCCTCTAGCAACGCCACTGTAAAGCGGCCGTCTGCGGATAAGCGGTTGGCCACAGCACAACCCGCCGAACCTGCACCAATGACAATGTAGTCATACTGTTTTTGCATCAACTACCTCAGAATTCTTATTTTTATCAACAAATGAGACTTTTATACTCATTTTATGTATATTATCCCTAGAAAAACATATCGGCTGCTCTAATTCAAGCTTTTATTTAGAGGATCACTGTTTAGCGACCTAATTCATTTGTTTTATTTAGCGCCTTTATGTGCAATATGTGTGCAATATATGTGCAATCTATGTGCAATATAATTAGTGAGATATTTCTAATTAATATAATGTTAATTTTATGTGATAAATTAACAGTCAAATATGCTTAAGGAGATTTAACATCATGTCCGATTCAATTCGCGTTGCCACTAACATGCGCCTGTTTCATATCCTTGATGTAATCGCCACCCAGCAAAGCCCACTCACACCATCGGAAATCAACCAGCACCTAGGCTGGTCTAAACAAACCGTGCATCGGTTATGTAAGTCTATGGTAGAGGAAGGTTTTTTACACTATGACGCAAGTGGTAAACGACTCCTACCCAGTGGGTCTTTACGGACGATGGCCAACGGCCTTTTAGCCAGTAATTGGCACACTAGCGCCATCCACCAGATCTTGGAGAAGCTCAGTAGCCAGGTCAAAGAAACCGTTAACTTTGTTATCCCTCAGCATGAGGGCATGATGTATAGAGACCGGGTACAAACCAACTGGGCGTTTCAGATCCATCTTCCAGTAGGCACTCATGTGCCCTTTTACTGCACCGCCAGTGGCAAAACCTACCTTGCCAGCCTGAGCCCTAAAAACCGTCGCAGTATGGTGGAAAGCCTCCATCTAAAGAGTCTCACAGAGACTACAGTCTGCAACCTAGATGCCCTGTTAAAGGAACTAGCTCAGGTCAAAAAACAGGGCTTTGCCATCGACAATGAAGAGTTTTATGACGGCATGATTGCCATCGCAGTGCCGGTATTCGACCCACAAGGCCGTTACCATGGAGCTACTGCGATGCATGGGCCAACACTACGTTTAAATAGATCGACCCTTGAAGAAAACTACACCTACTTAAGGTCGGCCGCAGATCAACTGAGCCTCCTTATATTTTCGGAGTAGCCTAAAACCTTCAGCCAAACAGCCTGTTATGAGTTAGAACTGGTGATCGGGTTGCAGTACAATTTTAGCAGCCGCAGCACGCCCATGATGTAAGTCTGAAAAAGCTTCAACACCCTCACTTAACGGTCGTAATTGAACCCACTTCAAATCGCCTAAACGCTTTGCTGCCAGCATATCCAAAGCCGCCTGCATGTCTGCTGGGGTATAACAGTAATTGCCCAACACAGTGATTTCTTGCAAGGTGATACGGCGTATATCTAATCCCTCATGGCTGTTTTGCAGGCCCACATGCGAAATAATACCACCAGCAACCACATGCTCACTAGCCATGGCCCGAGTCATACCCGCACCTACACAATCAAACACCACGTCATAACCATGAGCACTGGGCACAGAATCCGTACTTGGATCAAATACCTGGGCTACAGCTTGTTGCTCAACCGTGGTTCTGCGCAAGGCATTGGTTTCGGCTAAGTCAATGTTAGCACAGCCCTTGGCAGCCAAAATTAAGGCTGCTAGTAGACCAATAGCACCACCACCAATCACCAGACAGCGCTGTTCTGACAAGGGCCTGTAACTCACCCGTTCAACTAAAGCCACCGCATGCAAGGCCGTGGCTGTAGGTTCTGTGAGACACGCCACCCAAGGTTCAAGCGTGGGGGGTGGAATCAGTAAATTAGCCTGATCAACCACTAAGTACTGCGCATAAGCACCTGCTAAGCGCATACCTATAATCTCTCGAGTGCTGCATAAATTAGCTCGACCAGAAACGCAGGGGCTACAATGGCCACAGGTCATCAGTGGATTAATCACCACATGCTGACCCATAAGGTGTGCAGGTCCAGAGATGAGCTTACCTGCGACTTCATGACCCAAGATAAGGGGCGGCACACGACGTTCGTCCAAGCCATGATAAGCGTGCATATCAGAGCCACAAATGGCCGTAGCGGCAACCTCTATAAGCGCCTGATTTGGTCCCGGAGTGGGTTTTTTTTCATCCCGGTACTCTACTTCTTGAGTGCCAGTGTAAACAAGCGCTTTCATAGTCATAAAAGTTACCTTTAGTCCTGTGTCTTTAGTTGCCTAATGGCCTAGGTTAAATGTTTCGGTAGGAAAATACTTGCTCAGTCTGTCATCACCACTGCGTGCATGTCCTTCCATACCTTCAAGGCGAGAAATACGAGCAGCTGCGGCACCCACTTCTCGGTTTGCTTCTTGAGTCATGCGCTGGGTCGTGACGGTTTTAATAAACTTGCCTACAGACAAACCACCGGTGTAACGTGCTGCGCCCTTGGTAGGCAAAATATGGTTAGTGCCTGAGCACTTGTCGCCATAGGTGACCGTGGTTTCTTCACCCACAAACAAAGAACCATAGTTATTAAGGTTTTCTACCCACCAATCCAAGTCCTGACAATGAATTTCTAAGTGTTCCGCCGCATATTTATCACTCACCTCAACCGCTTCTTCACGGCTGCTACACACAATCACTTCGCCATAATCTGCCCATGCAGAACGTGCTGCAGAGCGCGAAGGTTCTGGCATCGATTCAATTAAACCGGGCATTAAGTCAATGGTTTTACGAGCCACATCTTCATCTAGACTAATCAACCATACGGGTGAATCTGGGCCATGCTCAGCCTGACCTACAAGGTCACTTGCAACAATTCTTGGGTCTGCTGTATGGTCGGCAATGACTGCAATTTCGGTAGGCCCTGCAAACATATCAATGCCTACACGTCCAAATAACATGCGTTTTGCTTCAGCTACAAAACGGTTACCTGGGCCAGCCAAAACATCTGCGGGTTGGCCACTAAACAAACCAAAAGCCATGGCAGCAATACCCTGCACTCCGCCGAGCGCTAGAATGGTATCGGCACCACAGTAATTAGCGGTATAGAGTATGGCATCGTTAATGCCTGTACCTGGTTTTGGTGGCGAACACGCCACAACATGCTTAACACCCGCTGCTTTGGCAGTGGCCACAGACATAATGGCAGACGCCACATGTGAATAACGTCCACCCGGAATGTAACAGCCCGCAGTTTGTACTGGAATTTGACGTTGCCCTGCCCACAAGCCGGGAGAGAGCTCAACCTCAAAGTCGATTAATGCTTGACGCTGTTTCTGGGCAAATTTGTTCACCCGTTCATGGGCAAAGCGGATATCGTCTTTAACTTGCTGAGTTAAACGCCCTGTCGCTTGCTCTATGTCGTCGCTAGTGACTATGATATTACCGTGGTAACCATCTAGCTGGGCGGCGTATTCGATACAACGTTGCTCACCCCCTGCTTCAATGGCTGACAACATTTGAGCCACCGTGGCACGAGTATCATCTTCACCAGTAGCAGAAGACTTTGCAGCTTTTTTTAAATAACTAACGGCCATAATGTAAATCCTTGATAATTGTTTTGTATGCGCTTACATGTATTAATTGCGCCTATAGTAGACCATTGAAATGCCACAAACAAGCACCCACAAGAAATTTTTGTAAGCGCATACATTTTTATCGGTGTATGATGGGTGATGATGTTAGCAAAGAAGCCATTACATTGAACCCACCTCATAAACCAGCCACACAAGGTGATGTTGCTCGTGCAGCAGGCGTTTCTACGGCCACCGTTTCGCGCGTCATCAATCAACCCAACTCGGTACGTGCAGGGGTGCGTCAGCGAGTAGAAACAGCCATTGAAGAACTTCATTATGTTGCTGATGCCGCCGCACGAGCCCTAGCAAGTAAGCGTTCTCGCTGTATTGGCGCCGTAATTCCGACCCTTGCAAACGCTATTTTTGCCGATGGCATTGAAGCCTTTGAAAGCCGTTTGAATCACGCTAGTTTGAGTTTAATGCTCACTACTTCTGGTTATGATTCAAACCATGAGCTCACCCAAGTAAAAACCCTCATAGAACGTGGTGTTGATGCGGTGATGCTGGTCGGGCTTAACCACGACCCCCTCATTTACACCCTGCTTGAGCAAAGAAACATTCCCTTCGTACTCACATGGGCTTACAGCAGTGACTGCCCTTATCCATGTGTAGGATTTAACAATTATGCTGCTGCTAAACTAATTCCATTAGAGCTCATGTCCCTTGGCCACCGAAAATTTGGCATTATTAGTGGCATTCCAAAAGGCAATGATCGCGCTTTTGACCGCTTAAAGGGCATGCAAGATGCTCTTGCGACACAAGGCATTCGCTTATCTGAAGAGACTATTATT
>Ga0307488_10004162_pt1 | contig 12089 bp, 14 predicted proteins | sample SB02metaG_FD_202248 | JGI IMG/M metagenome (GOLD analysis project Ga0307488, IMG submission 202248) | Sea-ice brine microbial communities from Beaufort Sea near Barrow, Alaska, United States - SB 0.2 | ecosystem: Environmental > Aquatic > Marine > Coastal | place: USA: Alaska | collected...
TACGGATCTGCTGGAGAATCGCTGTCGGCGGTGTTCCATCTCCATCAGTCAAGAACATCAACAGCGTGGGCATGGGAGTCGCCGCGTGCTGCATGACCCCCAGCGCAGCTTGAAAACCATGATCGAAAGAGGTGCCCCCGCCGATTCGGTGGTGCCTAACGCCGCCTGCAATGTCCATTATCATGTTCGCGGAGATGGGCTGGAACTCGATCGCCGTGGCCGCAATGCTGCCGAACAGCACCAGACTGACGCGGTCAAGCGCGCCAGCGCGGTGCCGGAGCCCAACGAACCGGTCGCAAGCCTCGATCACGCAGCCGAGGCGGTTGTTTAGTCCAAGGGCAGAAATGCGCCCATCGGCCGGCGTGGCGTCATTGGTAGACATAGAACCGGAGGCGTCCGCGACGAAGATGACGTGGTAACCGGCACCGGCAGGCGACCGCTGACTGCACGTGAAGAAGTGCCCGTCGCGAGAGACATACCCGGGGCCGAGGTGCGCCGGAGGAGCGCGCGGGTCCAGCGGCGCGTGAAATACGTCCATAGCGCAGCAGTGCAACGCCGGCTCCTCCACGTCCTGGTCTCCGTCGTCGCCGTCGCCGCCACCGCCGCCGTCGGGGCGGTGGCTCGCGACAGTGCACACCGCAGCGCACTTGCGGAAAGACGCCTGCTCCTCCGGCATGCACGGGTCCGCCCAGCCGACGCTGCGCCAGTACTCATCGTGCATCGTCTCGTCCAGCCTGCGGTTCTGCACAGAGTATGCCGCCACAGCGTCATCGACGTGCTTGCGGGCCAGCCTGCCGCCAGTGGGGCGTGGCGGCAGGACGAAGGGACCCGAGGAAGACGATCCAGATGGCGATCCCGCGGCGCACGTGCATGCCGCGAGGTGCACGTGCCCGCGGCCGAGCGTGCGACAGAACATGTCGCACATCTCCGCCTTGGCGGACTCGCCCCAGGCGTACATGCGCTCGCCCACAGCGAAGTCCTCCTCGGACGCAACGAGCCTCGCGCCGTGCGCCGTCATGTTCCCGTGCTTGCAGTCGTGCTCGTCCTGGTGCCCGAAGGCCTGGCTGTGGTGGCGCTAGTTGATAACATATATTCAAGTCCGAGACCAATGCATCATATGGTAGCTCCAAGCACTGAAACCATAGGCGCTTTCAACACGAGTTTTGATAATGTTGAACCTGCACCGCCCTACCTTGTTGCAGTAGTAGTCGCACGTGACGCACTGCTCCTCGCAGTAGTGCACCGCGTCCTCTTTCTCCGTGTGCGCGTGCCGCCCGAGGTGGCTGGTCTCTCCGGCTGGGATCACCACGCAGCACTTCTCGCGGTGCCCGTTCTGCTCCACCTGGTGCTCATACTCGAAGTCGCCGTGCTTGCCGGCGAAGGTGCGCTTTACGCGCGTGAGCTGGCTGTCGATCTTGCAGATGCCCTCCTCCTCGCACAGCTCGTCGCACGGGTGCTCGTTGGCGCATAGGTGCACGGCGTCGGGCGCCATGTCGTGGAAGTGGTCGTTGCAGTCGCACTTGCGCGTGCAGGAGGTGATGAGGCAGTCGAAGGGGCACATCATCTCCTGGCAGCGGTGGACCTCGTGGTGGACGTCGTGGGCCGACTGACAGAAGTTGGCGCAGCTCGGTAGCGCGCACTGCTGCTCGCACAGGTGGCGCTTGCTGACGCACTCGTGGACGCCCTCGTGACCTGGAGGCTGCCCGCACGTCTCCATGCAGTTGCGGAGGTGCGACAGGTGGCAAGGCTCACCGCACAAGTGGTCCTTCAAGCTGCAGTGGTGCTGCCCGTCGTGCCCCGCTTTCAGCGAACACGGCGGCACCATGGTCAGGTCTGGATTTCCGGGGTCCAGGGCAGCGAGGTCCTCGCTGCAGAACGCGCACACAGCGTCACAGTCGTGCGCGGCGGAGCAGTCGTGTCCGCCCGGGTGGTCCCGCTCAAGCAGGCAGAGGTGGAAGCAGTGGGTGCACTGCGCGCCGCACAGCTTCCACTTGTTGCGCAGGTCCTGCAGATTGAGCCGAACGTTACACAGTGGATTCCTCACCTCCCCCTCCTCCGGCAGAGCATCGCCGTCGGCGTCGGTCAGCCATGACATCATCCATGAGGTGACGCGCTGGCACCGCCGGCTGACAATGTCGTCCAGCCACTGCTGAAGCGTATCCTTGTACTCCTGGGGCGAGAGAGACGACCTGGCGTGAGCTGATGCAAAGGCGCGCAGGAGCTGTTCCTTGATGCCCTCGAATGGCACCATGAGCTCCATCACCGGAGGCTGGATGACACACAACAGCAGCTGAGCATCGCACGGAGCCCCGTAAATCACAGTCGCATCGGCCATTGGCTGCTTGGCAGAATCCACGAGGTTATTGTCCGCTGAGGCGTCAACTTCGACGTTGAGAGCGCCGACACTGATAGCATCCGGCAGGTGGCGGATGAGGTAGCCTACGCGCATGGTGCCCTCCTGCCCTCCGAACGAGGTCCAATCTTTGAGCACGAGCTTGGCCATCAGGTGCTTTGAAACGCCGGCGAAGGCGGCGCCCGACGGGAACTGTGCAGGTTTCCCAAACAGGGGGGCCTGACTCTTCACGAGCTCCGCGAAGTAAGCGTTCTCCGTGGGACTCGGGAAAGGAGCGATGCCGACGCCACCCTTGTACATCGAAGATAGGAAGTTGTTGGGATTAGGCTGGCCGTTGGAGCGCATTACCCGGTCTCGTATCTTCTGCCCGAACTCTTTCTTCACCTCAGACATGCTCTGCCGCATCACGTCTTTGACAGATATCATGAAAGTACCCTGGAAGAGCTTGTCGCTCCCCTTGATGCACCCCACTCCAGTCTCGAACTTCTGGAAGGTTGCCGCAGTGTCCCGACCAAAGAATTGCCCAGTGCGGTACACGGTGAGGCCGCTTATCGCCGCGTTGAAAATACTCAGCAACATGTCCTCCTGCGCGCTTCGCTCAAACGATCCGAGCCCCTCGAAATCCAGCGCCAGCAGCAGGCACTTGCGGCCTTCCACCTCCACCACGACTGCACTCAGCCAAACACCGTCTGTGCATCGCCCGCCAGACACGTTGAACAGTGTGCCAGCAAAATGATTGAGCCAGAATGACTTGCCGGTTGACTGCATGCCCATGGTGTAGCGGCGCAAGTTGATTGAAACCAAAAGTTGAAGGCGGTTACATCGTATTCTAGTGTCAGGGGATGAGTTGAACGCGGTTTTGAGTCAGGTTATATCGGGTCAACCAGCACCGCCCCACCATGGTGCTGATGACGCGGACGTCGCCGCCCCACTCGCTGTAGCTCCGCAAGTTGAAATTTAAAGCAAAACTTGAAAGCAGTTCAGTTATATGTTAGTTTCAATCGCGTATATCCAGGCGCTTTCACAGTGGGTCTGATCGGGTCAACCTGCACCGCCATTCCTCGTTGAGGATGGAATCGTACATCCCGAAGCCGATAGCGTCGGCGATGGAGAATATGTCGAGATGCTCGGCTTGGCTGTGCATGCGCATGCCGTTACTGAGAGCGATGAAATTGTTGCTCTCGCTGCGGGCAATCTGAATGGGAACCATGCTGATCAAGTCCCACAGCAGCTCCTTCCATGTGGAGGTGGAGCCCCCCTGCCGTTCCGATGAGAGAACCCGGGCGTCCTCGCTCCCTGCGTGCCGAGAGCTAGATGCCCCACAGCTTGCTGCTGCGCTAACCACAGTGAGCTTGAGGGCACCCTGCATCGGCCCCACGACGGATGGCGCCAGGTCGAGGTGGGTGCCCTTCGGATCGTACAGGGTGGACCAATACCTAGTGATGTCTCCTTGCTGTAGCGACGCAAGTTGGATTTTAAAGCGACATGTGAAAGCAGTTTATGATATTTCAGTTTCAAGCGCTTAGTTCCAGGAGAACTCAACGCGGGTTCCATTGGGTCAGCCTGCACCGCTCTACCTTGCAAGGTTGGCCGCGCAGGGCCGTCGAGACACAGCGTCAGGTCAATGTTGAACGGCTCATCGCCGTCGGAGCTGGAGCGAAAGGGAAACTTCTTGCCATTGAACATGAGGCGGAAGTACTCGAGCGAGAGCGGCGGCTCCGGAAGCGAGCTATCCTCCGCCATCTGCTCCTGACGCTTCATGATCAGCTGATTCTCCTCGCCGATGATCTCCACCCGCTTGAACTTCACTTGCTGTGATGCGCTGTCCAACCATGCCAGGTGAAGAGAATCGTCCCCGGTTGTTGAAAATCGCAGAGAGTTAACCTCGTTTGGCCGGACGTCGGCTGTGAGATCGAACGTCTTGAACCTCCGCTGGTGGGGATGCTGCTGCTGGAAGAAATACACGTGCGCTTCCACCCGTGCGACGCGCCCTGGGGACGGAGCAGCGTCGGCTACTGCTGGGAGCTTGAGGTCTTCGCTTGCGCCCTGTAACGATGTCTGCGACTGCCCGGGCAACTGCAGGTCCGGCCGCGTTCCAAGGGCATCAGCAGGCACTGTGCCATCCCACCGCTGCCACCCACCCACCGTCGGCGCAAAGTAGTTGCACTGCGGGCAGCGGTTGTCGCACCCGCCCTCGCCATGCTGTAGCGCCGCAAGTTGAAATTGAAGGCAAAGTTTGAAAGCATTTCATGATATTATAGTTTCAAGCGCTGAAACCATAGGTGCTTTGCTTTCAACACGAGTATTGAGACTGTCAACCTGCACAGCCCTGCCATGATGCGACTGCAAGTCGGGGCAGTGCACGTACGGCACCGGTCCGAAGTTGCACCTGAATCTAGCGGCGCAACTTGAAATTGAAAGCAAAGTTTGAAAGCAGTTCATGATATTATAGTGTCAAGCGCTGCAATTACAGGCGCTTTCAAGTTTCAACACGGGTTTTGATGCTGTGAACCTGCACCGCCCTACCTGGGGCACTGCAACGCGTTGGAGCTGCTGTAGCTGTGGCGCAGCTGTTGGACCAGCACATTGATGTCGTCGGCAATCGCCACGCTGTAGCGGTACAAGTTGAATTTGAAAGCAAATCTTGAAAGCAGTTCGACAGATTCTAGTTTCAAGCGCTCGATTCCAGGCGCTTTGAACACGGGTATGATTGGGTCAACCTGCACCGTCCCACCTCGCCTCGCCGCACCTGCTCCTGTAGGCTGTTCAGAGTCCTGCCGATCTCCTCGGTCGCCTGTACCCAGGGCCTGCCAGATAATGCTCGCCACGTCATGTGATTCCATTTAACACGGGGGCCAGGGCGACATCCTAGTGCCTGCTCATACACGTGGAACCGTCTCTCTCTCAATCCCTCTCGCTCTCTCTCCCTCTCAGATTCCATTCAAGTCAAGAAACGAGGGTCTACAATGTGGAGGGTGACGTGGCAGCTACTATCTGTCAGGCCCTACCTTCACCTGAGCCTCCTTCCTGGACAATATGGCGCAGCCGGCGGTGTAACGGTTGAACGTCGCGGCGGTCACAGCGCCGCACTCCAGGGGCTTGCACTCTTCCAGTTCTCAACTCAAAGTAATCACCTTTCGTGGGAAACACTGGGTGCTTTAAACAGCGTGTGAAAATATCGAGGGGTCATAACTCGGCACAAACTGGACACAAGCTGGACACAAAACGGCTCACTGACGAAGCTGTTTAGGTTGAGGTGAAAAGTGGACGAGTGCAAGCCCCTGCCGCAGACGGCCTGATTGCTGAAGGGGCCGCTGCAGCACGCTGCAATGCCGTGGTGTAGCGGCGCAAGTTGCAACTGAAAGCAAAGCTTGACAGCGTTTCATCATATCATAACTTCAAGCGCTGAAACCATAGGCGCCTTGAACGTGGGTTTTGATACTGTCAACCTGCACCGCCACATCTGACCCTATATCTGTATGAATATGAACCTATATCTGTACGAATCTGACACAATGTCCGTATACACCTGACCCCATATCTGTATACATCCGGGTCAACCTGCACCGCCCTACCATGGGGGCAGAATACGCGGCCGGCGAGCTCGTGCAAGCGGCGGGGATGCCCGTCCCCCAGGCCGCGCGTCGTCTGCACCAGCTCTGGAACGGTCAGCAGGGCGTCCACCTTGGTGTAGCGGTGCAAGTTGAAACTGGAAGCAAATTTTGAAAGCAGTTTATCATATGGATACTTTAGTTTCGAGCGCTCAGATCCAGGCGCATTCAACGTGGGTTTCATTGGGTCTACGTTCACCGCCCTACCCTGGAGGCGACGTGCTGCTCAAAGCACTCCTTTCTGTAGCGGCGCAACTTGGAATTGAAAGCAAAGTCTGTAAGCATTACATCATACAGTCGCTTCACGCGCTGAAACCATGGGCGCTTTCAACACGGGTGTTTAATACAGTCGACATGCACGGCCTTACTGTGCAGGTAAAGTGGTTGTTGCTGCACGTGACGCCGTCGCTCTGGCTGTAGCGGCGCAAGTTGAAACTGAAAGCAAATTTCGAAAGCGGTCCATCACATTTCAGTTTCAGGGCTTAGTTACAGGCGGTTTCAACGTAGGCGTGATAGGGTCAACCTGCACCGCCCTACCTGGGTGAACGACTTACCTGCGCAATCCCCGGCGCTGATGCAGCAGTGCAGCGGCGGCTCCTCGCTCGTGACCGAGAAGACGAACAGGCAGGTGCCGTCCGGCGACACCAGAAGATTGTCTGAAGCGCCCTTCGCCGAGAGTCGACCAATCGCACGACATATTCAGACGCAATGCATGTGGCACCCTGTCCCACAAAAACAGAAGAAATGCACATAAAGCATCAAGATGCATGCACAAAAAGCGTGGAAAATGCATCCCCGCCTGATCCAGTGTGAACCAGCCTTGCTTGGCCGGCTTGAGCTTATCACTGCGAAGGTCGACAACGCGCATGGAGTCGTTTTCGCCGAACAGCAGGAGCTCGTCGCGGTGGTGGACGAACTTCATGGCGCGCAGTCGATCGAAGCCGAGGTTCCACACGGAGCCGTCGAGAATGAAAACGCTGCCAACGCATTCGAGTGTCAGGCCTTTCTGCGTGTTTTCGTCTATCCGGTAGCGCGAGATGCGCCCGCCGTCCTGGGAAGAGTACAGAGCCAACATAAGCGTCGCGGGGTCGAACTCCACCATGTCGATGACGAGGTTGAAGGTCTTGACCACGTTGCCCTTGCTCCACAATTCGCGGTCGTGAAGGCTGTTGACACAGACGCGCGTGACGCCCGCGCCCTCCGCCTCGCTCACAAAAGACACCAGCATGTTCTTCACAACGTGCACGGAAATCAGACGCTGGTTGGGCTGCAGCGCACACCCGCCAGTAAACCTGCGGGAAACCTGCTGCGCGAAATCTGTGCCGCCGACGCGGTTGCGGAAGAAGAACAGATCATGCGGGACATGTTCCGCATCATCCATGCGGGTGTATCCCAGTTGATAGTCGATCCCCCCTCTGCCCATAGAGCCATAGTAGCTGCGGTTGCGATGGACACGATTGAAACCGGTGATCAGGCACGTGGGTCGAGTTGCATCATCCTCAGACATCTGCTCCAGCTCCAGGCAAATCCTGTCAACAACTGACTCTCTGCGCGAATCTGCAGATGTGAGAATGTCCTCCCGGGCCTGTGAGTGGCGGCTCCTGAGCTGTTGCTCCCGGTCGACAACATTACCGCATAGAGCAGCAGCTGCACGTTGACAGAGGAGGTTCAAGCGTTTGAAGCAGTGGGCCAGCAATGGTTTCGATGTCGGCTTGTATTCACCAGCAGACATTCGACTCTTACAGCGCGCCCTGATGACATCTTTTCTTTCCTCACCTGAGTTGCCAAAGAATGGAAGTCTGGACATGAATGAATCCCTTATACTGCCTGATAGCATGCTTTCCATGGAGCTGTTCTGCCCATCGTCAAAGATCCTGCATACCCGCTGCTCCCGCAGACTTGTTACCCTCGTGTCTGCGTCAAGCGCAAGCTCACCGTGCACCACATCTACCATTGCGTTTGCGAAGGCCACAAGCGTCGGGATCGCAGTGTTGGCATGCTCGAGCAGCGGCAGATGTTGACCGTGGCACGCAAATTTGTTGTCCATAACCGAAACACTTGGCACGACGCAAGAGCTCGTTGCACCCCAAAGCCAAGAGCTCGGGCCAGCGGCAGAATTGTTGCGTGATTGTTGCAGCTGGTGCTGGGAAAAAGCCGCGCAATCTTCTTGGATGGCTCGACGCAGCTTTGTCTTGTCAATCTGACGGTGATCATGCTGGTCCAGTAGACATCCCACAAATGAACCCTGGTTCGATTCAGCGAAGTGGCGCAGTGCTCCGCGTGCAACCTGCAAGACACAACCCACGCATCCATGTTCAGTGCCACAAAAGCCAAGACGCAACGTATGCATGCAATTTGGTGCGTTCCACAGGTGGGCAGAAAGATTCGGATGGCGCAATACTACCTTAATTGCGTGCTCGCTCTTTGCCCTTGCAGAGTCCCTGTCTGACTGCAATGCGTGCTTCAAATCATCGTCGTTATTCTTCATGTCAGCATAACGAGCAGTCTCTAAAGAGTCCAGCTCAGCGACAAGCCCCTGAAACTGATGCCCGCAGAAATTTCCGCCGCGCAAAGACTCGATCAATTGTAATTTCTGGTCCAGCGCGCTAACCCTCTTGCGAGTCTCACCGTACTGGTAACTGGCAGTCCTCACCAGCTCCTCACGATCCACGAAAGCGAACTTCACGTCGCATGTGCTCAGCAGCTTCGTGAAATCCTTTGAGAGGGAATAGAGGCTATCCGATTTATTTTCCGTCTTGACTCCAATACTGTGGCGCAGGAGGGCGTGTCGATCCACCAGCACAATGCCGCCCCGGTCAGCGCTGTTCACCGGCACCGTGTGCGTGCCAAACAGCGTCGAGCCTGCACCGTGGACGCCCGTGGAGCCCTGAGAGCCCTGGTCGCGCGTGACGAGGGGGCCGTCCTCACAGCCGCGAAGGATGACGTCCTGCTGCTGATGGATCTCCTGGCAGATATCAAAGTACTCTGCGAAGCCGGCGCTGGCACCGGAGGTCGCGTCGAAGCAGCCTTCGAACTCGAATTGGTTGTACTCCACCGCACTGCCGAAGGCGACGAGGCGGTCGCACACGCCCGCCATGTTGTAGCGGCGCAAGTTGGCTTTGAAAGCAAGAGCTGACAGTTGAATGCAGTTTACCATATTATGGCTTCAAGCGCTGACGTCATGGGCGCTCTCAACAAAGGTTTTGATACTGTCAACCTGCACCGCCTACCATGTAGCGCAGCATCTGACACGCCAGCATGCTCTTCTGCGAGAACCCGTCGGCGGGATGTAGCGGCGCAAGTTGAAATTCAAAACAAAGTTTGAAAGCGTTTCATCATATTAAAGCTTCAAGCGCTGAAACCATAAGTGCTTTCAGCACGGGATTTGATGCTGTCCACCTGCACCGCCTTACCCGGGGGAAGCAACACGAGGTACACGTCCGCGCTATCCGGGGAGTACTGGCGCAAGTTGCAAGTGAAATCAAAACTTGAAACTACTTCAACATGTTTTATTTTCAAGCTCTGAGTTCCAGGCGCTTTCAACTCGAGATTCAACCTGTAAAGCCATGAACTTGTGAACCTGTGAACCTGTGCACCTGCACCTCCCTGCCGGGGCCACGAACGCGGCGATGCCAGGAACGAGCAGCGCGTGGGCGGCGGTGAGCGCGCCGGCATTCTCCGCGTCGAGGACGCCCTGGCTATGCAGCGCGTCCACCGCCCGCCGCACGTCCCCGTACAGGCCCGGGAACAGGGGCTTACATTCGTCCACTTTTCGGCTGAAGGTCCGCACTTTTCATCCGATACAGTGGGTCAAATCAGGGTTTGAGTGACCAAAAAAGGCTTAGGTTGATCTGAAAAGTGGACGAGTGTGAGCCCCTGCCGTGGACGGTGACCGGGACCCCGCTCAGCGCCTCCATGTAGCGACGCATCTTGAAATTGAAAGCAATGTTTGAAAGCAGGTGAAAATGCTGTGGTTTCAAGCACTTAGTTCCAGGCGCTTTCAACACAGGTTTCATTGGTTCAACCTGCGCCGCCTCACCTCAAAGTTGATGTGCTTCGCAGTGTTGCGTGAGCTGCCCTCCGACACAGAGTTGCACAGCCTGTGCATCTGTTCCGGGCAGTGGAGCACCTTGCTCACCACGCTCGAATCCTGGTCGTCGTACGTGGTGTACCGGCGCAAGTTGAAATTGCAAGCAAAGTTTGACAGCACTTCAAAATACTTCAATTTCAAGCGCTTTGCTCCAGGTGCTTTCAACGTGGCTTTCATGGGACAACGTGTACCGCAGTACCTTGGTTGTGAGGAGCATGAAGAAGTTTTCGGTGCTCTGCAGCGCGTCGATCAGCTGGTCCTTCCCGGGCCGGTCCGCCACGTTGTAGCGGCGCAAGTTGAAATTGGAAGCACACCGTGAAAGCAGTTTAACGTGCAATAGTTACGTGCTATAGTTTCAAGCGCTTTATTCCAGGCGCCCTCAACACCGGTCATAGGGTCAACCTGCACCGCCCTACCACGAAAACTTCGAAGCTCTTCCGCCAGAGCTCGTGCTCCGTCTCCGCCAGCTTGATGTAGCGGCGCAAATTGAAATTGAAAGCCATCGTTGCAAGCAGTTCATGATATTATAGTTTCAAGCGCCGATTGCAGTCACCATATGCGCTTTCAGCACGGGTTTTGATACTGGCAACCTGCACCGCCCTACCTTGACGTCGAGGGGGCGTTCGCAGGAATCGATATCCACATCCACATCCATGTCCATGTGCCCGATGGTACCCGGCGTCCTTAGCTCGGCGCGGTCATCCGGGCCGTCAGCAGCGCGCCGCTCGGCAGGTGGACTCGGGGTGCACAAAGGCTGGGGTGGACTTGGCTCCTCGTCCAGAGACACGAAGGATGCCTCGGCTTGTAGGGTCCAGAAGTGTCGGCAAATACGAGTTTGCCGGCAAACGATGGATATCTTGATGTGATCATGCTGCCAGCGCGTCCCTGTTGTGTTCATGGAGATGTAACGGTAGACACGGGCGTATCAGCTTCACGCATGACAGGTGGCGCTCCGTGCCTGAGTCTGTGCTGTGGCGGGGACGTTTGCTTTCTTGGCCTGGAACGCCATCGCCGCTAGGGAGTCGCTGACGGCCAGAAAGGGCGCCAACGATGTTCTTTGCGAGCCCCCACATTGCGCCCGTGCACCCGTACAGCGCCACCTTCCTGCGACATACAGTGTGCGATAGATACTTCTCTGGGCGTCACCTTCGGCGCGTGGAGTGGCGCGGCGATAACTACGATTATCTTCGGCGTTTCGACCGAGAAAAAAAAACGAGCGAATGAGCGACACACTCACGACGAAGACCCGGGACGGAGACGCAGGCGGGACACTCGGGACTTGCCTGGTGGCGATGCTTGCGTATCAGCCGCCGATGTGTGCGCTGGCTCTCCGGATATAAACTCCGTTGGCCGGCGCGCCGGTTCGGACGCCGCGATGTGCGGAGCGTGTCAGGCTGATGGAGAATAACAACCGCCTCGTTGCTTAGTGAGGAACAATGCGTGAATGAGTGAAATCCGGCCGTTCATGCAAAAAAGGAAAATACACTGTCATTTAGGTAATAAAGATTGTGAGTGAATAGACCGTCGATTCGCCATACATCGTCCCTCTCCAAGGCAATGTCTTTGGCGGGCGTAGATAGATCGTCGGCCGCGCCCCCAGGGCGCGTTTCCGGAGCATCTGCCGGTTTTCGGACCAGGTGCGCGCGGCCGACAGTCTACGCGGGGAAACGGACGGCAGATGATCGTTGCAGGTGTGTCATTTCGGACTCGTCGGGCCAATCCCGGCGGCGATCCATCAATCATGGGCGCCAAACGGCCCCCGAACTCTCGCGATGCGATGGTGCACGGTGCGACGCCGCTTTTCAAAAGTTTCCCCTGGGTCCCCCACGATTTGACGGTCTATTTCCTCATAGATTCGAGTCGAGAGGGTTGACTGTCTATTAACTCATGATCTGGTTGAAATGACCCTCCGCTCGAGAAGGACGTTGAGACTACGCAAGCGCAATGCAATCATTGGTTGCACAGACTGACAGACTGCATGAGTTCAAAAGGAGAGCACAAAACACACAACAGACAACACCATTTCCAAGGCGTG